>MDSY01104230.1_pt1 | contig 13353 bp, 13 predicted proteins | sample 811131 | NCBI WGS metagenome assembly MDSY01 (sample SAMN05326643, study PRJNA326480) | marine metagenome | isolation source: seawater | place: Atlantic Ocean: South West | collected 2010
ACAATACGCTCTTTTTCTGACTTTTCTTTAGTCGTCAAAGAGCGTTCCATGAACTCTTGATAAGACCTCATTTTAGCCTCCTTTCTTTTTAGCCATTGCTTTTTTGATTGCCTTATCTCTAGAACCCATGTACTCATCTGTACCAGATTCTATCTTACCATCTCCATCATAATCTTTCTTTGCCATCTTCTTTCCTTCCTCAATTTCTGACTCTGAATTAACTACAGGGCCTTCTGGGGAAGTTTGAGGAGTGTCACATTCAGCAGGAATACCTCTAGAAGGATCTCCAGCTTTTGCAAGTTTTGCTCTGATGTCAGCAAAGGTAGGATATCTCTTTGCTTTTGCTGATTCTGGAGGTGTACTTGATGGACTACCAGAATAATCAACAGATGCAGTGGTGTTCTGATCGTATGATTCAGCGTTTACATTTAACTTACCAGCTTTCTTTGCAGCCATTTTCTGACGATCCATTTGCTGTTTCTTCATAGCAAACTTCTTTTGTTGTTGTAACTTAACTTTATCTTGTGGAGTTAATGCCTCTGTTACTTCCTCATCCTCATGTGGAATTGTATTACCATCTTTATCTTTTTGATGATGTTCTATGTTAAGAGTCTTAGGATAGTTCTTATCGCCAGGCTTTCTCTTAGGTTTACCAGCTTTACGTCTAGCATGCATATTATCCCAAAGTCCTTTTTTCTCATCAAGCATCTTCTCATCTGGAATTACATGTTCATGATACTCTCTAACAAGAATTTTTAACTCTTCAACAGGAACATCTCTTTCTAATCCATGTCCAAACATAATATCATAATGAGTTACATTGTTGTTCTCATCTAAAGTATGTTCTTCTTTGATACAGTTTCCTACACCATACTCTTCATGTTTTACCTTAGAAGCACAGTCATGTCCTTTCTTTTTCTTAGGTTTTCCAAATTGTTTTGCAATATTATCTTCTACTTTTTTAACTGCCTCTGGATGTGACTTACTAAGATCAGCAGTTCCTTTATATCCTTCCGCTACTTCATCCTCTTTTACACAGTTAGGAACAACCTTACCACCTTTCTTCTTAGTTCCTTTTGCTTTATATCCATCCCAACAAGTATCAGCACCTACGTTCTTACGTGCTTGCTTCATTGATCCTTCAGTTTTCATTGCTCCTACTTTCTTAGCAGCAACTTTGATCATTTCCTTACGCTTTAACTTTGCTTCTTTCTTTGCAGCTTCAGCGTTTGGCATACCATATCCTTCATTAGCATCTTCTACAGTCTTAGGATTAATAATTACACCACCTTTTTTCTTTCCTTTAAGATCTTGTAATTTTTCTAAGAAGTATTCTGTATGTTCTGGATCGATGGTTTGCATTACTTCATTTAGATCATTAGAACTTATTGCAATATCATGTTCTACAAAATAATCACAAAGATCATCCATCTCTTGTACTGTCTTACCTAGTCTCTTTGCAGCTTCTTCTTTCATATGATCTGCTGCTTTGTATAAAGGTTTACCAGTTTTTACATTCTTCTTACCAGCTTTATATCCTTGATATGCTGGTGTGTTACCTTTCTTGTCAGCGTTTGTTACTGTATAAGCTTCATTTTTAGACTTATTTTCTTTCTCGTTTCTTGCAAGTACTTTTGTTTTAATCTTAGATTTAATTTCTGGTTTGGACTTTATACCATATAAACCAACAGTCGGAGCACTGTAGGTAGTACCATTAAATGCAACCTTTACGCCCATATACTCTAGAGCTTCATTTAAATCCGCTCCAGTCTTCTCTACAAACAGTTTCAAGGCATACTCTAATGTTTCACCAGTAAGATTCTCTACAATCTCATCAACCATGTCTTCATGGTTAAGGTGATATTTAATAACAGATTCCACTAACCTTTCTGCTCTGTATAGATTAGAAGGTGGAAGTGAAAGATAAGAAGAATACTTATTTAAGTCCATCTTTTTTACTAGGTTTTTTACTATTTAGTGGGGTTGACTTTTTTGTGAAAGAGGTAACTGGTTGGCCAGGTGTCAACGCCTGTACAGCAGCACGATACTCGTCAGTACCTATCTCCCATATTGTTTTTTCCATAATGTCTTTGATCCAATGACGGAAAACTCTTTTCTCTTCATCAATCATAATAACGTAGTTTGTACCACGAGTTATAATTCTACCTATAACTCCAGTATTTAAATTTTCTACAATGTCACCAACTTTATAGAGTTCTCCAGAACGATATGCTTCTCTTAAAGAAGATTCGTCCAGTTTTGGAGCAACTTTATAATCTTTTGATTCAAGATTCATTGCACGGCGTAATCTCATATAGATTGCCTTTGCTTGTTCTTTATCAAGATCTTCTGGGAGTCCTTTTTTGAAAGCATCATAGTCATTATCTGATGCTGCTTTCCTCATTTTAGAAGCAGACATACCTTCTACAGTATCATCTGAGTCAGCATCTCTTACACCAGCACTGACAACATCAAGACCGCCAAAGTTATAAGTTTTACCATTATACTTAGAAGTTATGTTTGAAAACTCCTTTACACGGTCATCACCTACAACAATTTTGACATTATCATATCCTTGTCCATAGAGATTTTTAAGAACATCAAAGATGTTTCTTCCATTTTGAGGATCATTTGCAATACTATCAGCATGATGTGGAAACATATGTTGCATTACATTCAATTTAGTTCCAAAGTCTAAAGGATTCTTCTCAGGATCATTTGAATGACTTGGATATATCATATAGTCAGCACCAGAAGCGTATGCTTCATCTGCAACTTTGTCCATTAACTTTGCATGACCTACATGTGGTGGATTAAATCTACCAAATGTGATTACAACTTCTCCACCACCTTCATTACGAGGCAATAGTGACTCTTCCTCATCAGATTTTTCATCTGCTTTTGGTTCTTCTTCAGGTGGTTGTTCAGGTGCAACTGTATCTTTAACAGATTGTAGATCAGATGCCATTTTGGCAAGAGATTGGGCATCAGCAGCAGACTGTGGGCCTTTCAAAGGAGCTCCAGCGTTTAGATTATCCTGTTCTTTCTTAGATAGAGGAACAAGACGAGTTCCGCCTTCAGCTTTAGCAACAATTTTGCCAGCCTTATCAGCGTAATAACCTTTACCTGTGTGTACTAAACCCTTTTTTTCAGCTTCGAGTCCTGCTTTAGTCCGAGCTTCACCAAAGAAATTGTTAAAGGACTTCATATAAGTCTATATTGGTTCTACATTTATATTTATTTATCCCAATTCTTGTCAATTGTGAAGTTTGCAGTAGAGAACTCAAGTCTATCAACCAATTTTAATGCTTGACCAGACTTAATCGCCACAAACCCTTCTGGTGCTGTAACCTTATATCCATTTCCGTCTTTCAAGAAAGTACCAATATCCTTGACTTGCTCTAATTTACGAATCACAATCAGTTTTGCTGTAGTTAAGTTCTTGTAAGATGCAGCAGTCATATAAATTGATCTTTGATTTGATTGTATAAATTTTAAACCATCATTTTTAACTGTCATCCACTTTTGTTTACCTTTCTCAGACTTCTTAGAATTAATTTCCTTATCAAGAAGAGCATTATAAAAGTTTGCAAAATCTCCTACAACTTGATTTACTGGTGGTATCATTGCACCAGATCGAACATAAGCATTAAAAAATTGTTTGAACACTACATTAAATGAATACTTATCTGTTCCAGCCATTGCATCCAAAAACTTAGATGCTTGTTTTAGAGAACCTTCTGCCTTATTGACAGACAGTTTGAAATTTCTCAGTTCCGCCGCATTGAAGTTTGCAGAACCACTTGCATCACTAAAGTCAGAAGAAAAAACAGCAATATCTTTATGTCCTTGATAAGGAGAAACATCAACACCAAATCCCGCCGACATTGATTGTATAGAAGAACCAGAATAAGTGGTATGGAAAACAATACCAATCTTAGAATTATTAACACGCTTACCAAGTTCTGTATCTAAAGGTATTGCATATGTAATAGTGTTAGGAGTAAAAGTTACACAACGCTTTCCACCAACTTTAGTAACAGTTTTGGTATTTTCAGTGAAGAGAAGATCACCTTGGATAACTCCTTTAATATTTAAAGTAGAAAAATATTTTAAACAATCTTTTAACATCTCAGCAAGATTACCAGAATACCACCCATCAATCATATCAGCAGTGAAACCAAGTTTTGGCGCTGTTTTAGCAAATACAGATTTTGTACCAACAAAAAATCTGTTTCTTTCTGGATCTGTACCACAAATAACAGCAGGAGCTCCATCCCACTTTGTAGTCACACGCATTTTTCCATCTCCTTGAGAAAGCATATCTCCAAGAGATTTCAAGAAAGCAATTGCTGATTTACCACCCTGACTACCATTATTCAAGATGTCGTCTTCTAAATGTTCGAGGTGTGTATTCTTTGCCATGGTTATTTTTTCTTGTAATCACACATTATATGTGTAGGATATGTTCCACCTTGTTTATTTCTAATATTAAAACTAAACTTATACAAGTCGGACTCACAATCTACAATTACTTTTTTACCTTTACCAGTAGTACCACCATAATATGCCATAATTGAACCAGTTAGTTTAGTGGATCTATTTAAATAATCATTATCAACTGTATACATGTCAACTGCTGTTCCTTTACTATGAACCATGTCATATCCATATCCCATCATTTGACGAAGCAATTTTTTCATTGATGCCTTATTAGCTTTTTCGCTAACATCAATTTCATGATTAGGAATTTTTTTGGCGTGTGGATAATGATTAAATGTCTCACAGAAACTTAAATAATCCAATCCAAAAACTTCTAATACATCCATAGCATCAGAAGGTAAAGTATATTTTTTCATGGCAGATTCTCTAAATACCGTACCAATACCAATGTTTGCAAAAGCAAGTGTAGATCCAAACTTCAGTGAAAGATATATTTCTTTATCACCATTATATTTCAGAGTAATATCAGTAACAGTGGAGCCAATATCTTCCTTACCATCACCAAGACTTAATTCTGTGCCATTAATTTTAAGAGGTCTTTTTTGGTTTAACTCACCAACAGCAATAACATTACTTAATCCTGATCTTTCCTTTTTACCAATTTTTTCAACTAATTCTAATGCTGCTTTGTGATACTTACCTTTTTTATTTGAGGGGTCTAAAACGTGAATCAACGATTCATAGAACTCTCTTTCAAATACTAATCCTAAATTTTCCTTTTTGCCCTCACCTGATCCTTGACCTCCAAATTCACCAGTTTTTTCTATGTCAGTTAACTTTATAGTTTTAACCTGTCTTGTATTATCAAATCTTCCAGTAAATTGTATCTTTGATCTAGCACCTGATAGATTAATTGCTTGATCAACTCTATTTAATATTAACTCATAATCATCCTTTTCATCACTTTCAAAAGCATATTGTTTACCTTCCATATCAATAATTAAAGCATGTGGAGTAAATAAACCTTCACTGGTTAAAAATTTATTCTCCTTACCATCCATAGATAAAAACTTTTTAACAAAAGTTTCCAATCCTCTTTTGATTAAGGTGCTTTTTGAAATACTTGTCATTAAAAAAGGAGGGTCTTCCCTCCTATTTAGATTATCTGTGTGGGTTATAAACATACAGTATGATTAATGACGTAGAAATAATTGTTATTGCAATTATTGCTGCTATTTGTATCATAGATCTCCCTCCTTTCTGTTCTCAGAATAGTGAACATCAAATTCACCGCCTGGATATCTGGACTTTAGTTTGTCCACATTCATTTCAATAATCTCTTCTGGTGAAGTATCTAATGCTATACATGCCTGTATAAAATACCACATAATGTCACCTAGTTCACGTTTCATATGAAATAGATTTTCTTGGGTAACTGGTTTACCTTGAAATAATATCTTCTTTACTATCTCTGTGAACTCACCTGACTCAGCACATAGTCCGAGTGCAGCAGTTAATGCTCTATGTGAAGAGAAGTCTTTAGAGTATAGATCTCTTAAACGATCTTGGAAGTGACCACCATACTTACTCTCTTCAGATGTAACAGCGTTTACAAATTTAGTATACTTATTAAAGTCAATTGTCATACTTTAAATCCTTCAAAACTTCTGATCTTTTTATCAAGAGATTCAGCTAAATCATTATCTTTGCCCGAGTCAATAATATTACCCTGAGCGCTTACTTCTACATTATACAATCTCATTTTAGATCTGTCAATACCTATGACAAATCTTTTGTTTATTGTAGGATCATTATATCTGTTCTTCAATTGTTTAATCATAATCTGATTCATATCTTCCAACTCCTCAGTAGATATGAGAGCGAACATAAGGTCAGCAGTAGCAGGGAGTCCGAAAGATTCTGATGTGTCAGTAAGATCAATATCACTAGACCCATAACCAGAACGAGTAGTTTGAGTAGCACTAACAATCGGGAGATTTGCTTCAACAGCAAGACCACGAAGTTCTTCTGCAATCGCTTTAACGAACGTATAAGAATTGACAATGGTTCCTTTGTAACGAGATGATGAACAGATGTTTAGATAATCTACGAATATAATATCTGGTGCAAATCCTTTTTTGATTGATAACTCACTCAACAAACTTTTGAAATGTCCAGCGTGTGCTGATGCTGTAGGATATTCTTTGATAATTAAAGTACCCTGTGTTTTCTTTGCAACTTTTCCAATCTTAGTTTCAAATAATGATTTTGGTAAATCAGTAAGTTCTTTAATATTTACTCCTAAAAGATTGGCGTCAATTCTTTCTGCTATCTTTTCTTCCGCCATTTCCAAAGTAATATACAAAACATTTTTACCTTGAGACAAACATGAGCTAGCACAATGGCACATAAAAAGAGACTTGCCCACACCAGTGCCTGCAAGAGCAACATTGAGAGTCTTGTTAGGAAGACCACCTTTTGTAATCTTGTTAAAGAGATCCAAATCAAATGGAATCTTGTCTTCTTTCTTGTGATAGAACTCAAATCGTTCTTCAGCATCCTGTAGATAGTCATGACCGATGTGATCATCGAAAGATACTCCTAATGCTTCCGAAAGAATAGAAGGAATTGCTTCACGATTTTTTGTCTTATCTCTACCGTCTGCAAGTTTTACACTTTCCATAAGTGCAAGATAAATTGCTCTTTCTTTACACCACTTCTCGGTTGTATCTAACAACCATTCTTGATCAACTTTTTCTTCTCGAAAGCTTTGTATGAGATCGACTGCTTCTTTAAATATTTCCTCTGATATATCCTTTCTTTTTTCTACTTCTATTTGTAATATATTTGCTGATGGTAAACCATCATAGTTATTCATATACTGTTGTATCTCTTGAAAAATAATTTTCTCAGTTAAGACTTCAAAGTAAACATCTTTGATAAAAGGCAAAACTTTTCTGAGATACTTCTCATCATATACAAGATGAGATAATATTTTAGTTTCTATTTTCATACAAATGATCCGTAACTAAATTCTTTTTTAGCACACTCATCCAAAGCCTGCATAACTTCTGGTGTGAAATAAACTTCTGGGTTCTTTAGCACTTCTTTAGGGTAAACTTTTTTCTCACCCATATTATAACGATTTCCAGTTTTTGTAAACACTCCATACTTCTCACCTAATTCTAGAAGTCCATAATAAGGATCTAATCCTCTTTCATCATAGAACAATCTAGTAGCAACCTGTGAGTTTTCTTTTGTAAATCTAGATTTGAATGTTTTACATTTTATAATATTTCCAACTACCTCAGTACCATCTTTTTCTTTTGACTTACTGAGATATATTATAGTCGATGCAGCATACTTTAGTCCTGATCCACCACCCATTTCTTTGGTTGGCATGTATGACCCCACTACATCATATGTATGGTTTGTGACAATTAGAGGAATCTGTGCTTGACCTAATTTAAGAGATAAGATTCTAAAAATTGATTTGACTATCTGAGCTCTTGTCATATCTCTAGTCTCTTTTCCTGCTGAAGCATCCTCAACTTCCTTTGTTGTAGATAACATTCCAAGAGAATCTAATACAAACATTAATGGTGGTCGATCTTCTAGTTTAAGTTTTGTATATTCATCTACAACTTTAATTGCTTGTGTTCTAAATTCTTGAACTGTAGTTACAGGAACTAGACCAAGACGTTTGACATCTATACCACGTTCACTCAACATATTTTTTGTAATCGCTGATTCAGATTCAAAGTATATTACTTCTCCTTTTGGATTCTGTTGTAGAAAATTTTTAACAATGGATAAAGCAAAAAATGTTTTACCTGTAGATGACTCTCCCGCTAAAGCTGTAATCTTGTTAGAAGGTAAACCACCTTTGATACTACCACTAACTAAAGCGTTAAAAATATAAGAACCAGTATCAACAAAAGAATCACAATCTCCTGCTGATATACCTTCGTCTGCTATTGATGCAAACTCATTGTCAATTTCTTTAATAACTGATTTTACAAATGACATAATAACCTCCTATACGAAAAATGATTCAAGTGTGCCTTTCTTTTCAACCATCCATCCAATTGTTTCAACAACATTCTTCAATGGTTCTAAAAAACTTTTTTCAAATTGTAAATTGTAATCAATGTATTTTTGTAGATTAAATTCTTTTGGCAAAGTTTGAAGATATGCAATAACATTTTCTCCTATCGGATTTGGTTTCTTCAAATAAACAAATTTAATCTTTTCTCCTTCCTGTATGTAAGGATACTTATGTGTAAGTTTCAATCTCTTCACATGATGATTGTATAAGATTGCCCCTCGAACATGAATCGGAGTTCCTTTTGCATACATATCAGAACTAGATTTGTATTTACCCAATCCATTCAATCCTCTTGGAAATGAGATGTCAGCAATCTCCATTTCTTTTGTTTCTTTTTTGACATTCTCAATAAATGATATCAGATCATCATTCGATTTGTCAATAATAATCTTGAAAGCTTTCTTGAGTTTATCACGATAATATGCTGGTGTTGATGAACGTGCAGTTTCAAGACCCATGATTTTCATCTTCGGTTGTTCATATCTGACACCTTCACTATCCCATACGTTGAGAATATATCTTTTTTTAGCAGTCCAGATACCACGATCAGCAATGTTCTCACGTTTCATGAACATCTTTTGATCATAAGCACCTACATAGTCCGCCAACGTTTGGTAAGAACTCGAAATATATTTTTCCAATTCCACATCACACACCTTATCGAGGAAAGAAACAATCTTTTCATTAGAGACCTCTCTCCCTTTGTATACAGTTTGAACCAAAGGACCCAAATTAAGATAGATGGAATCAGTATCAGAAGCAATAACATAATCAGTATTCTCCGTTTTCAGAATTTTGTTTAAATATTTGTTCATGCGATTCTCTATCCATCGAATCGAAACTTGACCAGATAGAGTAATCGCTTCAGCATTTGCTAGTTTGAAGTAACGGAAATATTCGTTACCAATAGCACCATAAGCAGAGTTAAGAGAAATTTTCTTTGCCATTTGAATGTTGTTACATCTAGCGATTTCTTTTTCCAAAGCTTTAGTAGGAGTCTTCTCGTACTGTTGCTTTGCGGTAAGCATTCTCTTTTTGTAGATGACACGATCATTGTACATATCAGACATTAGTTTAGGAAGAAATCCTTTGATATCTTTACGATACTGAGCACCATTAGCACACACAGCATACTTTCCATCAATCGATACATCTCTATTCAAGATCCCTTCAACGCTTGCATTGGGATGTCTAGTTTCCCTGAGTGTCTCTGGGGAGATATTATACTGCATAATGAGATGAGGATACAAACTATTAAGGTCAAAAGAGACAACCCAATCATAGCGTCCAGGCTTCGGTTCTTTAACATAGGCCCCTGCATAAGCTCTTTCCTTTTTATGTGATGTTTTTTGTGGAACTACAATATATCTTTTCCGAAGAAAATTAAATATAATATTATCCCATGTTTTAACCTGAGAATATACATCCTCATAATTTTGTCTGGCATCATATGCCATTGTCAAACACAATTCAATCAATTTCATCTTGTCTTCAAGACTATCTACAAGTTCAACGTCATGAATATTATAGTCAATAAACTTCTGCCAGTTTTTTGTATAGAAATCACTGAAGTTTTCAAACTCACTGTGATCTAGTTTTTTCTCTCCAAGTTCGATCATAGCAATATGATCAAGTCGATATGACTCTTGGTTTGTATATGTAAACTTACGATATAGATCAAGATAATCAAGACAAGAAACACCAGCAAGATCATAAGCAATATTTTTTCTACCTTGAATATAAATTTCTTTTTCTTGAATCAAATTCCAAGGCGATAAAGACTTCTTATGTTTTTCACTTAAAACTCTGTTAATACGTCTAGCAAGATATGGAATATCATACAAATAAACATTCCATCCTGTAATTACATCAGGTGTATTCTCAACCCAATATTGTAAAAACTTTAATAAAAGATAATGTTCATCTTCACATAAAATATATTTAACATCATCACGCTTGTTGTCATACTCACGAACACCCCATGTAATTAGTTGTTTTGTATTAAAATCTTTAACTGTAATACAAAGAACTTTTTCTGCAGCAGATTCTACATCAGGAAATCCATTTTCAGATTGAACCTCAATGTCCAATGAAATAATATTCATCATAGACATATCAAATTTAAGCTCATCTTGTGGAAACTTGTCTGAGATATATTGATATAAAAATCTTTCATATCCTAAAACCTCAAACTCATCAATATCATCATACTTTTTTGTAAAGTCACGAGCATCACGAACTGAGTCAAACTTGATTGGTTTTACATATTTACCATCAAGAGTTGTGTATTTGCTTTTCTTTTTAGAAGAAACAAAAAGAGTAGGAGAAAATGAATCTCGATGAGTCACTTTCTCTCCACCCTCATATCCACGATATAGGATCGTGTTTCCTACGAGCTGTACGTTTGTATAAAAATTCATGAAGGAATCTGTTTTACGATCTCGGCGTCTGGTTCTGAAATTGTCACGATACGATTTGAGTATATCAAAGCTCCTCTCTCAGAAGAATACAAAGGCCACTCTACAAGTGTACCATCTTCTTTAATAAGATAAGCATCTTTGAGATAACAATTTGGTTCTTCGTCAAGTTGTTCTATGTCAGCAAGCACATGATCTCCTGTAACTAGCTGCACTACCTGTATATTCATGTTTATTGCAAAACTATTTCTATTATAGAATATCTATGAAGCTTTGTCAAGCTTCTTTTTTTTATCATATGTAATTATATATTGTTTCCATTCATTTCCAACAGAGTCACATCCAACTTGTTTTTCTAATGTTCCTTTTAAATTATGTGCTATAATTCTTAGCACTGCTTCACTATCACTCATTGTTTCTCTTGTAATTGTTGTAATACTGTTTTTTCTTGCATCGGTGCAACATCATTTAATCCGTTAGCATCAAACCAAGGTGCTGTTTCCCAATTAAACCCTTCACCAAATGTATTATCAGGAGAAACAATATACCAGTGACATTTAGCATCAGGTATATCAACAGCACATACCGCCCAATCGTCTGCCCATTGTGGCACTTGCACATACATTACAGGTAAATGATTTGCATGAGCAAATTTTGGTAATCCGATTAGAACTCCCCATACTAAAGTTAGTAAAACAAAAATTCTTATCAAAGGTGTCTCCATTTTTTAAGTCCATAACTAACTGCTAACATTGTAGCACAAAGAATTAATAATTCAGTCATAATAGTATTGCTCCTATAATAAAACCTTTAGCGAACGCTATACATAACATTTGATAATCGGTAAGATTAAATTTATTTTGAAATTTTTTAGCAAGATTTCTATCCCACTCTACAACTTTATCAAATACTTTTTGTGATCTGTCTGGTAATCCCATTTAACCTCCTATCATTTTTTGAGTAATTTTAAAGTCTTCATCAAACTGTGCTAATCCTTGATCTGTAAGAACATGATTATACATCTTATGAAATACTGTAGGAGGTATTGTACAAATATTTGCACCATACTCAAATGCTCTACTTACATCTCTTACGTTACGAATAGATGCAGCAAGAATCTCTGTTTCATACCAACCTTGTTTCATATAAACATTTGATATATCTTTTACAAGGCATAAACCACCAAATGAATTATCATCAACTCTACCAACAAAAGGTGAAACATATTTCGCACCAGCTTTTGCAGCAAGTATTGCTTGTGATGGTGAAAATATAAGAGTTACATTAACTCTAATTAATTTTCTTGCTAATTTTCTACAAGCATATAATCCATCAGGTGTACAGGGAACTTTGATAGTTGCACAATCTCCAAATTTAGAATAGAGTCTTGTACCTTCTTCAAACATATCATCACCATCTCCCACGACTTCCATACTAATATCTGAATATCCAATATCTTTGAGTTCTTGATAAACAGCTTCTGGATCTCTACCACTCTTTCGTATGAGTGTAGGATTAGTTGTAATGCCGTCTATAAGACCAGTTAGATATCCATCATGTAAAACTTTAGTATCAGCTGAATCAAGAAAGATTTTCATAGTGTTCGTTTTTAACATACTATTTTATAAGGTCTTTTGTTTTTAGTATATCATAAACTATACAGCTTGTCCAATTTCCCACACAAATCAACACATAAAAAAAGGAGGGGTTTAATCCCCTCCCAAGAAATGTAAAATTTCTTACATTAATAACTCCTTACATATTCGTTTACAGCTTGGTTGATCACCCACACACTCAACAAGGCACTCATAGTAATCATCTAGTAGTTTATTTTCTTTTGAATAGGCATAACGGTTGTCGTTATGATTCCATGATGCCAGCTTGTTGTGTGATATGATATTGTGCATCTTTACCTCCGCACTAAGGTTTACATTATATAGAGATTTTGGTGCATCTTGCTAAGCCCCAACTCTGAAATTATTTATATTTTAATATCAAGAAATAGATAAAGATTTTAACATATCGCAATTATGTATTTTTACTCATAAAAAAAGACCCCTGTTGGGGTCTTGATTGTCTGTTACTTTCTGTAAAGTAACTGTACCTCAGCAGATATGATTGTGAGAAAGATAGCAGCTGCTATCATTATCTCTGCTGTAACAATCACTTAGCAGTGTGAGCGATACCACGATATGTGAGTTCGACCTCTTTTTTCTGCTGAGTTTTTTTGTTGTCGGTGTCATATACGACACCACGGTATGTGACTTTTGCCATTTGGTTTCTCCTAAAGTAGTTGGGATTGTAGCCCCGTTCCTTCAGTCGGCTTTTGCGTCCTCAAAACATACTGGATCAGTATGTGCAATAATTATTCTAGTCATCTCTAAC
>MDSY01036272.1_pt1 | contig 13347 bp, 14 predicted proteins | sample 811131 | NCBI WGS metagenome assembly MDSY01 (sample SAMN05326643, study PRJNA326480) | marine metagenome | isolation source: seawater | place: Atlantic Ocean: South West | collected 2010
AAATACAAATATATGATAGTGATGGCAGTGGACAAACAAATCTTTATTTTGGAGACTCAGGTAGTAATTTAGCAGGTTACATAGTTTATCAGCATAGTGATGATGTTATGAGATTTGGTACAAACGCATCAGAAGCAGTCCGTATCGGGCCAAACGGGCAGCTTAGTGTTGGCATCGCAGGATCAGGTGAAAAATTTTATGTTTATGGAAATAATGCTTCAGAATACTTGGGTCTTTTTTATCACGATGGTAATAATCAAAATAGATATGGTATAAGAATTGTAGCAGGGAAAGATGATGCTAGTGATGTAATTTATCATGTTAGATGTGATGATGGGGACGGACATCCTGTAGGTTACTTATTACATGAAAACGGAAATTTGCAAATTAATCAGGCTTCAGATGAAAGGCTAAAAGAAAACATTGTTGATTCTACTTTAGAGGGTATTAATACTTTAAAAAATATTAGGCAAAGAGAGTTTAATTTTAAAAGAGATACAAGCAAAACTAAAGTCACAGGTTATGTGGCTCAAGAAATGGAAAGTGTTTATCCTGCTGCTCTAGGCGTAATGGATGCGACACAAGATGGTTCGGCTCCAGAAGATGACCTTGAAAATCCTTATAAAACTTTAAGTAAAACTGCTTTGATAGATGTTTTAATAAAAGCTACGCAGGAGCAACAAGACATAATAGATGATTTAAAAACAAGAATTGAAACATTAGAAGCAGGATAGTTTATAATTAATAACCATGTCAGTTACATTTACTACAAACTTAAACCTATCAAAACCTAGTGTTGGAGGATCTTCCAATGTTTGGGGTGGCCTTATTAATGATGATTTAGATGCCGTTGATGCTATCTTTGCAGGTGGCGGTACAGGAACTTCTGTAGGTCTTAAAGTAGGATCTGGAAAAACCCTGGATGTTTCTGCTGGAACATTGACACTAGCCGACAATCAAATATCTGGTGACAAAGTAGAAGGCGGAACTATCGCAGCTATAACAATAAGTTCTTTGACAGCTACTTCAGCAGACATAAATGGAGGATCTATAGACGGTACTGCCATAGGATCTAGTTCTGTAAGCACAGGTGCTTTTAGTACAATAAGTAGCACAGGGGCGGCCAGTCTAAATTCTTTATCAACTTCGTCAGCAGACATTAACGGTGGTGCGATAGACGGTACAACTGTTGGATCAAGTTCTGCAAGTACAGGTAATTTCACCAGCGTAAGCATTAGCGGAACAAATATATTTGCTTTAATTTACCCTGTAGGATCAATTTATATATCGACTTCAAATGCAAATCCTGGATCTTTATTTGGAATAGGTACTTGGCAGCAATTAAATTCAGGCGTTGTTTTACAAACAATTTCTAGCGGCACAGGTGGGTCATACGCTGGAAGTTCTACAAAAACAGTTACAGTTACAGTTAATTCAACAGGTTCTTTACCAAGTCACAATCACCAATGGTATGACGGTACAAGGTCTAGTGCAACAAAAGGTATTGACATGGCCTCTAGTAGTTCTGGACACCGAAGCGGTTCGTTTAACTCGTCTGGCAACGCAGATGACTTTAGCGGCGATCCAGATACAAATGATTACTACACGGCAAACAATTCAAGTGCTACTGTAACGGTATCAGGTGGAGGTACATTTAGTGTAGATACAACTCAAGCACACTACACAGTTTATATGTTCAAAAGAGTAGCTTAGAGGTTAAATCATGGCCCTGTTACAAATAACACCCCCAGCAGGAATAGTAAAAAACGGAACAGACTACTCAAACAAAGGTAGATGGGTAGATGGTAATTTAGTTCGTTTTGAAAATGGTTACTTAAAAGCAGTTGGTGGTTGGGATAAATTAAGAGATGTACCTTTAACAGGTACACCAATAGGTATGTATGCCTATAAAGATAATAGCGGAGATGAGGTATTAGCTATTGGGACCAGGCAAAGAGTGTATGCAATTTATCAAGATGCTTTATATGACATAACCCCTATAAGAACAACTAATTCTTCGCTGACAGATATATTTACAGCATCGGCAAATTCTTCAACAATAACAGTTGCAAACACAGGACACGGTGCAGCAGTAGATGATTTTGTTACTATATCTGGAGCATCAGATTTAGGCGGCAACATAACTGCAACAGTTTTAAATCAAGTCTATAAAATAGTATCAGTACCTAATGCAAATAGTTTTACTATTACAGCAAAAGATACATCTGGTAATACAGTCACAGCTACCAATGGCGATTCTAACAATGGTGGTTCAGGAATTAGTTTGGCGTATTCTGGTTTTTCTACAGACGAAGCAGCAGATGTTTTAGGTTGGGGTGCTGGTAATTATGGAAGGGAAGCATACGGAACGGCTAGATCAGGTACAGGAGATGGTGAATCAACATTAAGTTTTGATACTAAATCTTTTAGTTTTGCAAACTGGGGAGAAGATCTTCTTTTCTGTTCTGCAAGTGATGGAAAAATACATAGATGGCAGCCAAGTTCACCGACTGCCGTAGCTTCTGTTTTGTCTAATGCACCTATAAATAATGAAGCAGTTATAGTCACTAACGAGCGTCATGTTTTTGCTATAGGGGCAGGTGGAGATCCAAGAAAAATCGCCTGGTCTGATAGAGAAAATAATAATAGTTGGACAGCAGCAGCAACAAACTCTGCTGGTGACTTGCAAGTTGTAACAGGTGGTAACGCTTTTTATGCTACAAAATGGCAAACAGATATTATTGTTTTTACTGATATAGGAATAGATAGAGTTTATTATTCTGGATCACCTTTTATTTACGGCATACAAAATGCAGGTATAAATTGCCAAACAATAAGTCCTAGAACAGTAGTTGGAGTAGGTAACTTTATTGCCTGGTTTGGCGAAAACTCATTTTTCTTGTTTGATGGATCTGTAAGAGAAATCAAATCAGATGTGCATGATTTTATATATGACAATCTTAATTACACATACAGAAAAGCGTCTTGCGGTGGACACAACAGCAAGTTTAACGAGGTATGGTGGTTCTTCCCTGCTGGCACATCACAGACTCCTAACAAATATGTTATCTGGAATTATAAAGATAGTGTTTGGAGCGTAGGCGATTTAGATAGATCTTGCTGGATAGATCAAGGTGTCTTTAACTTTCCGATAGCAGGAGATAGCACAGGAAATATTTTTGAACACGACAAAGGTTTTTTAGATGGATCACAAGGTTTAGGCACAACAAAACCTTTTTGTAGAACAGGACCATTAGAAATAGGCAACGGTGATAAATTAGCACAGGTAAATCAAATACTGCCTGACGAAGAAACATCTTCTTTACCTGGAACAACTCTTTCTTTTACAGGAAAATTTACTCCTTTAGGATCTGAAACAGATTTTGGTAGTTTTACATTTGAAAACGATGGTTATGTAGATGCTAGATTTTCTGCCAGACAAGTACAGATGAAAGTAGAAGGATCAACAACACAAGACTTTCAAGTAGGAAAAATCAGAGTAGAAACAAGACCTAGAGGTAAAAGATAGTGACCAGGAGAGCATTTACAAAACCCGTACAAAAAGAATACGATTCTGGTTTTATGGATTACTTTGTGTCAGAAGTAGAATACAGAGATGGTCTAAACATAAAAAAAGGTGAAAGATTAGAAGTAGATGGTGCGGCATTGACTAATGCAAGTTCTACGGCAAGAACAGTAGAAAAGACAGAAATAGTATTGATTAGTCCAAACGGAACAAAATATAAATTAAGAGTGGCAGATAATGGAACAATCAGCACAGAACAAGTTACCTGATTGGGAAATAAAATGGCAGTTTTGTAAGCCATTAATAGAACCTGCACTAAAACATCAAGACTCCTATACAATAGATGATGTAGAAGATAAAATTAGATCTGGATATTTTCATCTTTGGCCAGGTGAAGAATCTGCTTTTATAACCGAATTTATTATAATGCCGAGAATGAGAGCTTTGAATTTAATATTTTGTGGTGGCAACTACGAAGAACTAGCATCAATGTTGCCTTCCATAGAAAGTTTTGCAAAAGCTGCTGGATGTAAAAGACTGTATGGCGGTGGTCGCCCAGGATGGTACAGAAAGATAAAACATTTAGGTTTTGTAAAAGAACATTTAATTAGAAAGGATTTATAAAATGGCAAAAGGCGCACAAACAACAACAGCTACATTACCTCAGTTTCAGCAGGATATGTATAACGAACTTTTTGAGAGATCTAAAGCTGAGTCAGAAAAAGAATTTACGCCCTACACGGGACAGATGGTGGCAGATCTTACGCCAGGACAAGTAGCTGCTTCTGATTTTGCAAACACAATGGCTGGACAAGCATTTGGTACAGACGCATTTGCTGGGTTACAACAAATCGCTACAGGAGCAACACCACAATTACAAGATGTTCAGTTTGATGCTGCACAATTAGGAGAACTAGATATAGAAAAATATTTATCTCCTGAAACTGATTTATTGATTGATAGAGTAAGCCAAGACTTTGACAGACAAAGACTGTTAGAAGAAGCAAGAGCGCAAGATAAAGCAATTAGATCTGGTGCTTTTGGCGGTTCAAGATCAGCTATATTTGAAAGTGAAGCTACAAGAGGTATTGACGATGCCGAAGCAAGAGAACTATCAAGACTAAGAGAAAACGCTTATCAAAGTGCTTTAGATAGAGCATTAGCAGAAGCAACAGGAAATGTAGATAGGCAGCAACAGGCTAATTTAGAAAGAGCAAGACTAGAAGGACAATTTTCTTTAGCTAGACCTGATTTTGATTTAAGAAATAGAGCATTACAATCTGGCATTTTTGGAGATCTAGCTAGTCGTCAAACTGGTGCAGTAGATTTATTATCTAGGTTGGGAGGCAGCGAACAATTACTTGAACAAGCAAGACTTGATGCTTTGCGAAATGAGTTTGATAGAGAACAACAATTTGGTATAGATAGACTTAACATACTAGGATCTGGTGTAACTGCTATGCCATCCTTAGTAGGACAAACACAAAGTAAAAAAGTTGGTGTTGGTGATATTTTAGGAGCAGGAGCGCAACTTGGATCTGCATATTTAATGGGTAAATCAGATCCTAGACTCAAAGAAAATATTAAATATATCGGCAAAAGCATAGACGGCCACAATTTATATACTTGGACCTGGAATAACATAGCTAAATTACTAGGCATAACTGGACAAACTTTTGGGGTAATGGCAGATGAAATACTTATGACAAACCCTGATCTTGTGCATTTAGATACAGACGGTTATTTAATGGTTAATTATGCGGGGATAAAATAATGGCAGAAAAATTATCACCAGAAAGAGCAAAGATGTTTGCTACTCTATTAGGAGCCGTGGGAGATATTTTTCAGGGCAAAGATGTTGTCAAAGGAGTTTTAGCAAGAAACAAAATACAAGATGATGCTGAAAGAAAGAAAGAACAGAAAGAAGCGTACGAAGGGTATATCAAAGATCTAAAAGATTCTGGACAACCAGAATCATTAATAAGAATGGCTGAAGGTCTTGGTGCAGAAAATTTAGATAAATTAATTCTTGCAAACTTAGCTGCACAAAATAAAGTTGTAACTCCAATACAAACTTTGAAAAACGAATTGGATGCAAGACTTGCAAGAGGTGAGATTTCACGAGAAGAATACAATCAAGAAGTCTTTGCGTTGGTAAGAACACAAAATCCAGCACAATCATTTGTAGGACAAAGTCTTGGTACAGGCAGTACATTTGAAAAACCTGTTCAAGTGGGCGGTTCTACCAATACACAACCACAACCACTTACTGACTCAAACGGAAACCCATTATTCTTAAACGGAAAACAAGTATTTAGGATGCCAGACGGTAGTACACAAATACTAGATTAGTAGAATGAAACATGGCTACATACAGAAATCTTACATCAGAAGAATTACAACAACTTAATCAACTTACACAGCCTGATTCTTCACAAACTACCATAGATACACAGTCTAAATTTAGAGATCTTTCACCAGACGAATTACAACAATTACAGCAACTTGGTCCAACAGAAGAACAAGAAGGAGTTGGTTTTGGTACAAATGTATTAAGAACTTTTGGTGGAGCAGCCAGAGATCTTACGCAAAACATTTTGGATATTGCACAAGGTGGGCCAGGCATAGAGTTTGGAGATGATCCCAGCACAGAAGAAGTAGAAACAGGAATAAGATTTAAAAGGGATGTTGCTCCGCTTAATTTGCCTGAAGTAGCTGAACCAACATATTTTGGCGGATCTTTTGTCAGAGATGCTACCCAATTCTTACTGCCTTTTTCAAAACTTAAATTTATAAGTCCACAAACTTGGACAGGCAGAATATCCGAAACTGTAGCAAGAGGAGTGGCAGCAGAACAAATAGCTTTCAGTCCTTTTGAAAATAGATTATCAAATCTAATACAATCATTTCCAGGTTTACAAAATCCAGTAACAGAATATTTACAAGCAGATCCAGATGATTCTGTGGCAGAAGCAAGATTTAAGATGGCAATAGAAGGTGGTATTACAGGCTTGGTAGCCGATTCTGCAATAGAAGCGATTATAGGTTTAGTAAGCAGAGTCAGGGGATCTCGAAACAAAAATGCAGATGATGCTGCAACAAAACAAGACGAGTCTGGAGAAATAATAGATAAAGATGTAAAAGCACAACAAGCAGCAGATAATGCAGAAGCACAAGGGCAACCAAGACCTTTTACAGATGATGTGCAAACTAATTTTCAATCAGTAGAAGAACAAGCACTCAAACCTAAAAAAAGAACTAAAGGTCCAAAATGGAGTTCTGATGTTTCTGGAATAGAAACAGCAAAAATAAAAGGCAACACCTACAAAGTACAGCCAACAGAAGATGGAAAATTTACGGTTACAAAAGAAGATACTAGAAGTGCAGATGAAATTGATAGGATAGTAGAAAGCAATCCTAGTTTTTTTGACGATATAGAACCAGGAAAACTTATAAATGAAAGTCCAGCTTATAAAAAATTACTTAGTGAAAAAATAAACAGATCTGTTTTTGCAAATAATAAAACATTTGAAACAAAAAACGGTGCAAAAAAAGCCTTAGATGATTTGATAAATCCAGGCAGACTGCCTACTTCTTTAAGGATGCCTACAGAACCTAAAGTCGTTCGTTCAAATGACATATTAAGAGAAAGACGCATAGATCCTTCATTTGCAGAAAAAGGAGAACTAACTCGTATAAAAGGCGATTCAAGAGGAAGAATACCTGTAAATTTACTTAAAAGGGGCGGGGCAAGAAGTCTTGACGAACTGCAAGAAATATTTGAAGCAGAGGGTTTTTTGCCGCCACAACCGCTAAACGCACCTAAAGTAAGCAGACAAGAAGAAGTCTTAGACATAATTTCAGAAAATGCAGCAAGACCTGAAGATGAAGTGTTATTGAAAGAATACAACATGGAAGTAGATAGAGTTACAAAAACCATAGAAACATTAGAACAAAATGGTTTTAATCCACGAAAAATGACAAACGAAGAAGTGGATGTGGCAATCAAAAAAATAGATGCAGATGATGTTGCAAACATGGAAATGGTAGCAGCACAACAAATTGCTAGAGATAGTTCAGCACCCCCTGATCCAACAGGTCCAGATGTCATAGATTTGTCACAAAACACAAGGTTACAAGATGATGGTCCTCCCCCGTGGCTACCTACAAGCGATGTGGATATTCCTATAGATGTACCTCCCCCTAGCAGACCTGGAGGTACAGGTGGTGGATCTGGTAGAAGGAGAGAGCCAGATAAAGCAGGTAACATTAATTTAGAAAAGATGGATGGTCCTGGTGGCTTTGAAAAACTTTTAAAAGATACTGCAAAACAAAACAACGACTTTGTTGGCGAAACCAGGGGCGTAGTAAAGTTTGGAACTAACGGAGAAGAACTAAAAGCATTAGCAAAAGAATCTGGTTTAAGCATTGAACAATTATTAAAAAGAAAAACAGGAGATGCTTTCAATGCGGAAACTGCATTTGCAGCAAGAATGATTCTTATGCAGTCAGTAAAAAATGTTTTACAACTGGCAAAAAGAGTCAGAAGCACAAAAGGAGGACCAGAAGATTTAGCAGACTTTGAAGGTGCATTAGCAAGACACGCAGCTATTCAAGAACAAGTTGCTGGTATAACTGCTGAAGCTGGTCGTGCTTTGAGATCATTCAGAGAAATAGCTGATTCAGATGGGATCGTACAAGAAAGATTAATTAGAGAATATTTAGATGCTAGAGGCGGAGAAGAATCTATTAGAAAAATAGCAGAAAAGATTGGTGATTTAGATTCTAAAGAACAAGTAAATGCTTTTGTTAAAGATGCTTACAAACCTGGTTTTAACGACTACATACAAGAATTTTGGATCAATGCTTTGCTATCATCACCTTCAACGCATTTTGTAAACATGACATCAAACCTTTTGGTTGCTGCCACAAGACCATTTGAATACGCCATAGCTGCTGGAATAGGATCTTTTAGAAATGCAGAAGATAGAATTACATTTACAGAAGTAGGTCTTAGAACGCTTGGATCTATTGTAGGTGCAGTTGATGGTCTAGTTGCTGGGGGTAGAGCTTTATGGGATCCTGACTCTGTTACTGATTCACTTACAAAATTAGAACTACAAAGACAAAAAGTTATTCCAGGCGTAGCAGGAACAATAGTAAGAACGCCAGGAAGATTTTTAGTAGCAGAAGATGTTTTATTTAAAGCTATAGGTTACAGGCAAGAACTTTGGGGATCTGCCTTTGCACAAGCGAGAAAGGAAGGCAAGGGCATACAGAGAGCATTTGAAATAATGAGAAGTCCTAAAGATATGTTTCCAGACATACATTTAAAAGCAATAGACACAGGCAGATATCAAACTTTTACTAACCCATTAGGGGAAGGTAAAATTGGTTATACAGGTAAACTATATCAAAAAGCGGTTCAGGCAGTTCCAGTACTAAGATATATAACGCCTTTTATAAGAACGCCCGTAAATATTCTTAGATATTCTTTTGAAAGAAATCCTTTATTGGCATCATTTACAACAAGCTACAAAGAAGCCATAAAAAAAGGCGGTAAAGAAGCAGATCTAGCAAGAGCAAAAATGTTGTTTGGTACAAGTATTATGACTGGTGTTGGTGCCTACGCAGCAGCAGGAATGATTAGTGGTGGTGGCCCAGCAGATGCAAGAGAAAATGCAGTTTTAAGGGAAACAGGATGGCAGCCTTACTCTGTAAGAGTTGGTGATAAATGGTATCAATACAATAGATTTGAACCGATTGGAATTTTATTTGGTATAACTGCTGATTTGGTTGAGATTGGCAGTTTAATAAAAAATGAAGAAGATGAAATTGAAAGTTCTGAAATAGCAGCTATGTTAGTCGCTTCTGTGACCGACAACATAGTTAATAAAACTTTTTTAACTGGATTATCAGATTTTATGAAAATTTTAATAGACTCTGAAAGATATGGTACAAATACTGTTGAAAGATTTACTTCAAGTTTTATACCTACAGTATTTTATTATCAAAGAAAAGGAGAAGATCCATATTTAAGAGAGGTAAGAAATTTCACTGATGCTTTCAAAAATAGATTAGGAACAACATCAAAAGAATTACCACTTAGAAGAAATATACTTGGAGAAGCTAAAGAATATAACAAAGGATTTGGCGGAAGATTTTCTCCTTTAACAGTATCAGATATAAAAAATGATATTGTCTTTGATGAATTTGTTGATCTTGATATAACTCCAGCAATTCCAAAAAGAAATGTAAGAGGTGTTGAATTAGATTCAGAACAATACAGCGAACTATTGCGTACACAAAAAGATCTTAGACTCAGAGAACAGTTAGAAACTGTTATTAAAGATCCTAATTATCAAGGACTTACTAAATACGCAAAAAGAGTTGCTCTCGAAGAAATTTTAGCAGCGAATCAAGAGGCAGCTAGAGATATACTTTTAACTAAATATCCTGATTTGCTTCGTAAAATGCAACAACAAACGATAGAAGAATTACGAGAGTAAATTATGGGCCGCCTCACAGAAAGGGTCGGCAGGAGAGGTGAATACTTTGTTGCAAGTATTTTGGCACAAGTATCAGACACAGTTTTAATTGTGCCGCATGGTGCAGAAGCAGATATTGTTTTTGAGTACAAAAGAAAACTTTATAAGTGCCAGGTCAAAACAAAAACAAAAAAAGAAAAAGGACACCGTAAATGGCGTTTTGATTTGCGTAGAGGATCACATACAAAGAAAAGACACTTTAGAAAAGGTGCATTAGATTTGTATGCAATGTGTTCTTTGGAATACAAAAATGTAATTTTCTTGCCTTTTGTTCCTGGAAAAAACGAAGTCAGAATATCTGACGAGGAAATGAAGTCGATAGACTCCCTCGAAAGTTTGCGAGAATCAATTAAATCTCTTGCAGATTGAAAGAAATGTTTTGTTTATCTTTGGTATGTATGCCAATAGACAAAATGTATTCAGCAATTTGCTCTGGAGTTTTGTCATATTTTTTTGCAATATCATCCAACTCTTTAACCAAATATCTATTCAACCAAACAGCCTTACGATTGTTTCGCTTCTCAAAAATAGGATCTTTAAAATCTTGTAATAACATATTTTTTTCTTCCATTTGAGTACCTATGCGTATATTATAAGGCTTCTTATTGTTTTTTAGGAGTAATTAGTGCAAGAAAAAGAAAATATAAGTGCAGAGAGAGAATTCATTGATACAAAACAGTTAGCTAAAAGATGGAACAAAAGTTATAAAACTATTGAGTCCTGGAGAGCTACTGGTCGTGGTCCAAGCTACTACAAACTAGGTAATAGGATTCTATATGATCTGAATGAAATCAAAAATATAGAAGATCAGGCATACATATCAACGAATGAAACACGCATTTTGTAGTCCATCAGCTAGTAATATCTGGCTGAACTGTGCAGCGAGTCCAAAAAATTCTCAGGGCGTTGAGAATAAAGTAGGAATCGCTGCTGCTACTGGTACTTTGATACACCAGATGGCAGAGATGAAGCAGAAGGGCAACATGGAAAACACTAATCTTACTGAGTTTTGGTTAGGTAAAGAAGAAAATGTAGAAGATTTTCAAATCATAGTAGATAACGAAATGATAGATTGTGCCGAGGTTTATATTGACTATGTTAATAAAAGACATGAAGAACTTGGGGGAAGTTTGTTGATAGAAGAACAGTTTACTTTAAATGAAATATCCGATGCTTGTTGGGGTACGGCAGATGCAGTCATACTTGGTAAAGATAGAATAGCAGTCATAGATCTAAAAACTGGCAAATGGAATGTCGAGCCAAACAAAAACACACAACTTATGATCTATGCCCTGGGCGTTTTGTCCAGGTACGGAGATGAAAACACATTATTAGAATTAACCATAGTGCAGCCAAGATCTGCAAAGAAGGGAAGTCCAATAAAGACTTGGGAAACATCAGCCGAGTATTTAGTTGATTGGGCGTACAGTACACTTAAACCAGCTTGTGAAGCAACTTTGAGTGAAACTCCTGAAGAAATTCCAGGAGATCATTGTAAATTCTGTAACGGTAAAGTTAATTGCGTTGCATACAAAAATAAAATGGAGGTGCCAGATGGCAACTGATAGAGGGGATCCGTTAATAAGATCCCAAATTCAAGGTGACGCATATAGTCATATTGGATTAAATGATGGTGATGTTGTTGAGATATATCGTGCTGATGATTATGAGCCGAGAGATCAAAGCGACATTGAAAAATTACTAGATATAGTAGGTAGAAGAAATAAATATGAAGATAAAAAAGAACAGTATCAAATGTTTATTGATTTAATCTACGGCCTTGAACAAGCAAGAGATCTTGTATTTGAAAATCTTGTTACTTCTTTACAAGCTAAAGGCAAGTTAGAAGTAGTAAAGGCAGAGGAGGTGCAGCGTGAGCCTGAAGGACATACAGACGAAGGCGAAACAGAAGCCACCTAGGATTTTGTTATATGGGGGAGCAGGGATTGGTAAGACAACCTTTGCTGCGAGTATGACAAAGCCAATTTTCTTAATTACTGAAGATGGTCTTGGTCAAATCAAAGTGCCGCATTTTCCTTTGATAAAAAGTTTTGACACTATTATTGAAAGATTGCAAACACTTGTAGATGACGACCACGACTATAAAACTGTTGTAGTTGATAGCCTTGATTGGTTAGAACCTTTGGTATGGGAAAAATGTTGTAAAGACAACAACTGGAAAAATATTGAACAGCCAGGATTCGGTAAAGGCTACAAGGTAGCTTTATCTTATTGGCGTTCTTATATTGACTTGATGAATAAATTGCGAGATCAAAGAGGTATGACAATCATGCAACTTGCTCACAATCAAATCAAAAAGTTCGAGAGTCCTGAAATTGAGCCTTATGATAGACATGAGATCAAACTTCAGAGGGCAGCTAGTGATGTTATTTTAGAACACGCTGACTGCTGTTTCTTTACAAACTACAAACTTGGTACTGTGAAGGTGCAAGGTAAAGGGGGCAATATGACGACAAAAGCTGTCGCAGGTGACAGGGTGATTTACACCTCAGAGAAACCTGCGTTCTTGGCTAAGAATCGTTATGCGTTGCCAGATGAAATGCCTTTTGATTGGCAATCAATAAGGGCAGAAATGATTAAAACTAAGGAGTAATTATGGATCTTACGCAAGAAGGTATTGGAGAAATTCAAATTAGTGAACCTGGCATAAAGCCTGGCAGATACGAAATGGAATACTTCAATGAAGAAATAGTTACCAGTAAAAATAACGAAGCATACAAGGGGTTAAGAATCACTTTTAGAATAAATGATTCTGGCGAATTAGTATCGCATTTGTTTGCTTTAGCTGGTGACGAAACATCTGTCAGCTTGTCACAAGAAAACTTAGGCCTGTTATCTTACGCTGCTGGAGTCTTTCCGACTTTGAAAGACACCGAGCAACTCAAGGGTAAAAAGATAAGTGCTGAAGTTCATGTGAACAAAAACGGCTATACAGAAGTCAAGGCTAAGTCTTGGCAAAAGTTAGAAGCTGATGATGAAGCTGCGGAAACTCAGACCGACAAACCAAAGGAGAAGGAGGATGAGGGGTTAGTCGATGATGAGATTCCGTTCTAAAGTGTTGCCCCATTTATGAGATGGGGCAATCTCAATATGAGTTCTTCAGGTCGTTTTACTGTTACTTTTGCAAATGGTTCAAATGTTCGTTTAGGTGGTCATACTGCTACAACGCAACCAGGCATCCAGGAGCAAGAGCAAAAAAAGTATCACGGTCCTGAAGATCTTAAAAAAGATTTACAAGCTGCATTAGAAGAA
>MDSY01075374.1_pt1 | contig 13343 bp, 12 predicted proteins | sample 811131 | NCBI WGS metagenome assembly MDSY01 (sample SAMN05326643, study PRJNA326480) | marine metagenome | isolation source: seawater | place: Atlantic Ocean: South West | collected 2010
AATATGCCCGAGTGGTGGAATTGGTAGACACAAGGGACTTAAAATCCCTCGATAGAAATATCGTGCCGGTTCAAGTCCGGCCTCGGGTACCATCTAAAAGTAATTAAATCTCAAGGATCATTTAACCAGTAAAGACAGATATGAAAAGTCTAATTAATATAGAAAAACTTTCAGATGAAGATGAAATTACGTTTGCTGACTATGTTATATACCGTCTTTTAGATTATCAAGTTGATACTTTTTTTGGTATTACCGGTGGAGGTATTATGTATCTAATAGATTCCCTGGCTCGAAATTCTAAAACTAAATTAGTATCAGTGCATCATGAGTCTTTTGGTGGGCTTGCTGCCGATGCATATTCAAAAGTTAGTAATAATATTGGAGTTGCGCTTGGAACTACTGGGCCTGGTGTAACAAATCTTTTTACTTCTTTATCAGCAGCATGGCAGGATAGTTCAAAAGTACTTTTTATTGGAGGACAGGTAAAGTCTGCTGATTCATCAAGAATAAATAATTTTAAAGTAAGACAAAATGGAACCTTTGAGTTTGATGCTATTGATAACTATAAAAGCATCACGAAGTATTGTGACATTATTCAAGATGTTGAATCTGGCATTATTCAACTTGAAGAAGCAATACATTCGTTAGATTATAAAAGACCTGGTCCAGCATATATAGAAATTCCCTTAGATGTTCAAGGAAAAAAATTAAAGATAAAAAACATAAAAAAAATTCATTCTTCAATTAAAAAACCTTCTGAAAATCCAAATAGAATGTCTGTTGATTTGAAGGCTTCAGAGAATCCTTTATATATAATAGGTGCAGGTGTTTTAAAAAGTAACTCTGCAAAGAAATTAAGAACATTTCTAGTAGAAAATGATTTACCTTATGTGGTTACACCTCTAGCAATAGGATTTTCAGATTCAAATGATAAAAATTACCTTGGTGTTCTAAGCATAAGAGGAAATCGTTCTGCTAATATTATTAGTCAACAAGCTAATACCATTATTATTTTTGGCTGTAGCTTGCATCAACAGATTGTGGGATGGGATCCAAAATTATTTAATCCAAAAGCAAAAAAAATATGGTTTGAAATAGACAAAAATGTCACTGATTTAAGATCAAAGCAAATTTCTATTGATGATATTTATAATATTACTGTCGATCAAGCATATGACGCTATCAAGGAAAATAGAATTGAAAAAGACTCTCTCAAAAAGTGGAATTCATATGCGCAAGAAATAAAAAGTAATTTTTATAATTACAAAAAGTCCTCAACGGAGTTAGACCTATATCATGCAATGGATATTTTGAATAGATATATTGAAAAGTTTTTTTGTATTGCCACGGATGCTGGTCAACCATGGTATATAGTCCCTCAGTCGCTTCGACTTTCAGAAGATATACAATTTATCTCATCTGGATCTTTTGGAGCTATGGGGATGACAGTTCCCTATATGATTGGAGCTGGGCAAATAAATCCAGAAAAATCTGTTCTTGGTGTTATTGGAGATGGATCTTTGATGATGTGTCTTCAAGAACTTTCAACATTGAAAACATATGTATCTAATTTTATTTTAGTCATAGTAAACAATAATGGTTATAGATCTATAAGAGGCACGCATAATAAGTTTTTTGAAGGCCGAACTATTGGAACAGATAATTCGAATGGAGTATTTATACCTAATTATGAATCAATTAGTAATTCATTTGCTATTAAATACAAATCAGCCAAAACACTAGATAAATTAGATAATATTCTAAATGATTATCAAAATGGACAGTTAATTATTGAAATTTTTTCAGATAAAGATCAAGATGTTGAGCCACTTGTAGTTAGCAAGATGGATGAATCGGGTAATTTTGTAAATACTTCAATAGATGAAATGTATCCCTTCGTTGAATTTAAAAAGTTTAAATAATGATTTTAGATAAGTTAAGTAATTTTAAAATCAATAAAGATGAATGGCTTTTGATAGACTTACGAACTGATATCCCTGATCTAGGTCCAGGTAGTGATGCAATAAATAGACATACTCAATATTCAAATCCTGTAGCAATTTTAAATAAAGATAACATTGAGGGAATAGGTGCAGGATTTACGCTAGGTCTTGGAAATAATTTAATTTGCAGCGCAATAGAAGATATTTTAAATGCTTGGGATGGGCAAACGTTGCGTGATATTGCAGTACATAATTCAACTAGCATATATGATGCTATTTCTAATCCTCACCAAATAAGATGGTTGTCACCTAATGCTGGCGTTAATTATCAGGCTGTTGGAATAATTATGAACACAATAATTGATTGGATTGGTAAAGCTGAAAAAATGCCAGCTTGGTTAATGTTTGCCAAGTTAAACAAAGATGAGTTTCATAGGTTTTATGACGAACCAATTAACTTATCCCACATCATGAAAAAAGAAGACTATTTATTTTCGCAAAATATCGTAAATGATAATTACAAAGATAAAGCTATTACTGCTTATCATACTACTTGGATAGGATCTTCATCCAAAGAATTGGCAAATGAAATAAACACCATAAATAAATTAAAAGGAATTAAATTATTCAAGCTAAAAATTGGAAATGATATAGATATCTTTATAAAAAAAATTCAAGAATTAAAGTCACTTTTGCCTAAAGACATCTTGCTTTGTACAGACGCTAATCAAACAATGAATTTAAATTCAGCAAAAAAGTTTGTTTCTAATGCAGATTCATTAGACCTTCTATGGTTAGAAGAACCTTTTGCACCGGATAATGTAGATGCTTTTAAAAAATTAATAGACTATAAAAATGCAAATAATTTTAAAATAGAGATTGTGACAGGAGAAAATTGTCCTTCCCCACATATTGCTGCTGCTCTTATGAAGATTGGTATAAATCGTTTTCAGGCTGACCCGTGTAGAATGATGGGCTTCATTGACATAATTCTTGTATCTCAACTTGGTAGATTTTTTAATGTTCCAATTACACCTCATGCAGGAGGATCTTGTCTAGATGAACTTTCGTTGCATATTAGTTTTTATGATCAAATTCATAATAATTTAGATATAAGCAAGGCATTAATTGAAAATGTAGGATTTTGTTCACATTTTATGAAGTATCCAAGTGTTGTAAGTGATGGTAAAATTCATGCTCCAACAGAGCCTGGACTTTTAGTTGGATTTGATAGGGAAGTTAGTAAAAAATTCATAAATTATAAAAAGGGTATCACATGGCTGAAGCTTTGATTGTTGGTGCAGGTGCAATTGGTAGAGGATATCTTCCATGGGAACTTAAAAATTTTGAACTTACGTTTCTTGATTCAAATAAAGATTTAATAAAGAGTTTAAAAGAAAATTGTGGTTACAACACTTTCATGTCTTTTGATACGCATCTAGAAAAATATAAAGTGGATAATGCTGAATTCGTATCTTCTATTAGTGATATAAACTTAGATAATTTTGATATTGCAATAATTTGTGTTGGGCCAAGAAACTTAAAGTATCTTCCTCGAGAGCTAGGACAATTAAAGTGCCCCATCTATAGTCTTGAGAACGACTCTGAAACAGTTTTTGAATTAAGAGATCTTTTTGATAAAGCAGATATATATTTTGGTGTTCCTGATGTAATTACCTCTTTAACAGCTTCTCCTGAAAATATAAAAGATGATGTTAATGCACTTCATACTGAAAATGGAGTTTTATATTTGGAAGATCACGGAGATATAAAAAGAGAACTTAAAGACTTAATGCCTAAAGTTGAATGGATTAGTAAAGAGAGAATGATTAAAGAATGGGATGCAAAACTATATATTCACAATACACCACACTGCATAGCAGCATTTTATGGTTACTTAAATAACTGTGAATATGTTCATGATGCTCTAGCAATAGATTCAGTTAAATTAAAGCTTAATGGAGTTGTTGATGAGGTATTGCAAACATTAAAAATTTTAACAAATCATGATCACGACTTTCTTGAATGGTATGCTGAGAAAGAAATTTCAAGATTTAGCAATAAATTACTATACGATCCAGTTAAGAGGGTTGCAAGACAACCCTTAAGAAAGCTTGCTCCAGGTGGAAGATTAGTTGGAATTTTAAAACTTTGCTTACAAGCTGGGGTTATGCCTATTAATTTAGCAAATGGTATAGCAGCATCCCTAAAGTATGATTTCGATGATGATGAGGATTCTGTTTATTTAAAAAATATTAATTACATTGGTATTGAAGCTTTTTTAAGTTTCATGATAAAAGTTAATCCTAATTCGATCGAAGGCGAATGGATAATAAATGCATACAAAAATTTTAAATCTTAGTATGGAAAATTTAATTACAAAAATAGCATTTGTAGCTGCAAAATATTTAGATTCTAATAGTGTTTCCAATGAAGTTTTGTTAAAAAAGAATAACAACTCAAGAGACGTTGTAACCGAATTAGATTATTTATTAAATGAAAATATTAAAAAAGTAATTCTTGAAGAAATATCAAATGCTTTAATCCTCTCTGAAGAAGATGAAATTTGTAATAAAAGTAATTATTTTAAAGATTTAACTTTTGTAATCGATCCCCTTGATGGATCACAAAATTTTTCACTAGGATTTCCTTTTTACTCTTCATTAGTGGCAGCAATTGAAAATAATAAGATTATAGCAAGCGCAGCAGTCTCAAGTTTTAATGAGCAAATGATTATATGGGATAAAGTTAATGGATTAAAATCAAATTTTCAAAATGTTAAATCAAAAAGTATATCGCCTTCATATTTTGCTTATTCACCTATAAAGACTAGCTTAAATGATGATTTTATCTATAAAATAATTCGTAATATTGATAAACACTCTTCAGGTATATATAGATGGGGCTCTGCATCTAACGGCATCCTTGAATTATTAAATGGTCGCATTCAATCATTTATAGGTTATGAAATAAGAATATGGGATTGTTTGGCTTTTTTACCAATCCTTCTTAATGCTGGAATTAATTCCGCATTCTACATCGAAGGAATGAATATGACCCTCATTGCTAGCTCTGATATAAAACATTATGAATCTTTAAAAAAAACTTTCGAAAAAAATAATATTTATCTTAAAGATTATTCTTCAGTTGAGGTAAGCATTAAAAATGAATAGTATTTATTTATTTTGTGGTGGAAATAAAAATTATCCAAATGGTAAATCAAAACCACTTCAAAAATTTGCTGATGGCAATGAACTAATATTGGATAATTATCGGCATATTGAAAAGTATTTCGATAAAATTACATATGTTGTTGAACATGATGAAATCGATTTGTATAAAGAAATTCTTTCAAAATCTAACCTAGATGCACAAATTTTGAAAGTAAAAAATGAAACGTCCACACTTCAAAAACTTAGAAATGCTTGTGATTTAATGGATGAAGAATACGCCTCGTTTAGCTATCCAGATATATTTTGCAGCAAAAACTTTTGGAGTATTTCCAAGGATAAAGATTTTACTATTTCTAGAGTTTCAATCTCATCAAGGTTCCCAAGAATTTACTCTGATATTTTTACAAATGTTGTAAAGGGAATATCTAATTACCAATCTCGTGTTCCAGCAAATCCTCATTATATTTTTGGTGGTAAATTTGATTTTAATGTTGAGCAACTCAAAAAATTTATCATAGATTTTAAAATAGAAAACAAAAATTTAGAGATAGATTTCTTAGATGAATTAGCACTAAAAAAAACAATTCATTTAAAAACAATATTTGAAGAATGGTTCAATATTGATTCAGATAGAGATTATTCAAATATGATGAAACTATATGGCAAAGACACCTAAAGTAGTATTAACAGGTGCGTCAGGCTGGTACGGAAACTCTTTTATTTATTCTTTTGTAAATAAGTTTGGCTTCGAAAATATTCATAACTTACTTCTTTTAACTTCTGATGGTAGAAATATTTATCATAAATTACTGAACCGTTCTTTTACTACATTTAGTCTGAATAAATTTGAAGATAATTTTAAAAGTTTCGAAAAATTTAAAGACTCAGACTTATTTGTTCAAGCTGCGTTTTTAACTAGAGATAAAATTAACAAATATGGCAAAAAAAAATATGAAAATATTAATTATCAAATCATTGAAGACTCAGAAAGATTATTTAATTACATAAATCCATTAACTAGAGTTTTAATATCTAGCGGGGCTGTTGAGGATAATAATGATTTATATGGAAGGATTAAATGTTTTGAGGAGAATTCAGTAATTGGTTCTAAGTGCTCCTCTAAAATTATATTCAGAGTATATGGGGCAATGGGAATTAATACACCGTTATCAGATTGGTCTGCAATAGCAGATTTAATATCTTCATCAAATAAATTAAATAGCGTAAATTTAAAAAGTACTAAAAATATTGTTAGAGGATATGTCTCATTTGAAAAATTATCAGAATTAATAATAAAAATGTCAATTTTCAAATTAGAAAAGCTCAATCTAACAATTCCTGCCATTGAGCATGTCAGTAGTTTGCATGAAATAGCTAAAATGATTTCTCAAATAGGTAAATCAAAATTTATTCACAAAGGTATCAATCTTGAAGAAATGCCAGACATTTACACAGCAGATTCAACTAAATTTCTGAACATTTTAGATAAGTATGATATTGACAGAACATCTTTAATTGAAGATATAACAAAAACGATGCAGTCTCCTCACTTGCAATAGATTAAAATCTCATTCTAGACTAAAATTAGCAAATTATTACTACAAAATTATTAAATGCCAAAAAATAAAAAAATAAAAGCTGTTATTTTGGCTGGAGGTCTTGGTACAAGAATTTCTGAAGAAACCTCTATAAAACCAAAACCAATGATAGAAATAGGGGGAAAACCAATAATTTGGCATATACTTAAACTTTACTCTTCTCATGGAGTAAATGACTTTATAATTTGTTGCGGTTATAAAGGATATTTATTAAAAGAATATTTTGCTAATTACTTTTTACATCAGTCAGACGTAACATTTGACATGGCAAAAAATAAAATGATTGTTCATGATGAAAGAGCAGAACCTTGGAAAGTTACTCTTGTTGATACTGGTGAGAATTCAATGACTGGAGGTAGATTAAAATCTATATCAGATTATTTAATAAATGATGAATACTTTTGTATGACTTATGGTGATGGACTTAGTGATGTAAATATATCTCAACTCATCGACTTTCATGTTAGTCACGGCAAGCAAGCAACTATAACATCAGTATTTGCTCCAGGAAGGTTTGGTATTCTTGACATTAATAAAGACGATCAATCTGTCAATAGATTTATTGAAAAGCCTAGAGGAGATGGCTCAAAAATAAATGGTGGATTTTTTGTTTTATCTCCTAAAGTTATCGAGCTTATCGATTCTAGTGCTACTGTTTGGGAAAAAGAACCTCTTGAGAAACTAGCACATGATAATCAGTTAATGGCATACAATCATGATGGTTTTTGGCAACCAATGGATACTTTGAGAGATAAAAACTTTTTAGAGGAACTATATAGTTCTGAAAATTGCCCATGGAAAATTTGGTAACCTATATATTTTAATGATTAGTATTTAATTTTTTTAAAAGGATTTAGAAATGAATGATTATATAAGAGTCCCCTATGGCTCAACAGTTCACGGTCAAGAAGAAATTGATGCTGTGGTGAATGTTCTTAAGACAACAACTCAGATGTCAACTAATGTAAGAGAATTCGAAGCCAAAGTTGCTGAAAAGTATGAACATGACTTTGGAATAATGGTAAATTCAGGATCCTCCGCTCTTTATTTATCAATCGAAGCGCTTAATTTACCTGAAGGTTCTGAGGTTATCACACCTGCTTTGACATTTGGAACAACTGTTGCTTGTATTGTAAATAGTGGATTAGTTCCAGTATTTGTTGATGTTAAAGAAGATACTTATTGCATTGATGAGACAAAAATTGAAGAAAAAATAAATGAAAATACATCAGCAATTGTAGCGCCAGATTTGATGGGAAACATATGCGAGTGGCCAATAATTAGAGAGATGGCTGACAAATACAATTTAAAAATACTTGTAGATTCAGCAGATACTATTGGTGCTACATATGATGGAGTTTCTACCGGAAGTTTTGCAGATGTCGCGATTACAAGCTTTTACGGCTCGCATATTATTAATGGGGCTGGAAATGGGGGAATGATAGTTACCTCAGATAAAAAGGTGGCTGATAAATGTAGTCTATTAAGATCATGGGGAAGAAGTTCATCTTTGTTTGTTGAAAGTGAAGCCATTGAAAATAGATTTAATGTTCAATTAGAAGGAATCCAGTATGATGCTAAATTTGTTTTTGAAGAACTTGGATATCAGCTTGAACCATCTGAGATAAGTGCAGCTTTTGCATTGGTTCAATTCAATAAGCTTGACAAAAATATGGAGTTAAGAAATAAACATTTTGATTCACATCTAAGTTTTTTATCAAAATATTCTCAATTCTTTTCTCTTCCAAAGCAAAATCCAAAAGCATATACATGTTGGCTTGCATTTCCTATGGTTGTAAAAAAAGAAGCTCCTTTTAACAGAACTGACATGCAAATTTTCCTTGAAAAAAGAAATATTCAAACAAGAGTAGTCTTCACTGGGAATGTTCTTCGTCAACCAATGATGAAGAATGTAAAATATGTTGGCAAAGCTGATGATTTTGTAAATGCTGATAGAGTAATGAAACAAGGAATTTTATTAGCATGTCATCATGGACTTGATGATGAAATGATAAATCATCTATATCAAAGTATTGATCTTTTCATAGAACAATATAAATGATAACTCTATAAATGCATATCGCAGAAGATAATCTAATTTTTGATTTAGATGGGACACTTTTTGATTCTGCGCCTGAAATTCTAATTTGCCTCAAAAAGTCTCTATATCTCAACAATATCGACATAAAAAATAATCTTAATGAATTAATAATTGGCCCCCCACTTAAAGAAACACTTAATGAATTAGTTCAAAAAAAAGATAAACATAAAATAGGCAAAATAATTAAAGATTTTATTGAGTTATATGATTCTGATTATTGTTTTAAAACAAAACTATATAAAGGAGTTAAAAAAACATTAAAAATTTTAGAAAAGAAAAAAAATTTAATCCTTATTACTAATAAAAGAATTGCTCCAACTGAGAAAATGTTAAAGAATTCCAAAATTATCGAATTTTTTGACAACCATTTCTCTGTAGATGAAAACGATCAGTCTAAAAAAGATAAAAGTACACTGATTGCAAAAACAATTAAAGATTTCAAAATCAATCCTAGAAATACTGCATATATTGGTGACACAATGGGCGATTTTATTGCATCTAAAAACAATAACATTAAATTCTTCTATGCAGGTTGGGGGTATGGTGAGTTTGTGAAAGATGCGGACTTGCACCTGAGCGATATTAAAGAAATGCTATAAATACTTATTTATTTGTTCAATCGTTAATTCATAAATTTCTTTTTTTAAAAAGAAATTCTCATACCAAACAGCAGTTTCTTTAATAGCGGTATCAATATCCATCAAAGGTTCCCAATTTAAAATATGTTTAGCCTTAGATGAATCCAATCTTAATATTTTTGATTCTGGTAGATTTTCATTATTATCAATAACGACATTTGAATTACAAGAACTCCAATTAGATATAAATTTGTTAGTTAATGTTTTTACATCAATTTCATTTTCTTCTTGAGGACCAAAATTAAATGAATCAAATAAATCTTTTTTATCCTCGTTATATATTGCTAATTTTAAATAACCGTTAACAACATCAATTACATGTTGCCAAGGCCTAATTGCGTTTGGACTTCTAAGGACAATATCTTTTGTATGCTCTATGGATTCAACAATATCAGTGATAATCCTATCTTTTGCCCAATCGCCACCACCAATTATATTTCCAGCCCTTGCAGTACATAATTTTAGAGCATTAAAAGAAAAGGCATGTGATTTTGTTAAAATTTCTGTGCATGCTTTTGATGCACTATAAGGATCTTTACCTCCTATAGGATCTGATTCAATAAATCTTTCTCCAAATTCATTATTTTCATAACATTTATCTGTTGTAATACAAATAAAATTTACATTTGTATCTAAATTTTTACAGCTTTCAAGAACATTTAAGGTTCCAATCACATTTGTATTGAAAGTCTCGATAGTCTTAACGTAGCTTTCTCTTACAAGAGGCTGTGCAGCTAAATGAAATACGATGTCTGGAGAAATCTCTTTTATGGCAGAATTTAATTTATTAAACTCACAAATATCAATGTATTTTTGTTTTATTTTATCTTCAAGATTTAATAATTTAAATAAATTTGGTGAAGTGTTTGGTTCAAGACTAATACCATATAACGAAGCACCCATTTCATAAAGTGTGGTCGAAAGCCATGAACCTACAAACCCAGATGAACCAGTAATAAGTATTTTTTTATTTTTATAAAAGTTTTGCAAAATTTTTTAACTACTTTTTAATTATCAAAAACAACTTAATATAAATTTTAGAAAATTTAACCTAATGCTATAAATATATAATTTGTTTATTATATATGATTCTTTATCTCAACAATCCAATTAGTGTAAATATAATTTTTTTAAAACATATATAATATAATCATCAATTTATGCCTGCATTCATCTAAGTAATTAAAAAAATATGAAGCCGCTTTTAGAGATTCTAATACCTACTTTTAATAGAAATGAAAGCGCTGAAGCTTCAATTAAAAGTGTTTTAGATTGCAACGATCAAAGATTGACCGTCAGATGTAACTCTAATGGTTACGAACCAAATTTAGAAAAATTTCGAAATTTTAATTCTAGAGTTAAGTATGACTGTTTTGAATCTAATAGGGGACCCAAAGCTAACAACTTAAAACTTTTTAATGAAACAAATGCAAAGTTTTGCATGCTTTTGTCTGATGAGGATAGAGTTAATAATATGAATTATGAAAATATATTAAATTTTCTTGAGAACATAGACAAAAATACTCAAGTTATTGCATGTTCAATATTTGATAAAACTACAAATGATTATTATTGGAAGCCTAGTTTAAGAATAATGGAATCTAACATACATAACTATGTTGCGCTAAGCCCATTATCGACTTACATGACAGGTTTAATTTTTCGCGTTAAATCTTTGAAGGCAATTGATATTAATGCTCTTACTAGTTTAAGTGACTCTAATGCATATAGTCATCTAGATATAACACTTTACATGCTTCGTAATGGTAACCTAAAATTTTTTCATGAAAGATTTGTAGAAAAGGGCGCAGATATAAAGTTTGGAGGTGATGGCTATTCTCATAAATTAAAAAATTCTACTAAAAATTCAATTGATAACAAAAATATGGACTTAAATCCTTCAATTTATGGTCCTAAGGCAAGAGCTAGACAATTTTATTACCGTGAAAATCTTCTTAACAAATTGAAATCTGAAATCAGCCCTGTTTCTATTTTTATAGGAAAACTCAATTATATTGATTTCTTTTATAGAAGTATCATGAGAGCTGATCAGCTTGTTATTCTTCCAAAAAAAACACTCTTAAAAAATGAAACAATGACGGCATATCTAGATTCAAAAAATAAAAATGAAAATTCAGGTTCTACGACTGCTTCTTTTTTTAAGTTGCTTTTAAGGTTACCAGGATTCATAGCAAATCCCTTATTTTTTATACTCTCTAGTATTAACAAATTAATTCGCATGGCATACATGATGAAATTAACATTAGTTCAAAAAAATTATAAAGATTAATCTTTCATTAATTTATAATACTTGTATAGAATATAGCTAACTCAACTTATCTAGGTTCAAGGATTGTTGTTTAGAGAAATATAAGAGAGGAGTATCATATGAGCATTTTTGACTTTTCGTCTAGTAATAAGTGTCTAATCATTGCGGAGGCTTGTGATAATCATATGGGTTGTATGGAAACTGCAATTGAAATGTGCAATCAAGCAAAGTTATCTGGAGCAGATGTAATTAAATTTCAACATCATTTAGCGGATGAAGAAATGTTAGAAGACTCACCAATGTCAGATAATTTTGAAGAGCCATTATATGACTTTCTTAAGAAAAATGCTTTATCACTTGATAATCATAAAGAAATAAAAAAGCATTGCGAATCCATTGGAATTACCTATTTATGTACTCCTTTTAGTTACAAAGCAGCTGTTGAATTAATGGAATTAGATGTTTGCGGTTTTAAGATAGGATCTGGTGAAATGACTGATATTCCATCACTGTTAAAAATAGCTGATTTAGGAAAACCTATGATTTTATCTACTGGTATGTCTACATTAGATGAAATAGATGCAACTTATAATGCTCTTAAAGATAAATGCACTAATCTATCTCTTTTGAATTGCGTTAGTGAATACCCACCAATTTACGAGGATATCAATTTAAATGTTATAAATGTAATGCAAGATAGATATCCTGAAGCCACTATTGGACATTCTGACCATACTCCTGATTTGTATACTTGCTTTGCTGCAACTGCCTTAGGAGCAAAAATAATTGAAAAACACGTCATTCTAGATAAAAAAACTCCTGGTCCTGATCAATCTGTTTCTATTGATTTTATGGATCTAAAAAGTTTAGTCGATGGAATAAGAAAGATTGAGCTCTCGCTTGGTGATGATAAAAGTGTTCATTCAAAAGAAAAACAAATAAGAGAGTGGGCGTTTAGAAGCATTGTAACAACTGCAAAAATTAAGGCGGGGGACGTTTTCTCAGAGGAAAATCTATGGACAAAGCGTCCTGGTACAGGAATACCTTCAGCTAAACTTCCAGAAATATTAGGAAAAATTGCTAAAAATGATATAGAAATCAATACCTTGCTAAAAGAAGAGGACATCTCTTAATGAGAATTTTATTTGTAACAGGGTCCAGGGGTGAGTGGGGTTACATTAGGCCTATTTTAAGATTAATAGAAAAAGATCCTGAACTAGAATATGAATTGTGTGTTACAAATATGCACCTACTTCCTAATTTTGGTTTATCAGAGGAAGAAATTAAAAATGATGGCTTTGAGATTAAACACAGAGTTTTTATGTCTTTAGATTCATACAATCATATTTCACAGGTGAAGTCCTTAGGAATATTTTTAACATCTATGGCAGATATTCTTGCTAGTAATGATTATGATTTTATTATGCTTGCAGGTGATAGAGGTGAGCAACTCATGGGAGCTATTGCTGGTGCCTACACATATATTCCAGTCGGCCATATTCAGGCTGGTGAAGTTTCAGGAAATATTGATGGTGCCGCAAGACATGCAATTGGAAAACTTGCTCATGTTCATTTTGCTTCAAATGAAGATGCTGAAGAAAGACTTATAAAATTAGCTGAA
>MDSY01150890.1_pt1 | contig 13342 bp, 15 predicted proteins | sample 811131 | NCBI WGS metagenome assembly MDSY01 (sample SAMN05326643, study PRJNA326480) | marine metagenome | isolation source: seawater | place: Atlantic Ocean: South West | collected 2010
AAAAAAAGAAATAAAGATCTAATTATCAATTTATTTATGATCGATATTGCTGAAACTAAGTGGTCTATTCAAAAAGATATTGAATTAAAAGATAATATTTTTATTAAAGGAATCAAAAGTGATGTTTATCAAAAAATATTTTCAGATAACTCACTTGATTTGGTAATTTCTTTTAGTTGTTTACATTGGATTAATAATTTACCATTTAAATATAACTCCATCAAAGATGTTTACACTTGGTCCAATTTAGATTTTAATATGAAAAATCAATTAAGAGAATATCTTGACATTAAATTTTTAGATTTTTTAGATTATAGATATCAAGAGCTTAAAGATAATGGTAAAATTATTTTATCTTTTGACGCAGATGTAGAAAATGTTAATCATCAATATCAAGGGCCTAGTGATTGTTTAGCACTAGCATTCAAAAATATTAGAAATAAAGATGATAATTTGTGGAATGACGTTTTGGATAAATTTTTTATTCCAACAGGTCCAAGAAAACTAAATAGAGTTTTAGATATTATAAATAAAACAAAATTTATAAATGATAGAACTTTTAACCAATATGTTAAATGTCCAAGTTGGGAAAAGAGGATTAATAATTTAGATAATAAAGATGTAAATAAAATTTATTTTAAAGAAGTTATAGATGCAATAATGTCATGTATGTTACCTATTATTGAAAATATAATTGAAACAAAAAGCAAAGTAAATATTTTTAAGGATATATTATATAAAGAAATTAAAAATATTTTGGAAGAAAATGTAGATGAAAAATATTCAACAGCTGGTCAAGTTTTATTTGTAAATTTAACTAAGTAATTAAACTTGTTTTTTTACATTGATATCTTTTCCTGAAGAAGAATATACTATAGGAGTATTAGAAAACTTTTCTACTTCTACGGTTCTATCTTTTAAAAATCTATAAACCAAAAAACATATGATAAATGTTATTAGTATACAAATAAAAATATTTTTATTTGGAGAAACTTTTGGTTTTATTTCACTGATTATAATCATATATATATACTTATAAAAAATTAAATATTTTATTAAAAATATCATGATAAATCAATTGTTTAAAAATAAAAGTTAATAGTATTAGTAAGAGAAAAATAATAAAAAATTGATATTACTTTGCTCAGATGTATAAATGTTTAGAATAATGGATAACAATAAACCAAAGAAGAAATGGGTGTCTAGTAGATTCAAAGATAAAAAGAAAGAATTAGGTATTCCAGATAGAGAGCCTAGTCCAGTACAAAATAAAGAAAAAAAGAATTCTAAAAAAGTTAATAGGGTTCGTAAAAATAATCATGAAAAGAAGTCAAGTGAAAGGTATAATTCTAGAATATCTCGACCTAATCAAAGAAATAGAGATAAACAAGTAATTAGAATTTCAAACTTACCAGAAGATATAACAAATAAAGAATTAATTGACTTAGTGAGTGAATGGGGTGAAATTGGAAATGTTAATATTAAGATATATTCAGATTCGGTCAGTGCATATATTGATTTTTACAATAAAGATGAAGCAGAATATTTTGTTGAAGCTTTACATGAAACTCCTTTTAGTAATTTAATTATTCATGTTCAAATTATGAAATTTGATAATAAAAAATTACAAAATTAAGTGATTAATAATTGGGATAAAATCAGAAAATTTATTAAAATGTAAATGATTTGCTTTCCTAGAACCATGTAATCCATATTTATAGCTATCTTTATAATAACTATGAATTCCTGGATATAACGGTCTTCCATAAAATTTTTCTTTAGATGGTACTAATAATAGTATTAATAATATTAAAATTATAATAATAATAATTGTTTTCATATAATTATTTCTATATTTTTTTATTTATCTATTATAACTAAGTTCATTGTGTAATAATTTTATAATTAAACTAAGCAACAATTATAAATTGAATTAAAAAGATAAAACCTTTATTTAAAAATGCAATATTTAGATATTATGATTGGGTCAATGATTATGAATAATTTGAATAATTTTAAAACAAATATTATATGGCTAGATTTATTTCTATTTTCTTTTTTTATGATATTTATATTCCTATCTAAAGATAATAAACTAAATTCCGCTTTTAAAGAAATTTTATATGCTTTACTTTTACCTGAAAAAAAAGAAAATCAAATTACTTTTATGTTTAAAAGGGGTGAGCAATCTAATAGATGTAAAGCTTTATTTCATTACTTAACAGTTACTAATTATGAAAATACAAATGTAAAAAAATTAATAGAAGATATTTTTAAAAAATATGATAGACAATCGGATATGTACAAAGAATATTTAAATGTTTATAGAGTTGATCAAGTTGAATCATTTACTTTTTGTAAAAATATTAAAGGAAGAATTTATATTGAAGAGAAAGATTCAGGTGAATCACATAACGGTAAAACTACCTTAAAAGAATATATTCATTTAGAGGTATTTTCTGAAACTGAATCACTTTCTAATATAAAAAATTTTATTGAAGAATGTAAAACAGATTTTAATAATCATCTAAAAAATCAATTATTAGAAAATCAATATATAATAACAATTGAATCATTTGAAGAAATTAACAAATTAAAACCAAATGAAAGTTTAAGAATTCAAAGAGAAGAATGGTCATCAAATGTAACATTTAATTCAAGATTCTTTCCAGAAAAAGAGGAAACATTAAAAATTATTAATCATTTTGTAAATAATAAAGAATGGTTTAAGAGGAAAGGATTAAATCATACTTTAGGAATTCTATTGTCTGGTGAACCAGGATGTGGTAAAACTAGTTTTATTAAAGCTTTAATGAATTATACAAAAAGACATACTATTGAAATAAAATTAAATGATAATTTTGATTTTTCTGATTTAAAAGATATTATTTTTGATGAAGAGATTGATGAAGATTTAATAATACCTCAAGATAAAAGAATTATAGTTTTTGAAGATATTGATGCAATGGGTAACATAGTAAAAGATAGAAATCTTAAAAGACTAGAAAATAATGATGCTAGTGATAAATTAACTAATGAAATAATTAAATGTATGTCAAACAATAATTTAGAAAATATTAAAAATAAAGATAATGTTTCTAAAATTAAAAATAAAATAAATAAAAAAGAAAATAATAACCTATCCTATTTGTTAAATATATTAGATGGTATAAATGAAACTCCTGGTAGAATAATTATTATGACAACAAATAAACCTGAAATTTTAGATGAAGCTTTAATTAGACCAGGTAGAATTGATATAAAAATAAATTTTACAAAAAGCACTGAAAAATGTTTAAAAGAAATTTTAAATAATTATTGGGAAGAAGATGATGAAGAAGAAATAAATAAATTGGATTTATCAGAACTTGATAAAAAATATACTCCAGCTGAAATTATAGATTTTTGTAGGAAAAATAAAACTTTAAATTCTACTATTGAAACATTAAAACTCTAAATTTTTTAATTCTTCCAATCTTGTTTTAGAAAATTTTAAATAATCATATTCAATAGAACCATTAATTTTATTCATATAAATACCCCAAACACACCAATAAAGATGAGAAATTAATATACCAATTTCTAATTTTTCTTGTTCTATTTGACTGTAACTATTTAAATAAAACTTTAACGCATTATTTTTTTCTTTTGTTCTATTATGTTTAAAATTATAGATTTCATTAGAATAATCAATATCAAGTTCACATATAATATTTCCAAGTTCAACAAAGTAGTAATTAGTAAAAGAAAACTCTAAATCAATTAAATTTAATTCATCATTAGATGTTAATATATTAGCTGAATGAACGTCATGATGACAAAGTACATTATCATCATCTAAATTACTAAATTTGGAAAGCTTCTTATTAATAATATTATAATAGTTTTCTAATTCTTTTTTATCGGTAAAATTATTTTCAGGTAATTTATTTATCCAGTTAATTAATATTTTTTCCCAGAAATGGTCAGTTTCAATTTTACTATTATTATATTTTTTTGTTAATAATATTATACTCTCTAAATTATCATCATAAAATTCTTTACTAATATTTTGACCTGGAATAAAGTTATAACACAAGTTGTTATCATCTGAATAATACAAACTTAAATTTTTTAAGTTTTGTATTACTAATTTTTCATTTTTATGATTTAAAAAATCATTATTACTAAAATATTTCCATATATATTTTTTATTTATTAAATAAATATCATTTGTTAATCCACCTGATAATTTTTTTATACTTTCTATCTTAGTTATCTTTTTTTCAAATAAATTAATAATTAATTCCATTATAAATTAAAAGTATAAATTAATTTTTCCCTAAACGTAGTTTACCTCAAAATATGTTTAAATCCATTTAATCAGTATACCCTAATCCTTGTGAATTCCATACTGTTGGTGGTAACTCCCCAAAATAAATCTTTGAGTTGGAAGCAATTGCTTTATGACGTTCATATTCTAGGTAACCCTGAGTCCCTCCATACAAATACTGATTAGCTTTTGCTTCTTCCATCTTACGATATGAATCTGCATCGGCCTTTGCTCTCTCTTTTGCAAGATGGGCTTCTGCTTCCTTCTCAGCAACACGTAGTTTACCTTCTGCTTCAATTACAGCACGATTTGCCAACGCCTCAGCTTCAATCTTTGCATTTTCAGCTTCTTTAGCTTTAGTAATCTTCTTTTCATCTTCAAGCTTTTGTTGAATCTGTTGAGTTGAAATTCCTTCGAACGCTAGAGCTTGATCTGCAGGAAGCTTTGGTTTAGTTAGACGAACATAATCAATGGATACACCAGTATTTAGTCGGTCTTGTTCAGATTGAAGAAAACTAAGAAGCATATCGTCAAGCTTATCAAACTGGGTCACAAAGATATCATAGGTATCTAATTTAGAACAAATTACATTCATTTGGTGACGAACTTTATTCATAATAACTTTCTGATCATAATTTACACCATATTTTTTAATTGTAGAGTAAACATAATCTGGATCTAAAGTATTTCCAATTTCAATAGACTCAATCCAATGAATAGAACCATCCTTTGCTCCACATTGAACACGTTTAGCAGAATCTTCTTGAGGTCGAATTTCGACATTATCAATTCTAGTATAAAATGGCCAAACATTTGGTCGAGTAAATCCAGCTTCCCCAGGCATCAATAGTTTTTCTTGATATTTCCCTTGATAGGAAACAAGTCCTCGGTACCCTTCATCAATTTTGAAATAGAAGGCATTTGATGGTACTATAATAAATACAATTACGGTCATGACATTAGATAGAAACGACATATCAAATATTAATTCAAATAAGTGTATTTTTTTTTCAATTTTTTTTATATTATAAAAAGTTGAATTTAATTTAAAATCATAATATTTCTATATATTAATGATTCTTAATGAGAATAATTTTGTTATCAATTTAATACAAATATCATCGAATAAAACTGTAACTTGTAATGAAATAAAAAATAATGATGGATTTACCTCCAATAATTCAGCTAATATACTCGGACATAATAATTTAAAATATAAATTAATGTTCTCAAATATTGAATTGTTAGAAGATACAGAATATGTAATTTTTCAAATATCTATCAAGTATAATGATAAATATTATAATCCATACCTTTTTACTTATATTGAAATTAAAAATTCTAATAATTTAATTGAATCTCCAGGAAGGGCATTGACTTATACATTATTTGATAAAAAATTTGATTTTGTTTGGATATATATAACTAAAGATTATGTTCAAGAAATAATTAATAAATTTAGTTCTAGTGATAAAATAATAGAAACACAAAAATATATTAAAGAGTATATACAAATTAATCAAGATTTTAATTAAAGTATATCAATATTGAGTCTTACTTAGTTTAATACAACGATTTTTATATAGTTCTTTTTTATTTATAAATGTTTTGGAAAAGATTTCTAATAAACTATCTTCATTTTCAAATCTAAAACAAATTAAAAATAATAAAATACATGTATCTTTATTTTTAATACCTTCATATAAAATAGGTTCTATATGTTCAATTTCATATAATTCAAGTCTTAATTTATTGATATATTTTGAATTAAATTTTGCAAATTTTAAAGAAGGTAAATCAACACTTTTTAAGGTTGAATTAATTAAATTAACAAAATCTTTTCCTACAATTTTAAAAAAAATAAATAATCTATTTTGAACATGTTTAAATATTTTATCTATATCTTTATTATCTAAATGCTTATTATAAAAATTGTCTGATATTTCATCTAACAAAGAATTACTAATTTCAAATAATTGACTAGCTTTAAAATTAATTATTAATTCTATTAATTTACTATTATTTTCAATATTTATATATTCTTCTAATTTAACACCAATAATAAAATCATTATTAATTTTTTGATTAAGATATTTATAATAAAAATTATTTATAAAACTATAAACATGTTCATTGTATGGATTTATAGATACTTCTTCAAATAATAAAAAAGGTATTTCTTCATATATTTTTTGTTCTTTAATACTATCACTAGCAACTGAATCTATCTTATCATGATATTCTGGATGAATTATTTTTAAAATATCAATTAGTTTTATTTTTTCTATATTCATGTTATGTAAATTTTCCAATTCATTTAAAAAAGTATAGATAGATAAATTTGAATAGTTGCACATAAATTGAAATTTTATAAAAAAATCATTAGGTAATAAAGATATTAAAAAATCCATTACTAATAGAAATAAATAATTCTTTAATAAATTATATTATATAAATTTGTATTCTCATCAAATTCTTTACATTCATAAATTTCAATTTTAACTATTGAATTTGTTATGGAATTTGCTTTTCTTGATAATGAATTCTTTAATTTTTTCCATAATTCTTTATTAATTTCATTTATACCAAGGTCTGTTATTACATTTGCTAAGTATGTAGAACTATTATTATTATCAAAATATAATGTAATACCGTGTACTCCAATTATCATATTATCTTTTACACTATCATAAATATTTTTTTTTTTTGGATATATTTTAATTGGTCTTTTTAAAAAATATACTTTATATGATAATTCAGATAACTCTTCTTTTGTAATCATATTATCATAAAACCTACTATCAAAAAAAGCAGATTTTAAAGTTAATTCTGTTATTAATTTATCTAATTTATCTGATTGATTAAACTGACCAATACATCCTCTAAGTTCTTTGTTATTTTCAATTGTTACAAATATTCCATATGAATACTTATAAATAGTGTCATCTGATAATTTATTAGTTAATTCTATTAATTCTAAATCTGATATTCTTTTACCTAACTTAGATTTAACTAATTCTGATTCCATAACTTTTCTTGGAATTTTTAATAAATTATTCATATCTAAATTATCTTTATTTTGATTTGTATAAATAATCGTTGTATAACCTACTGAATTTTCACTTGGTTCTATTTTATCGCTAGTTTGATAGTATTTACTATGATACTTATAATTTTTTAATTTAATAATTTGATTAAATAATTTTATTACATTAAAGCCACACAATAAACTTGAATCTAAATCTTTAAACTCTATGATATCTTTAATGGTATTATTATTTATTTCATCAACATTATCCGGACATATATTATTATAATTGGGTCCACAATGTAATAAGTCAGTGTTTGCAATAAGTAAGGTATCCTCTTCAATTATATTAAAAATAGAATTAAATATTTTATCATTATATTGATTTACTAAAATTACTGTTAGATTATCTTTTTTTTCAATAAATGGTAATTGAACTAACCAAGAATGTTCTTTTCCAAATACTTTATCGTTTTTAATAATATCATCTAATCCTTCATTATTAAAGATATAAGTATCATCATTTAAAATAAAATTTTTAGATTGAGGAATGAAAGTTCCATTATTATGATGAGTACTAAGTATAACAATACGATTATAATTATTCCAATTAATTCTACCATATGCTTGATTAGCAGTATTACCACTATAACTTAAACCAGCATGCGGTACAATTATTGCTTTAATATTATTTATTGGAGTATATTTATTAAAATTTTCCTTATTATTTAAAAAAAATAATTTACTATGATTAATCATTATTAATTAAATAGAAAATAAATTTATTTTTGTAATTTTGGAACATAATGTATTGTCCTATCTTTAATTTTTTCATGGATAATTTTGTTACCTTTAATATCAATATCTTGAGTGTAAACTAAAAATTGTCTTTTATAATCTTCTGCAAATTTAAATTTCCCATCAATTATTCCCAACTTTTTACCTAATTTTTTATTATAATAATTAAATGCTACTTGTTGTAATAAATTCCAAATTAATTTTATGTCATCTTCAGATAAATCTTCTAATTTTCTAAAAGGACTAATTTCTGCTAAATACAAAACTTCCGACCTTATATAATTTCCACATCCAGATGCTACTCCTTGATCTAATAATGCTGATGCTATCAATGTATCTTTTCTTTTTTTATTTAATTTTTTTTTAAATAAAGTAAAACCTTTGTCTTTATTTGTTGCATCATAATCTAATATATCTGGTCCAAACTTAGAAAGTTTATTTTTTAAATTTTCTTTACTACAAAAAATAAATGTACCAAAATTTCTTACATCCTTGAAATTTAAAATATTATTTTCTTCATCTTTTAAATAAAATGATACATTATTATGTTTATTATCTTCATTAAAATTCCACCATCCACTCATTCCTAATGTATTCCATAATGTTATATCTGTATTTTCAAATTCCCACCACATAAATTTACCGTAACAATTTACCGAACTTACTTTTATGGGTAATTCTTTGATAAAACTATTAAAACCTTTTGGTGGTCCATTTTTTTTATATCTACCACCATTAATGGTTACTTTATAAATAACTTCATTTTTAATATTATTATTTAAAAAATTAGTTATGTATTTTACTTCAGGTCCTTCTGGCATTATAATAATAATTAATTTATATTTAAATGAATCTAAAGTAATATTAATAAATGGAAGGAGAAAGTTATAATCCATTACATGTCAATAAAGAATTAATTCATAATTGCAGAAATGAAGTTATAGAAAAACTATTAAAGAACAAAATTAAAAATTGGGAATGTCCTATTTGCTTTGAAAATTCAGATAATATTCCAATATGTTTTCCTTATAAATGTTATCATATAAATTGTTATGAATGTTTAGAAAAAAATTGTAAAATTATTAAAAGTGTAAATAAAGAACCTATTAAAGAGCTTAAGTGTCCTATTTGTAGAGCGAAAGTTAATATCAATTGGATAAAAGGAATAAAAATTTGTAAAAATAAATTTTATTTTCAAAACAAAACAATAAATTTACATGAAGTTTAATAATCTTTTTAAAATATATTTACAAAATAAATTTAATCTATTTTAATTTATAATGACAAATTACAAATTAAAATATTTAAAATATAAAAGCAAGTATCTAAATCTAAAAAAAAAATTTTATAATTATAATCAATTTGGAGGTGATAATAAAAGTAGTATTAATAAAATTTTAGATAGTTATCAGGATATTCCTCCATCAGGAATTTATAATAATAATGTTAAACAATTTGAAGAATTTTGTAAATACTTAATTGAAGAAACAAAAAATAATGATGAAGTTATTCAAGTAAAAAAAAAAATACTACTTGAAAAAAAAAAATTAACTAATACCAAAGAATATAAAATTTTACAAAAAAAAATAAATGAAAGGGGTGAATATTATAAAAAATTAGGAGAGGATTTTGAAGAAAAAATTTTCAAGAATATTATTGAATTATTGAAAGATAAAATAGATATAAGTAACACTCAAATCGAAATTTTAAAAAACCCAGTTTTATATTTATCAAATGATAATGAAAACTGGCAAACTATTGGTGAAATCGATGCTGTTATTATTAAAAAACAAGATAATATAAATTATATAATTGCTATCTGTGAATTTAAACATAACTTGGATGATATACCAGATGCATTATTTCAAATTAAAAGAAGTTATGATGCTATTAATTCAAGTAAGTTGGTAAAATTAAATGATAAAATTATTGATGATAAATATAAATTTCCAAAAAATAGTAATTATCTGAGTATTGGTTTTATTTTTACAAATAATTTAAATTTAGATAATCAATATTTTAATATACAATCTAAATTAAAACACCAATTAATAAATATTATTCACACTTACCAAAAATTAAATTATAAAAAAATTTTAAAAAAAATAAAGAAAAAACAAAAATATAATGATAAAATAAATAATCAAGAAATATTAAGATATAATATGGATATTTTTGAAACTATTGAATTATATTCTAATAAAAGTTTATTAAATAGAATAATATTAATTTAAATTTAAAATTTTAACTATAATATTATTTAATGACTCTAAAAGATGAAATTATTAATTGTATTGAAAGTAATAATATGAATAAGTTGGTTCTATTAATTGATAATTCAGATAATTCTTTTGATTGTAATTTTAGTGATGAGGAAATATTTAAAATTTTTACAAATTTATGTAATAAAGATATTACATTAAGTTTTAGTATATTATATAATAAATTAAAAGATAAATCTTACATTCATAAAAATAATGAACTATTATTTAGAACTGCTTGCAAAAATGGTGCTATCAATATAGTAAAATGGATTTATGAAAACACTCCAGTTGATATTTATGTTAATGATATTGAATGTTTTTTTTCAGCATGTTATTCTAATAACACTGAATTAATTTTATGGCTAAAATCAAAGATTAATAAAAAAATAGATTATCATAAAGAAGATGATAAATTGATTAGAACATGTGCTGAAAAAAATCTTGTTGATGTTGTAATTTTATTAAATACATTCAGTAATTTTTCTATGAGTATAGACAAAAAATATAATGATATGTATAAACATGAAGATCTATTTCATTTCTTTTGTAGACATGGGTATATGGATTGTGCTAAAGAATTTCTAAAGGTAAATGATTATGATATTAATTGTAAAGATAATGAAGCTATTTGTTTATCTTGTCAAGAGGGTCATTTAGAAATGGTAAAATGGTTATACAATTTAGGTGGTGATATTAAATCTCAAGATGATTGGTGTTTTAATATATCAATTTCTAAAAATCATTTAGAATTACTAAAATGGATAAATTCTTTACAAGTTGTGGATATTCATAAAAATAATGAATATTTTTTTAGGACATCATGCAGTTTTGGTAAATTAGAAATTGCAAAATGGATTTATAGTTTAGGTAATGTTGATATTCACGCTTATATGGACTCTGCATTCTTATCTGCATGTATTGGAAATCATTTGGAAATCGCAAAATGGTTATATACTCTTGGTACCTTTAATTTGCATTTTGATAATAACCTATTTTTTAAATATTTATGTCAACAAGGCAAGTTAAATATTTTACAATGGTTATATTCTATTGATCAATTTAATGTTAATGAATACAATGATTACTACTTTAGAATATCATGTAATTTTAATTACCTGGAACAGGCAAAATGGATTTATAATTTAGGAAATGTTAATATAAAAGCAAATAAAAATGAAGCATTCATATTTTCTTGTAGTAATAATAAAGTTGAAATGGCTTTATGGTTACAATCTATTAATGAAGTTGAATATGAAATTGAAGTGAATAATAGTATGATAACTTCTTGGAAAATTCATAAAATAATAAAATTTATTGGTAAAAAATCAGTTGAATCACAAGAATGTCCTATATGTTTTAATGATAATTCAAATTTAATTACTAGTTGTAATCATCAATTTTGTCAAGAATGTTTTAAAAGTTATGCTGAATCTCAAGATCATAGTATTGATGATTTACCTTGTCCATATTGTAGACAAACTAATTTAAAATTCTATGAAATTGATAAAGATGTTTAAACATTCATATCTACATTAGTAGGTATATCTAATTTTGTTCTTTTCATTTAGATAGCTAAAAAAAATTTATTTAATTTTTCAAATGTTTCTTCTGGATTATGCACGGAATTACCTATTATGCCTGGATAGGAATATAACGGATAATCATTACCGTAAGGTTCACATCTATCTCCAAAAAAATAAATATTTTGATAATCTTTAATTTTTAAAATATTATTTTCAATTATATAGGACTTATCCCATTTTATTGGATGAATAGCCAATCCAATATTACCACCTAATTTTATTGTTAAATTAAATTTTTTTAAATCTTCTTCTAATAGTAAAATTATTTGTCTTCTTATATTTTCTTTTTTATCTTTTTCAATAAATAATTTTCTTAAAACATCATCACAGTATACTCCATATGGAGAAAAATACCACATAGTATTTCTTTTTTCAAGTTTTAATAAATCATTATTATAAATAAAACTTTTACATTTGTCAAGAACAAGATTGTTTATTTCTGTAAAATCTTTTTCAGAATAAATATTTGATAAATTCATTTCAAAAAATTTTTTATTTTCTTTATAACCTATCATTCCATTTTCTGAAAATACATACTTAAATAATGAATCCTCAACTAAAATATTTTCTACACCTACTTGATTTTTTAATTTTTCTAATTTACCTCCTGATATTAATCCTAACTCAAATTTTAAATTTTTTAATTGTTTTAGTTTATTTAACATTTTATTACTAACCTTTTTAGATGATTCAGCTAGTGTTCCATCCACATCAAATAGTATTAAATTATTCATTATACTTATATTAAAAATATTTTTTTATATAAGTAAAACTATTATTTTTCAGTTGATACTAAATTATTATTTATTTCATCAATAATTTGAGCAGATTCCACAATTTTTGTAATCTTTATCTGAATTCATATGTATAATAAAATTGAAAATATTTTTTTTTATAACTTGAGTAATTTGTTAATGAAACAAATACAAATGAAAAATGAGAAAGGAGAACTTATTGGATTAGTTCTAGAACCAGAAAATGGTGATAACATTTCATCCGATAATATAAAAAAAATTATTCCTCATATTAAAAATGAATCTTTTACAAAAAATATGAATAATATTCAAATATGTGACGGTTTAATCAGTTTTAATAATCAAATAAATGAAAGTGATATGAAAGAAATAATAAATTTTTGTGTAGATAATTTATCTGAAAAAATTATTGTAGAACAAAACATGGGTTGGGGACCAAATATTAGACATCGACCTTTATATTTTGGATTAAATAAAGAGAAAAATTCGATTAAATTAAAATTTACTGAACTAGGTGATTTTAATTCAATTGATGTAGCTATCAATGAGCTTTAATTTATAATTTTTTTTTAGTATTTAATAATTCATTAAATTGATTCATG
>MDSY01050890.1_pt1 | contig 13341 bp, 16 predicted proteins | sample 811131 | NCBI WGS metagenome assembly MDSY01 (sample SAMN05326643, study PRJNA326480) | marine metagenome | isolation source: seawater | place: Atlantic Ocean: South West | collected 2010
GGATGACCGTCCTCCGTGTTTCCCAGTGGAAGCCTCGTGCCGCGTCTTGTCCAACAATGGTGCCCTCTCGGGCTTACCCCCGAAGCACCCGACCCCACCGCCGCCACTACCGCCGCCCCGGCCGCCGAAACACCCGGCCACGGGGGTGCCATCCGAGGAACCCGCGGACATCCTATCCGGGGTTCACGCGGCGCCGCCGCCGACGAATGGGGGGGTGTTGCCCCGTGAATCGCCGTTGTACTCATTGTGCCGTACGCAAGCGAGATCGACTTCCGATCAAATCGCCGATCAGTTGACCCATACGTCGCCGTCACCTGACCAGACATACCGCTCGGCACCCTTCCGGTCAAACATGAGTCACGTTTAGCGTGTTCTGCGCCGCTAACCTGCCTTTCCGAATCTCGCATGTGGGCGGCACATCTCGTGGCGCACGTCACGACGACGACCCTCGGACGTTCCCTCGTCCGCTCCCTTAACACCTCCGTTTTCAACATGGTCAAGGTTCACGTCACGTACTGCGGAGGATGAGGTACGTTCAGCGCCCGCGTGCCTGCTCCGCAAAAAGTCCACGCAGGAGCCCTGCGGTCGTTTCTGCAACCTTCTTAAGCATCTCGACGACCGCTCGCGTTCTGCAGCTCGCGTGCATGCCAGTCCCGCTGACACGCGTCCCTTTTTACCCTTGTTACCCCTTGTCATTCGTTCCCCCTCGCAGGCTACGCCCCAAAGTGGAAGGCGGTGGAGAACGCCATCAAGGCGAAGTTCCCGAAGACGGAAACGTCGGGCGAACCCACGCCCACGTCCTCCGGCGCGTTCGAAGTGGACATCAACGGCACCATCGTGCACTCCAAGCTCAACGGAGACGGACACGTGGACTCTCCGGACAAGATGGAGAAGATCCTCGCCGCGATCGCGGCTGCGGAATAATCACGAACTCGTGACTACTCGCATATAGAACGAGCGGGCGGAGATGGCGGAGGACGCCCCAAAACAGCCGGCGAAATATTTGCGCGCCGACCATGACGCGCGTTGCTCAAAGGGTATACACCCGCGCGACGACGCTGAAACCAGCGGTCAAAATGGCTGGTACACCGACTCCACCCGGTGCACCAGGCTCGACCCACGGCGCGCGAACACGCCGAGCTCTTGGGGACGACCAAACGCGTCCCGTCCGCTCACAATTTGTTTAACGATTTTTTATCAATTCTTTTCACAAGCATTCTACCAAATGTCTCTTCCGTCGTTTACGGTCTCTGTTCCTTGTTCATCACGGGCCCTCACAGGCAAAGTTCGTCCACAGTTTCCGCAGCGTCGTCTTCCCGCTGTTTCTGACGTTGCTCGATTTCTTCATACACTTCCCCGTCGCTGCCGGAGTACATATTGTCGGAATCGAATTGGAGAGCGATCTCATGCTTTTTTGGCTTGCATTTACTGCAGGAGAGCTGAAAGTTTTCGATCCTCTCGCCGCAAGAGCATTCGTGAACTACCTTGGCGCAATCGTTGCACGCAAGTCTTGTTTTGCACTTGCAGAGTTTGAAATATTCTCCAGTCTCCTTGTGTTCTTGGAAGCATGACGGACACGCGTAGAATTTGTCGTCAAAGTCTTTGCCATATGACACTGCCCGCAAGATCTTATACGTTGTTTATGGTCCGAGCACCAGATCTTCTTGCAGATGGAGCATGCGCAGTTCACTCGATCCCCTTCCTCTTCGATTCTGCAGTTCTTCCTCTTACAAAGTTTGTTTTTGCATCCCTGTTCCGCGCATTTGTCCAGATCCTCGAGCCAATCACGCGGAGCGTGACCGAGGGCCAACCGAGTGCACTCGCAACCGATGGTGTTATCGTCGATGTATTTGGAGGAAGGACAGCCTTCACCCCTGCACAGCGGCGAGTCCACACATCTTTCGCATTCGGTATATGTGTACTGATCGTATGAACACAACTTCTCGGCGTTGTCCCGGTGGTCCCCGCACAACGGTTTGTCACAAGCGGGGCACACAAACGGCTCCCACTCATAAGAATAAATGTCTTGGTCGAACTGGCATATCCCCTGGCATATCCCTGTCCCCTCGCACGCGACGCAGGGCATTAAGTTGAAATGCTCGGGGAACACACCGTTGGTGTCGTATCGGAGAGAATCGGTGAGGCGCTCGAGCTGTTCGCGGGTGATCCCCACTTCACCGTCGTCAAAGTTGGTCGGCGTGTTTTTATCTCGAGGCGCTTCTCCTTTGGACGGAGAAGGACGGAACCCTCGAGAAAGTCGATAAGTTCCTCAGCGCAAATAGTTACGTCATCCAAGTGGAGAGACACGAGGTTCTCGAAAAAGACAGGACTCATGAGATGTCTGTCCACGAGAAGTGCCTTGAATAAATCATCATTCCAAGCTTCGGTGCCGTGCAGTTCCAGAGTCTTCACGCCGTTCCCCGCGTACTCGACGATCTGGCGCAGGCGGTTAAGAGTTGAGGGGACAAAAGGCACCGCACACCTAAGCCTCTTCGCGAGAACCTGGTCGATGACGAGCGTCTCCCACCGCGCGGGTCACGAAGTGCGCTTCGGAAGTCTTTCGAGACGGATCCGAGACGCAATCGGTCTGAGACCCCGGGCAAGTACCCCATGATGTTCGCCAGGACGTCCGGTGGGAGATCTGAGATCTCCTTCGGGCCGGCGACCTCGGTGGAAGGGCACACGGAGGCATCTAGCTCGGGGGTGTGGTGCGCGTCGGTCGTGGCGGTGGTGATAACACCGCTCGCACGAGTATCCGCTCTGCGCATCACGTCGGAACTTATACTCGTGAGGCTACTCTTGCGGCGTGCGCGTCGTTGTGTTTTGGGTCTTCCCAGAAAACGAGCGTTACGATAAAAAATATAGGGTTGACACAACCGGTCCAGAAAATCACGATTGTTTTGGCATCGCCACGTCGCCGTCTATAAGGTTTATTGCATCGCTATTTCCGGAACGGCACGACGAAATCGATTCGTCGCCGGAACGCCTGTGTCACTCCACTCCCTGGTTCTTCGCTTTCGTCAGCAGAGTTCCCTACGCGCCACGCCTTTTCCAATTTGGTTTTCGCCGCCTTGGCGAACCCCGCTTCGCCCGCTTCACGCCAAGTCTCTCCCGCCCTCATCTCCTCGCCCAGCGCGGCTACGAACACGTACGTCGCCCCGTCCGCGCGTACATCTATGCCGTCCCGCGTGAACCGCCCGCCCTCGCTTATCGCGGGCATCAAAGACGCGAGAAGCGGCGGGGTGAGATTCTGCGCGCCCGCGACGACCAAAACGCCCCGGGGGCACTTGGTTAAAAACAAACTCACCGAACGCTGCAACGCGCCGCGAGCGTTTTGTTCTGCTTGTTTTGTGGTACCGGAACCGTCACTTGACGCCTTTGCCAGCGCCACGAACGCATCAGCGTCGAAGCTCTCCACGCATGCGCACCGAAACGCGGCTCGCGCTGCGACCGCTGCAGACCCGTCCGGTCGCGCATCCGTCGGCGTCTCGACGACGAGGGCCAAAGCCACGCCCTTGGGCGACGTCAATCGACGTTGGTTTGACCTTTGCTGTTTCTGTTTCGATTTTAAGTCCGTCTCATCGAGATGCAAAGCATTACCCTCTCTCGCCGCGTCCAGGAACAGATCCAGGGTCTCAGCCCACGCTGCGTCCGCCAGATTAGTGACGGCGCCGGCGTCCGCGCGCGACGCGCAACTCTCCGCCAGCGGCGCCGGCGGCGCGTATCCAAACAAACGCGCGTTGAATTCCGCGAAGCGCGTCGCCGTAGTCGCCGGGTCCAGCACCGCGACCCACACGGCGAAGATCAAAACAACCAACGCGGTCCGGACGAGGACGTTCACGTTGCCGCCGCGCCGCCGCGGGAAATCTGGAGCCGGCGTTTGCTCTTTTTTAGAAGGGGCCTTTTTGTCGCCGGGCAACGAAATGTGCGCCGCCTGCTCGGGTGTGGTGATGCCTGCAGAGGAATCCGTGGGTTTCATGCGAGAGCGGGGTGTTTTGTGTGCAGTAGCGCGCGCGTCGGGAGGGGTCATCGCCGCGTGTGTCATCGCCGAAGCAGCCTCCTGAAGCTTGGAGTACGTCCCGATGACTTGACCGTCATTTCCCTTCACTCGGTATCCTCCTCCATCCGGAAGTGTCTCTATGCCGCCACTGGGGGAGGGGGGACTTCGGGTTTTTGGTGTGGTGTTGGCATCGTCCTTCTGTGCCGCACCCCGACGGGGGCGCGACCCATAGACCTTGCTCTTCGACTGCATCTCACCCGGTCAGTGGAAGTGTGTGAAGGTGGCGGGGAGGGATTGCTTGAAAAAGTAACTCGAATAAAAATCGTCCGCCGACGGCACCCCTCCAAAAACCTCGTCGGGCACTTCCGCACGCGCCTCCTGCGCACGCGTTCGTCAAGATGGCGGCCCCTACCGTGCTCAAATTTGAGGTACGTATGTGTTCTTTCCCGAAACCGCCGCGTTCGCGAATCACGCGCATCGTGTGACCTGGTCGCGGCGAGAATCCAGCCGCCGACGTTTTCGACAATCTTTCGCCCCTCATCATTTCCAATGCCGAGACATACCTCGTCGTGTCCCGTGTGCCATGCCATGTCCTGCTCCTTTTGCTCACACTCCCTTTCCCCGACCTCCACGCAGGCATTTCCCGACCGCACGTTAACGGTGATGCTGTTCAAGAACGTGACGAACGCGTCCGAGATCCACGCCGGTTTACTGGATCGGTCACTGGAGCCCGAGATGAGTTTGCTGGACCCGTCGCCCACGGTTTCGCTCTTCGCGCTGCACGTCGCGGCGCACAAAGTGTGCCTGGACTCGGCGCGAGGCAGTTTAACCACCAGAACGATACACAGCGAAATCGTGTACAACCTGTCTGCCAACAAGCACATCACGGAAGGATTACGACGGTTCGGCATGGCGGAAACCGCGTCGAGCGTGTTGGCGTGTCGCTTCGACGCATCTTCATCTGATGTTGAAAAAATGAAAGCCACGATCAAAGGCGACGTCGTCGACGCGGCGGACTTGGAATCTGAACTCGCGGAACTCACCGACCACGCGATAGTCAAGAAGTACTACAAGCCAGGCGAGCTGGAGTGCTCAAAAGCCGTGGGGTCGGTGGAGGATGCGGTAGTGCAGAGAATCGGAACGAGGGACGTGTTGTGATAATGAATTAGCAGAGCTCGTTGTTAGTTTCTATTTGAGTTTTAGTATGATTCCATTCATTATTCGTTTCGCTACATGGTTTCTATTATAGTTTCTAGATTCTATCTGGCTTTTTATCACCTCATACCCCGAACACTCGTGGCGGTTTATACTCCCGTCTCCATTTCCACCACTTCTCAACCGCTTCCGCGAGCTCCTTGGGTTTGTGTTGCAGCTCGAGGTACCGGAAGTACGTTTTTTTCAATTTCTCGACTTTCCAGGATTCGATGCGCGGATCGATCAAGTACATCGTCGTGCATACCGTCCACGGGATGAATGCCCATATGATTTTCGTCCACAGTTTGTGTCGGCTGCCGCGGTACTTGGACGCCACCGCGATTAGAAACGCAATCAAAGTAAACGCGTACACCATCGCGAAGAAGAACAACCAAAACTCATCTTCGACGAATGCGAAAAACTCCTCAACGAAACTCAAACCGCGACTTTCATCATCGGAGTCATCAATGGGGTCACGCTCGGGGGGATCCCTCTCCCTAAGTCGCACGGTAGGTCGTTTGCCAACCCCACCAACGTTCCGTCCGACGTAGTGTTTCTTGGGAAGCGCACCGGAGACACCGGTGTCGTGGTACGCGCGGCTTTGGGCGGGCATACCGCCCCGCCCATGCGCAGTCGATTGTGAGCAGTGAAACTGAAACTCAACTCTCGATTGGGTTTTCCATACTGACGCACCCGAGTAGGATTCTCGGAAGTCTCGCGCCAATCTGCACAGCAGGGCGCACGTGGGGAGGGCATCCCCACGTTCCGAGGCGTGCCGTGAGCGATCGGTGACGCATTGTCGTGCGCGGACAAATCGAAACTCGGGTGTGGTGGCGTTTGAAGTGCGGGGGACGGCAGACTGACCGAGGTCCTTACTTACGATCGAGATTGTTAGGGACGAAAGGGTTCGAACTCAATGACGTCGAGGTACGTCCCCGCGTCCCCATCGCGCCTTTGACGTGTTGTTTCGACGATCGACTTGCGTATTTGCATCACGCGTGTGATGCCAAACGAATCCACCCGCCGCCGAACGCGACGCACGACCTGCCGCACCCAAGTGCCGCCGCCGAACACAACAACCTCGCGTGCCCTAACCCCCCCTCCCCATTTTCGTCCCGACCCATCTCACCAACCCCGTCCCCATCCCCATCCTCACAGGCCTGGACACCGCATGGGCCGCATGGTTTCTCTCGGCCGCGTCGCGGCGCCGAAACCTATTAACCTTCCGTCGCAGCGTCTGGAAAATAACGGCCAGGACCCGAACGTGCATCTCGTACCCACCGGCACGCACACGTGGAACGCGAGTGGGGATGCGCAGCCGCACCCTGCGGTGGCTAGGAGCGCGCTCGTGGCGCATCCCGGTGGAGACGCCCCGGCGTGGGGCAGTCAAACTACTTGGGGCGGCGGCGGCGGCGCACAGAGTCACGACACGGCTCCGTACCGACGCGACCCGCGACCGCCGCGCGCGGATTCGTTTCCGGATCTGCACAACACCGCGGGCGCCGGTACAGAGCACTCCGACAGGAGCTTGGGGTTCGTGGACGAAGCTCCTGGGTCTGGGGTGGGTGGACGACCTCCCGGAGGAGCTGCTCATGGAGCAGCCGCGTCCTCGGGGTACGGCGGTTCAGGATTTAATAACTACCAAACCTTGTCATATAATCAAGGGCACGCGGCGTACCCCGGCGAACGCGCGTACGGCGATGGGCGCGACTGCAGGGGGTGGGGCGACCGGCCACCCCCGCCGGAGGGGTGGAGCAACAATGGGCACGGCGGTCATGGATATGATACGTACGGGCGGGGCTATGCGGGTAACTCGGGCGGCGGGTACGACCAACACGGGTATCACCGGGCGAATGCGTCGGGGTACGACCAGCAACGCGATCCGAGGTTGCAACACCGACACGATGCGCAAAGTCAGGGGTACGGCGGTACACAGGCAGACGCGCCGGTAGCTCGACCTCTTCCCACGGGGCCACCGCCTCTTCCCCCCGGGCCGCCGCCGCCGTGGGCGAAGCAAAGTGAGGGCGCAGGGGGGGGGGAAACGAGGGCAGCGCCAGTGGCGACCGAGCCGCCTCCGCCGCCGCCTCTCCCCGCTCTGCCGCCAGGTGCACCGGGCGGCGCTCAACCCGCGGAGCGAATGCACCCAGGCGCGGTGCGCGTTTTGACACGCCCCAGTGCCACGCCTGCGTCGCCCGGTGAGTTCAGCAGCGCCAACCTCCCCGAGCACCTGCGCGATCTGCGTCTGAAAACAGATATGGCTCCAAAGAAGCTGTGGACGCCCGGCGGTGAGGCCGTCGCCGATGGTGGGCGCGGAGGAAAAGACGGCCGCGGCGCTAGCAAGAAGGCAAAGGGTGAACAGAAACAGAAGGCCAAGGTTGGGGATGCGAGTGTTGAATCCAACGCAGACGGCACACAGACATCGACGAAACCCAAGGACGCAAAGGAACCTAAGAAGAAACAGCCGAAGAAGGACGGAAAGAAAAACGCCAAGTCTGCGGGTGAGGCGTCCGAGGACACGACTGAATCCACACCTGTGGAGGGTACCTCCGCGGACGGTAAGCCCTCGGATAAAAAGAGCAAGCCGAAACACAAAAAAACGCGGGTTAAGCAGAATGGGGCGAAGAAGGGCAAGGGCGACGGCGCAGGGGACAACCCACAAGAAGCCTCAAGCGAAAAAAACGCCGCGGGCCCGGGAACGGAGCCGTCAAGCAACGAGAAAGCACAGGGGGCGGGGGCGGGGGCTGAAGGCACCCCGAAACAGCCCAAAAAGGATACGCCGAAATCAGGCGGGGGTGCGTCAAAGTCGAAGCCAAGAACAAAGAGCCCTAGTAAGGACGACGCGGGAGGCGACGCGGAAGCGGCGTGAGAAGAGCGTTTCGATTCTGGTACACTATTAGCAGACTAATAACTCATACGCGCTTATAATTTCACACAAAATATGGACTAAATGCTGAACTGGGAGGAGAACGAACGCGTGACGTGGCCATTTCAGAACGCGTTTGCTGTGAGCCTTGCGTTCGAGATAATACGTTTCGTAAATCACGCGGCGGTCGCACCATCCTGTCAATTATTCCGCACACCTCCTCCTCCCCCAGCACCCCGTAACATGGCCGCCATGCTCTCCTCCCGCGTTTCTCTCCGCGTGCCCGTCAAGACGCGAGTCGTCGCGACCCGCGCCACGCGCGCGGCTGTCGTGCGCGTCTCCGCCGATGCGGATGAGCCTCGTTACAAGTCCATGAACGTTACCGGCCCGAACATCAAGAACAACCTTGACGGGGAAACCACGCGTAACATCGACGGCAAGGTGTACACCATTACGGTTTCCGCCACGGACGAGGTGTCGGTGAAGGACAAGTTCGGCCAGGTGTTCCCCGCGCGGATCAACAAGGCGGCGATCATCGAGGCTGATTTGTCAAAGTCAGTCGCCGGCGCCAACTCCATGTCCATCGCAGGGATGAACCTCGCGCTTACGCCCGACCAAGTCACCGGGTTTCAGGAACGCACGGAGATCATCAACGGCCGTGCTGCGATGGTCGGTTTCGTCGCCGCCATGGGCGCGGAACTAACCGGCCACTCCGTCGCCAACCAGGTGTTCTCGCCGGGCGGCATCTTCGCCGCCGCGTTCATCGGCGCCGCCACCGTCGCCGCGTCCTGCGCCCCCGTGGCTTTGAACAAAGTCACCCTCGCAGAGTGCTTCCCCGACGAAAAGAACTCGCACTCTGACGAACTCCTACCCACGATCTGGACCGCCACCGCGGAAAAACTCAACGGAAGAGTCGCCATGGTTGCGTTCACCGTGATGCTGCTTTTGGGACAGTAATTGATGAGAAATATTCTCTGATAATCTAGCAGCGGGCGCGTTATGAAGGCTTAAATAATATAAAGTGTTTAGGAATGAAGTGTGTGCTGTGTGTTAGTCTGTGTCTATTCTCTTATTACTCTATTAGCTAGTATACGCCCCTACTTTACTCCTCCATTACCCCCGCGTCTGTGATTACGACCATGGCTTTGGTCTTACCGCTCTGCGTCCCCGCGCGATTAATCGCCATCACGGTTTCCTCCCCCGACATCACTTCCCCAAAAACCATGTGCTTGCCATCCAGGTGCGGCTGCGGCGCGACTGTTATGAAAAACTGGTCGCCGTTCGTGTCGGGGCCCGCGTTGGCCATCGACAGAAGGAAAGGCGCATCGTGGTTCCGCGAAAAGTTCTCATCCGGAAAGTTACCTCCGTAGATGGATCCGCTTTTCGGAAAACTACCAGCTTGATTCATGAAACCCGGAATCACGCGTTGGAACTTCGCGTTCTTGTATCCCCAGCCGGGCGTGCCGATGCACAGCTGTTTGAAGTTCTCAGACGTTTTTGGGTGACTACCAGTGAATAGCTCAAGAACGATGCGGCCCTCAGCGTTTTGATTGATGAGCGTATTTGATTTATCAATGTCAATGTACGTCACAGCGTCTTTGTCGTACGTGATTTTTACATCGAGGAATACCAAAGTACCCGTGGGTTTCTCATCCTTTGCTCGTCCCTTGGGGCACGCGTCGCATGACCGCGCGCAGCTCGCCTTCATGAACCCCGGGTTCGTGTCGCACTCGCCCGTGCGCGCCCACGATTCGCAGTTACTGTCCGCGTCCACGCACCAAGCCGGCACCTCGGAGGCGTCCGCATCCGTCAGAAGAGTCGACGACTCGGAGTAGCCCACAAGCGCGCCTTCTCTGCTTTTGCCGTTGGCAAACGTGGCACCGCCAATGCGCGCCGCCGCCGTGCCGTGCACCGAGATCGCCACGACGCACGCCACGATCGCCCACACCGGTGGGGGGGGGCGACGCCAGGCCATGGCCCACGCGTCCCAAACAATGACAATTGTTTCAGATTGAAGCGTCGTTTTTTCGATAATATTTGCCACGTCGCACACCCTGCGCCACTTCTCGTCTGCACTCCATCATGTCTCGCGCCTTTGCCGCCCCCGGCGCCGCGTCACTGGCGTCCGCGCCTGTTCGCCGCGTCAGTGTCCGTGGGTCTCGCCGCACCGTCGTCCCTGTGCGTGCCGCGATGGTGACGGTCACTTTCACCCCGTCTGATGGAGGTGAGCCGATCGTGTCGGAAGTGACCAAAGCGTCGGTGTTGCGTGAGGTCGCGCTGGGTGACAAAGTCCCGCTGTATGCAGGGATGAGCAAGCTGTTGAACTGCGGCGGAATCGGGAACTGCGGAACGTGCCGCGTGGTTATTGAACAAGGTGCTGAGCTGCTTTCAGAGCGAACCGACGCGGAGAGGAAGAAGCTCAAGGGAAAAGGCGATGACAACAGGCTCGCATGCCAGTGCTTGATCGGCGGGCCAGACGCGCCGGAGGGGGCCGAGCTCCGAGTCACCGTGACACCGCCCAAGTAAGGTTAAATTTTGTAGAAGCAATCACAGCTATGACAATCACTGATACTATAATACGTTAAACTTCAAAACTACGAGACGACGCAACATCCTCCGCTCGGTTCTGATAGTGTTTTTCTCGAGCTCGAAAAGTCATCGTCGAAGTTGTCATCCATCTGTCTTCGCCGGGCGCTGCCTCCCCCCACGGTATCCGGCATTAACGTCCACTCATCTTTCGCGCGCATGATTTCCGTTCGACCGATCAGCCCGTCGCCCTTGTGGCTGGTCATGCCCCCGACGTCGCACTTTCCCATGAGCCAGTCGATTTCCTTGTCGCTGGGCGCGTCTCCAAAGTTGAGCTCATTTTTTATATACTCAGCCAGCTCCTCTCTGCTCAACATGTCGTCGCCATCTGCGTCGTATTTCTCGAACACCGCATCGATTTCACCGCGCCGCTTCAGGTAACTCTTGTACATCGTGACCGCCTCTTTGCACTCCGGAAGTGTCAAAACACCGCCTGTGGTGTGCGATGCTTTGCGCATCACCCAGTCCACCTCCGGCGTTCGCGGCGGCGAATGCTCGCCGTGATCCTCGTGCAACAAATGCAACAACTTCTCCACCCTCGGGCGGTCTAACACGTCCTGGTAGGTGTCGTCCAGCTCCTTGAACCAAAGCTTGACCTTGTTGTGGAACTGTTGGGCATCCTACAGGGGCGAGGGGGACGGAAAGGGTTTGGGTTTAGTTGGTCAGTCGGAAGTCTCCGGGTGGTATCCCGCGAAGGCCGCGGGATTGGATGGGTCCGTGTGATTCTTGACGACATTTCGCAGATGAACCGTGAGACGTGAGACGTACCAGCTGGCGTGCGGACTTCTGGGTCGCGCGTTTCTTCCCCGTAGCGCCCCCGAACACGCTCTTGCTCTGCTTCTTCCCTTGAATCACTAATTTCGGCATCGTAGAGGTGGGGGAAGGTGTCTCGGGCGCGCCCGAGAGTGCCCAACCGAATTCAAGATACGCGATACGGTTACAGATTGTTAACGATTTTTCGAAACTGCTGTTTATTTCAAAGAGTCAAAACGAAACGACGACCCCCCTCCCGCTCCCGGTAACTTCTTGACATACTCCGGCCTCCCCGTGATCCGCGCTTTCGGCACGTCCACCCCCGCGACGATGCGCATGCGTTCCGCTGGTGGGATCACGAGACTGGCGTCTATGTCCAGTTTCGTGGCGGGGCGCCCGAGGAAAAGCTCCATGTCTGCTCGCCGGACGCCGTTTTCCAAGACGTCGCGCGTCTCCACGCCGCTTTCAAAAGTGTCCCACCGGCCGCGGTCGCCTATGTCGATTTCCAGGGCTTTGACTACTTGTACCAACGCATCGTGTCGCATCTTACACTCCCCGGTTTCATTGATCAAGTCATCAACATCGAAACCCTCCAGGTCATCCAAGTCCTCCAGCGCCTTTTCCGCGTTTATAGTTTCGAGCTCTTGGATCTTTTTGATTTCCTCCGCTGGTTTTGGCGCCCTGTGGACGACTGCACTTCTCGGCGCCTTCGTGATTTGCAAACCTTCGCGCACGGAGTTGAGTAACAGCTCGGTCACGACGCTGGGTTTTGACGCCTTTTCCCGCAACTCAGCCGCGTTCAACAACCGAAACGCCTCAGCTTTGTCCGCCGCTTCCCACGCGTCAAATCTTTCCTGTCGCAAGCGCCGCGCCATTTCCAAAACGCAGTCGCGCCTTATATCAACCGCGGCGAGGTCCCTTAAGCGTTCCTCTCGGCGTGCCATCAGCGGGGCACACGCGGTTTCCGTTCCTTTCCAACTAGGCGTGTCCTGCATCATCTCTAATTGTCGTTGCTTGCGCATCGCGACAGACTCAGCGTCCTCCGCGTCTTCGGGCCCGACCGGGTCCCAGACGTCGGGCGAGCGCCCGGCCCTCGGCGCGGGCGTTCTTGTGGCGAGGACATCTCTTGGGAGCGGCACGGAGACCGCCCCCGCTTTTTGTGACGCGACTCTTCCGAGCACGCTGTCTTCGTTGAACGTGATCGCGCCGTCCAGAAGACGGAATGACGTCGCAAGCGTCGGGCGTTGTTCGTTTTCGTCGAGCGTCTTGGGTTCGCCGACTGGTGCAAACCGCAGCTGCGCAACGACGCCATTTCTTTTAAGCGAGCCCACTACGCGTTCCACGGGTGGGTCTCCGGCGTGGCATGTCATCGGGAACGGCGGTATGAGCGGTGATTCCAACACTAGGGTTCCAGCGCTGAACCGTAGCGATTTTTTTTCGGAGTTCTCGTCGGGCGAAACGTTTACGTTTTTTGGATTCACGGACCACTCAAGATGGGGCGAATCGTCCGCCACGATGCGAAGACGCACGCGACGTCCTGCTCTCGACGCCAAATTCGAGCTGCGGACGGTTCGAGTCTGTCGCGTCGGATCACGCTCTAAAGTGGTGGATGCTAAAACGCGTTCGGTTCCGCTGGAATTCAAACGTGCCACGATCGAAACCATCGCCTCGCCATCGTCCGAAGTGATCTCATCGGAGGCGAAAACATCGGAAGGTGCCATCGCGCGATGGGTGGACGAGACGAAGGGTGACGAGAGGCGAAACCTGAACCGACGCGTGCGGTGGTCCAGTTGTGGTGGTGGTGGTGTGTCTACGGTGGCGCGCGCTTGGAGATACGCGTGACACCAACAGATGCTTCCGACGCGACGGGCACACGCGAGAAAACGCTCGGATGACTCGAAAAACGGTTCGCCTCCCTTGCGCTGATTTTTTATTCAATTAAATA
>MDSY01057546.1_pt1 | contig 13341 bp, 10 predicted proteins | sample 811131 | NCBI WGS metagenome assembly MDSY01 (sample SAMN05326643, study PRJNA326480) | marine metagenome | isolation source: seawater | place: Atlantic Ocean: South West | collected 2010
ACGCTAACGGTGTCTTGTCCGCAATGCTTGCTCTGTATGTCGGAAGAATCTCAAGTGGAGAGGTTTTCAATTTTGGAGCCGATAATGAACAAAAAAACATCGACATAGTCAAAAAAATAATCTCGCAAACTAGTTCGAGTGATTCATTGATTAATTTCGTTAAAGACCGTCCAGGTCATGACAAAAGATATGCAATGAAATACAACAAAGCGGAAAAGGTTCTGGGATGGAAACCTGAAATCGATTGGGACACAGGGTTGCTGGAGACCATTCAATGGTACAAAATGAACCCAGATTGGGTTAATTCAACCAAGTAAAAAAACCTCCATCTACTCTGTTTCGAGTAGTTTTCGAGCCTGTTTAACCATTTTGACCAATTCAACTCGGGCTGAATCAGAAGAGTCCACCTGGTTCTCGAATGCCAATCGAATAACATGTTGCCCCTGACCGGTGGTTGCTAGCATCTCAAAACCATAGCGGTCGATGGAAGTCATAACGGCCTGTGTGGTATCTGTTGCTTTGCTCATTGCTTTGCAATAGAGGATTAGAGCATCGGAATGGTCGTCGTTCATGTGCTCGACGATATCTTCTGCAGATTCAATCATTGGATCAGGATCTGCATCAAACCATTTTGATTCGTTCACCCATGACATTCGACCGAAACCACCAATGAAACGAATTGAATCAACCTTGAGTTTGTAAAATCCAAAGTCATCCCAGTCTGCATAAGATACAGCGCTTTCGTGGGTTTGAAGGAAGCACTGTTTCACGGCTTCTCTCTCGTGTTCCTCCACCAGATTACAATGACCAACCAGAGTTACTCGTCCATGTGCTAGGGGGTTGCCTTCTCCATTTTCAGCAATCAGTAAGGAGGCTTTTGAGTCGGCGTGGAGATTTTTTGTATGCTCTGCGAGTTGACTAATAAGGAATACAGGATTTCCTTCATGAATCGCATAGGTCACAAACGATCCATAAGGGAATCCATTTGCTCGCTGGGAGACTGTAGACAAGGTTGCAACGTGCATCTTGGAAGCAATTGTTCGAGCATATTCCGCATGCGATGGTCTAGCTACATTTTTGTCGTAAAGCAATCTTGGCGTAAGCGAGGCTGTTCCGTCCTTTGGAGCGTGTTGTGTGTATTTCTTCGGTTCGTTTTTTTCTGACATCTTCATCATCTATCCTTCGGTTTTATTTTGATCGAGTTCCAAAATGAATCATCTTCATTCGGTTCACCATCGATTTCATCATTTACATGCACCCAGAACCTGTTGTTATCCTGCGATTCTGCAATATCAGCGGTCACTGCGAACACATTTTGTATATTTTGTGGCGTTAATACCTGACGAGGAGTTCCCTCAGCAACGATTTCACCGTCGCTCATCAAAAGAATTCGATCGGCAAATCGAGCGGCCATGTTAATGTCATGAATTGCAACGAGTGCCGACTTAGGAGATTCTGGATTGGAGACGATTTTTTTGATTTTCTTCATGACCTGAATCTGATTTTTTAGGTCGAGATCACTCGTTGGTTCATCAAGAAGGAACAATCGTGGATCCTGCGCAATCGCTTTTCCAATAATCACCCGCTGTCGTTCACCCCCGGATAATTGATTGATCTTTCTGAAAGCAAGCTCCTCTAGGTTTAGAAATTCAATTGTTTTAGAGACGATTTCCCTGTCCTCCGAGCTAATGTTCCAACCGATGTATGGCCTTCGACCAAGCATAATGGTGTCATAGACATCGATTGAAAAACTCGATTTTACGGACTGAGGAACGTAGGACATGTATCGAGCCAGTGCCATCGTATCGATGTTGTTTCCAGAATTCATGACGTTCGGAACATCTGCATCATCGTCTGTTTGCATAGCGTAGTCAAAGGAGATCTTACCCTTTTGAAATTTTAAAATTCCAAGGATGCACTTGAGGAGTGTCGATTTTCCCGCTCCATTGATGCCGAGTAAACATACCAACTCATTGTTGGAAATTGTAAGATTTATTCCTTTCAGGACCTCTTTGTTGGGATATCCAAATCCCAAATCCTCTACCTTGATGATGTCATTCATTACCATCACCTCTCCTTGCCTCGAATCAATAAATACAGGAAAAACGGTCCGCCTATCACGGACAGCATTACGCCAACTGGAATTATTACTGGAGCAAACAGGGTGCGCCCCAACGTATCTGCAAAAAGCATGAGGAAGGCCCCAAATATTGCTGAACTTGGAATTAATTTCCTAAAATCGTTTCCAACAATTACTCTCGCCATGTGAGGAGCTGCTAAGCCAACGAAACCAATCAAGCCGGTAAAGGAAATAACCAGTGCTGTAAGGAAAGCCGAGAGTACAAGCACTGTTCTGCGAAATCCTGCAGGATCGACACCCGTTGAAATTGCAAACTCGTCCCCACCAATCGACAAGGCATTCAAATCCCAAGACCATTTTAGCGTTAATGGAAGGAGATTAATTAGTAAAAATGTCAAAAGAAGAGCAGTTTCTCTATCCACTCTGCCTAAGCTTCCAAAGGACCAATGCATCAATTGAGAAACTTGCTCGTCTGTTGCAAAGTAGTTCAGAATTGAGGTTATTGCCCCTGCAATGAACGTTATAGCAATTCCAACGAGGATGTACGATTCGGCTGAAACAGAATGCAAGCTACCCAATTGGATAATGATAAAGACGACAATCAGCGCGAAAAGGAACGCATTGCCAACGATGGCAAGTGGACCGCCAATGACGGAAAACCCCAACATAATTGCAACAGCGGCACCCAATGCAGCACCTGACGCAACACCCAAGGTCAGAGGAGATACAAGCGGATTACCTAAACATCCTTGCATCAATGCACCCGCTATTGCGAGTGCAACCCCGCCGACGACCGCAGTAAGGATTCGAGGAAAACGGATGCTCCATATGATGCTGTTTTCAGTTTTCGTTGGAGTTTCAAGCCCAAATATCATTTTCGCGGTTGTCCATACGTCTAATTTCTCATACGATCCTTGTCCCATGGCGATTAACGCAAGGATAAAAGTTGAAGCTCCCAAGAAGACCATCGATTTAATTTGATTTCGTGATTTTATGATGTGCTGTTCCGACAGTGAATTCATGTTCAGACCACCTTCGAATCGCACACAAATGTACCAATTCTTTCAACACCATGATATTGCAAAAAATAATCATCCAGTATTTGCTCAGTATCCACGTCTTCAAACAAATCAGGATGGAAATACTTGGCCAATGTAGGCAATCCATGAATCATCATAGGGCCTGCAAATTCGCCCGACATGATGATCATTTTATCTTCAACAATGGCAGAAACATCATCGAATCCATCTCGGTCTGCTATGAGATCCATGTGATTCCGACATTTGTTATCTGAATCATAGTGATTGAACCCAATGTCAAAAGTTATTCCATCAAACATTAGGATGTCTGGATTTGCTCCAATTATTGCTTCCATACTTACGTGGGTTGTGTGTCCGGGAAGACTGGCAAACACGTTTACTCCACCTGCTTTTTCAATGACATCGGTCCATTGAGAGGTTCCGGTTAAAACAACTGGGTCCCGCGTGAGCGATGCATGATGTTCCATAACAATTTGAGGCCGAGATTCCTGACTTAGGTTAGAAATTCGCTGATGGACCATGTTCTCAATCTCGTCAAATTCTTGGAATATTGATAGTGCCTGCTCCTGTTTTCCAAACAGTGTTGCCAGAACATTGATTTCATCTCGTAGGTAGTCATACTTGTAAAAATCAAGAGCGAGAACGCTGATGCCAACGGGTTCAAGCAAAGCACGAATAGCCCCCGTATCGACCATTCCATTGGTCGCAAATACAATGTAGACTTGTGGACGTGTGTCAAGCAGTGACTCAAAATCAATCTCCGAATGGGCTGAGTACTGAACCATTGGGAGACCCATATATTCGGGCCAAATATTTTCATCGTCAAAATCTCCAGAAACACCTACGATAACACCGGGATCAACCTGAAGCATACGCATGACCGTTGCAGCGTATGTGTTTGTAATAGCTACTCGAGTTGGTGATTCAGCAAATACATGCTCTACACCGTTGGAGTCGGTAACTATAATGTTGTTTTCCGATGGCTCAACCGCGTTATGAGATTCATTATCAAATATCTCGTGTGACGTGTACCAAATTCCAAACGTTCCAGTCAAAAGCAGTGCGATCATCAGGACAGCACCATCAGCAACACGTTTTGACATCTCACCGTCTCCTTCTTGTTTGAAACACGCAGGCCAGCAATAAAATCAGTAAAGACAAGGTAACGGAAAGTGATGGCATGCTGTTCTCCTCGTTCGAAGTCTGATCAACAGATTCTTCGATCGTAATAAAAATTGAAGGAGAATATTCGGATACTTTTCCATCAACCATCACATTCACGCGCAAGCGATTTTGTCCGGTCGATAACTCGCTGATTGACATTGAATTCTCAGTTCCGTTAAAGATTTCTTGAATCGTGCCTTCTGAATCTTGAACAATAACTGAAAACCAATCATGGTCTTTTACCTCAGTCCAAGAAAGTTCGATTGTTTCACCCATGCCGACTGTGAACGTATTATCAGAGGATAAGGGATTAAAAATTGGGGAAGGTGGGGTGAAATCCACATTGATTTCAATATTGGTACCACTTATGATGTAACCCGCTTCCATTACTGCATTGATTTTGAAGACGTGCAATCCATCGCTCAACTTTTCCACTTCATAGGAAGTCATGCTGCCGTCGTATAGAACCTCGTCGTTGTTAAGCAATTGATAACGCTCTGCACCGTTAAATTCCGCCCACTCGATAAGGAAGGTGTTATTTGTGGTGTCTCCGGATTCCGTGATAAACTTTGGAGTTGTCGGGATTTCATATCCCGTCAATTCGTAGAGAACATTATCTGAATGGGATCCAGGCAGTCGGTCAATAATTTTCACGTAATTGCGGACGGTTGCATTGTACCACAGCTCCCATGACAAAACTCCGTCATTTATGTCCGTTATTTGGATGTATTTTGTTGAGTATGTAACTCCTGAGACAGTGATTTCGACATCCTCTGTCACAGTTACGGTATTGTATGTATCATCGTAACCATTGGGATGTCCCGGAACGCCAATGATGTTGGTTCTGTTGAAGTGTAAAGATTCCGCAGGGGAATCTGCCAGAAGACCACTTGGTTGCCCGGCGCGGGTAAATTCCCAACCCATCGTTCCTTCTTGGAAATAAGAGGAACTATCAGGGTCGTCGACCCAATAGGTTTTGACAGGTAACAGGCTTTCAGAATCAATCCATCGGAACGCTTTTTCTTTCGGAGAATAGGAATCATCAGCGATTCTAACAAGGAAGGTTTCTCGGTCGACACCGAATGCATCTGGAATGGTTTCAGAACCAATAGCAGTGTACGTCCTGTTGTGGAAATAGTCCGGCGTGTGAGAGACAAAGTAATTCCAACTCATGCCGGTTTGCCAAATAAGATCATTCGATGGATTGGGCAATACAATCATCACCAGAGCTGGAGAGTTCTCGTTTGTGCCGTTGGTGTTGTGTGCGATTATACTAAATTCGTAGGTTCCTGGCCCCTCAGGGGTGTATACAAATGAGGTATATGGCCCTCTATACACGAGGTTCTCATCCGACGGAATTCCGTCGTACAGTGAGTAGTAATCAGTAAAATCACTTCCCTCCCATTCGATTTGAAAAACGCCCAAGGTGACTGCCTGAGTTTGGGTTACAAACGAAACGTTTCCAGGGAATTCTACTGCAGTAACCGTCGTCAGATTCAGCCAGTTTTCACCTGTTGTTACTCGGTATTGAACTGAGGGTAGCAGATCGTTTCCTTCCTGTTGGATTGTGAGTGTTTGTTCCGTATCGATGCTCAAGTTCTTCAAAAGGTAAAATCCATCAGTGTTTGATATGCTGGAATCAACGCCATTACTCACTAAAGCTCCTGTGACAGGTGTACCCTGTGAATCGGTTATGAAGCCATAGATGTTGTTCATCCCGTGGTAGAACTCAAAGTGGTTAACATCTGGAAACGAAGAGGATCCCTCTTCAATTCTCATGTGGAGGTACTGAGTGGTCACAGTTGATTCTTGCTCCCATTCTGCGACCAAGGTACAGTACTCATGCACAGCATGTGGGCCAAACTCGAATCTCGATTCGGTAATCGGGGCCTCTTCGCCCCTTTCGACCAAACCGATGGAGACGGTATCACTCGTCGAATGGTGAACGGTTCCCGTTATCCAATTGCTTCCTTGATGAAAGTCAAGTTCGGTATCTGCTGTAACGTAAATTGTTCGGTAAATGACCGTGTGTCCATCGTTCATGAAGTAGGCTCGTATAACGTGCTCACCAGGAGTGAGTCCGTTTATTTCGTACTGACCATCCACAGACCAAACCGATTCGTACGAATCAACTTTGACTGAAGTTGAGCCGGCCTCCTCTCCAAGATCATTAAACAATGACCCGTATATTCTGTACGTTACCTCTCCTGTGTGGTTATCAGCCATCGCCGTGTAGGGCAAAAGCAGCACGCTAGCCGAGATCAGGATTGTTTGAATGACATTCCTAGTGTTCACTGAGACCACCCGCTCAAAGAGAGCGACACCGGGGGGGTAAAGGGTGTGATTACCGCCCCAGTGCCGCATCGTTTGATTTCAATCGATTCCTTCGTTCAACTGTATGATCCGATCTCTTCAGCAGTGATGCCGTAGTGATCCCATACAGGTTGCAACCAAGCTGTTACATCGTAAGATGTTCCAAGCACGCTGGCGTCGGACAAATCAAGGATGTTGTTCATCGATGTTGCACCATAGTTTGCGTAAAAGTAATCGTTGCTGAATCCAGTGTCACATTGTGCTTGGTCAACGCCCTCAGCAACAGTGTGGCTTACCATGTTGTAGCAACCTGTGAAGGTGCCGCTGTTTGGACCGCCCATCTGTGCATCTTCGTACCATGCAAAGTCGTCGCAAGATGTGTTGTCGTAGGAACCAACCCATCCCATTGTGTGGGATTGCATGTTGTAGCATGCGTTGTCTGTGTAAGGTGCTGCATACGCTTCGATGGTCTTCCAGAAAGCATAAGCCTCAGCCTGATACTTTTCAGCGGTGTCGGTGCTGTCCATCTTGTAGGTGTACTTGAGAACAGCCTGTGAGTAAGCAATGATGACGTTCTTGACGACTTCGTTGGTGGCATCGTTGTAGCCAGTTGCGTCTTCGGCTTGAAGAGCAGCAAGTCCTGCAATCATTGCTTGTTGAATGTTGTAGGTTGTGTTTGCCATTCCATCGGTGTGCTCGGTGCCGAAGTCAGCTCCTCGCTTGTTGAGTGTTGCGACTGGGGAGCAACCTACGTTCTCATCCGGTCCGTGGAAGAATGCCCATCCTTCGTCCCAGTTGTGAGGTGCACCTGTATCGTTGTCAACGTTTCCTGCATCAGCCTTTGCAATTGCAGTGTTAAGTTCGTGAATTGTGTAAGCGACCATTCCGAGGTTTGCGGTTAGCTTTGCAATTCCTTGATATCGGACGGTGTCGGAGACACCAGCGAAGTCACCTGTGCCTTCAAGAGCGTCCATGATCATGGCATCGACGGAGCCATCAGCACCATAGAATGCGTCGTATCCGTGGTTCTTACCAGATGCAGATGCAAACCCTTGCAGAGTACGGTAAGAGCCATCACTCTTCTCAGCGTTCTTGCCGTTGGTGTAGATACCCTTTGCAGCAGTCCACTCTCCAGCATTTGCGTGTGCCTTGATATCGCACATGTCAGCCATGAGCGATCGATGGTTGTCAACGTTTGATGCATAGGTGTAGCCACCGTCTTCGCTGTCCATTGTGCTTACTGCAGATCCGCCGCTCGAGTCAGACGAGCTGCTGTCGCTGCTGTCGCTACCATCGCTTCCATCGCTGTCGCTGGTGTCGCTGGTATCGCTGCTATCACTGCTATCGCTGCTATCGCTGCTGTCGCTGGTATCGCTGGTCTCAGCGGTGCTCGAGCTGCTGTCAGTAGCTGTGCTGGAGCTTGTATCATCGTCTGTGTCGTCTCCGCCGATACAACCTGCAAATGCAGCCATCATCATCAGCAGAATAAGCGTTATTCCTTGTGTTTGTTTCAGAGTTACTTTCATTTTTTTCACTATCCATTACCTTTCGGTATGAGCCTCGGATAGGAAGGTACTTCATAAGTTTTAGGCTACCCTAAACTTCTTAGGCACCCCTAAATCAATAAAGAAGAGTACGGAGGGAGGAATGCGTGCATGGGGCTGAGGTCAGGTGGAAGGAAAGTCAAAAATAGATGATGATATTCATCCTGTTTCCTTATATAAGGAAGATGAAACAAGTCCTTTGAGAAACAAAGCCTATATCATCACCCTTGCATCCATCCTCGCTTTTTCGGCGATTATGAGGTTCAGAAACCTAGATACTGAGTCCTTTTGGTTGGATGAGCTCACCACGCTTCACGCGATTAGCCAGGGCACATGGCGAGCAACCATGGAAGGATGGCTCTCCATGGTGGGTATGGGAACGTGGCTCATGTACTTCTGGAAGTTACTCGTGGGTGACAGTGATTTCGCTTTGCGTTCATTGAGCGCAATAACAGGCGTTGTTCTTGTTTTCATCGTTGCAGAATTTACCCGTCGTTTCCACGATGAAAAGGCTGCAATTATCGCAGCGAGCATGTTCTCAATATCTCATCTCGCTATCCTCTACAGCCAAGAATTCCGTCCCTACATGTTTACAACCACGTTCATTTGGTTGTCTCTCCTTTTGATACGCACTGATCGAAGGCTTTCCAGAAATGAAACTGTTTTGTGCATTGTTTTGCTTTCATTCTCTTATCTCGTCCACTATTTGGCCGGGCTTGTTGTTGTCCTCGGACTGCTAGCAGATTTCTTCATTCGCGTCGCGCAGGAATCACGCGCTGAATTCCCTAAAGGCACATCAAAATTAAATCGAGTCGTTGCCTTTCTCAAAGGAAAATCTGGACAGCGGTTGAAAATTTCCTTTGCGCTTGCCATGTTAGCAGTCTTTATGCTTGAAAAAATGCGATACGATTCCACAAACACCAACCATAGCATGTGGATAAACGACGTCCCAGAGCGTCCGGTTGTAAGCCTCTTTGATTACTTCTTTGCTTTTGACACGAGAGGAGGTGTCACCGATATCGCTGAAGCAATGTGGTATTTTGTGTTACTAACCCCTCTAATTATGCTTCTTCATCGAGGATTCGTCAGTAAGAAGCGGCGTCTTTCCCTAGAGACGGAATGGTTTGTTTGGGCAGTTGGAGGTGGGACGATGTTGATTGTCGTACTTTACTCGATTTTGGAAAGGAACCTGTGGGTTTCGAGATATTTTGTTTTCTCCATGCCTGCCTGGTATATTTTGTTTGGAGTTGCGATCTCAAGAGTCATTGATCTAACTACCAAATTCAATGCTCGAAAATCGAGTGCCGATTTGGATCGGCGGTCGTTGTTCATCGCAACGATTTTTTCTGTGCTTTTTGTCCTGAACAGTACCCATTGGTATGTCCATGAATACGAGTATTACGAACAAAATGGCCGCTCAGATTTCAAAGGTATGAGCGCATGGCTTCACGGGAACGTGGATGGTGACCAAGAGGATATTTTCATCATCACTCAGCCGTATGCAAAGTACTGGAATTTGTACCTTGATAGGATGGATAGTCATGTCGAAATTGATGAACATACACGATGGGGGGATGTGAGTTCTGGTCAAGCAAACCAAATTATCGATGATGAGCCCTTTGAGGTCATACACGTTCGTGGACACAAGCCTTCAATGTGGGGCTATGACAGTCTTACACTCGCACTGAAGCCAGATTATCAATTGGTGGAGAGCTTCGAATTCATTGAAGGCAATATTGATGTCTATCACCGGACGATTGACTCCGGCTTGTCATAGTGTCAGCCCGAGCACAGCGGCTTTCGCCTGGAAGGACTCGGGGAATGACATCTTTAGTTATGCTCAACGGGACTTAACCCCTCGCAAGTACCGCAAAACCCGACTCCTTCCACTGCTGTGATCGAGTTAACCGCAAAAACCAACGATGTGTGAAACAGATTGTTTCCTAATGATTGTATAGAGGAGGACAAAAATATACGAATCATGTGGTTGCACCTGTTTTAGGCTGCCCTAAAACCGAAAGTATTTAGTTTTAGGTGTCCCTAAATTAAACAACTAACCATTGATTTACAATTGATTCTGCATATGGGTCGGAGATTAAACCATCATGAAAATATGGCCGCAGTACAACGATTAAATCGACCGAACCACCCCAACCTGACTCGCCAACGACTAATACTTCGCCTACTTTCGTTCCGTCTGGGTTGGTACCGCTCGTCGTGTAACAATCGTACACCCAAACGTTGAGTTCTACATTGCCTGAACTTGGGCGGAATGTATGTGATTGTGCATCGCCTTTCTGGTCGAGGCGGAAGGCCTCGCTGTCGATTCGAATTGGAATTCGTTCATCGACCAAATCAATCGCTTGGCGCATTCTCGATTCTTGGAGGCCAAGCAAAGAAGAGATCCATATTGAGGATTCGGTTTGTTGGAACGGATTTGCTTGATGTGGCGTTCGGATCGTGAGACTTTGAACAACCTCAAAGTTCGCAGGATTTTGGGTTTCAACAAAGACCCAAGTGTATTGCTCACTGCTTGGCCATGCTGGGGCATAGGGATTCTCGGTGGCAAACGGCTCGCCCCACTCCTCCGGAGAGCGAGGTGGATCGAGGGGGACAAGTCCAGAAACACCAAGCATCAAGATAACCAGGCCGATGGCTACCAAACGTTGCGTTCTGTTTTCACGCCAATCCAATCGTCCTGCCGGGCTCAGGAAGGATAAAGACAAAATGACCGGAAGGAGAATGAACGCCCCGTATGGGACAAGTAACAACAACAACAATCCCAGCATTGCGTAGGCCAACGTCTTTTCACCGAGAAAGGACTGAAGACGTGCCGATTCATCCTTCGTTGCAAATTTGTAGACGATGAATGCCAGAGGAATCGATGCAAGAACAAGGAGAAAGCTGAGTACATCGAACGCCAAGCCCATTGTACTTCTTTGTTGATGGACCATCATATGCGTTTGGGAGTTGTTTCGACAAAACAAAGCATTTGAGGCATGGAGCGTCTAAGCCATGTCATGGGGGACAAGGTTGCTATGCAGTTCGAGTCCATCGGATTCCGGCATAAAATTCCTCGACCAAAATGGTACAACCCGTTGAACAAGCGCAAAGGGGCGGGAATTTCCCAAGTCAATTTATCGATATCTGAAGGAGAAATCATCGGCCTTGTCGGAACAAACGGCGCCGGAAAAACCACTCTTCTACGGATGATCAGTGGCATTTTGCCTCTCGAAGATGGCCATGCTGTTCGAAATGGAACACCTCTTGGAATCGAAACACTACGTTCAATCGTCGGATTTATGCCTGAACAGGTACGATGGTCAAGTCAACAAACCATCCGGCAAACCATGACTGAATTTTCCCGTTTACGAGGTTGTTCCATCCAATCTGCTTTGGATGTTCTTGCCGTTGTAGGTCTCAAAAGTCGGGTTGATGCCTCCCTTGATTCGTTAAGCCAAGGAATGCGTCAGCGTCTTTCACTGGCAGTAGCTCTCCTTGGGACGCCGGACATTCTTGTTCTTGACGAGCCGTTCAACGGAATGGACCCCGTCGCAATTGACGCATTCAAGCGACTCCTGCGCTCCCTAGCAAACAAAGGAATCTCAATTATGATTTCAAGCCATCATTTGAGTGAACTTGACAATCTGATCGACAAAATTGCTCTTCTACACCGAGGTCAACTTCTTGCATATGGTTCAACAGAATCGCTGCAATCTTCACTTGGCTTTGAACAAATGACCGAAATCGTGGTCGACAAAGAGATACCTGATTCATTGATTTCTTCATTGAACGTTTTGGAACTCATCGTGAACGAGCACGGACACCGGTATGTCATTGAATCCGGCCATCATGATCTACTCAAAGCACTCATCGAGCGTAAATTTGTCGTTTCAACCTGGCGCATTGTACCGCCGACACTCATCGAATTGCTCTGTGCAGCGACAGGATTGGATCGTGAATCAATTGGCATGGAAGTCGAACAGAGCAGTATGATTCCGCTGCGCACGATAGGGAGTGAAGAGGAATGACTCCTGCAAGGCGTATGTGGCATCTTGCCTACGCACTTGGACGAGAGCGAATGTTCTCAACGAGGATGCTGATCATGCTGCCCATACTGCTTCTCTTCATCCCAGGGATGGCCTGGGGATTTGCAGACCCAAACCTCCAATTGCCCGCTGATCAACTACCTGAAACTGCAACTGAAACCATGTTTTTGGCCAGCATTGGGATTGTGTTCGCTGGTACGATGGCTGCTGTCATCATCGCACACGATGGAATTAGCCGTGATCGGACAAGCGGCGTTCTTGAGGTGCGATTGTCCCAACCTATGCCTCGCTGGAGGCAAGGTATTGTGCTCATCTTTGGGCATTGGAGCAGCATTGCCTTACCTGTCACTGCTCTTCTTGTTGCATCGATGTTCCTTGTCGGCTATCGAAGCGATATGTGGATTCCACTTGGAGATGCTGTTGTCTACATTGTCGCCGCAATGCTTGTTCTCTTGTGGTACACCGTGTTCGCTCTCTTAGCATCGAGCATCGCAAGGGAGCAAGGTTCCGCCATTGCCTTTTCGATTGGACTTTGGTTCCTCTTTACCCTGCTTTGGGTTCTTTTCACGACACTGCTCGCTGCGCTTAATGGGGTTGCAGTTGGTGATACACAGGACCAAGGATACCTCATCTTTGAAGGGCGTATCGACCTTCTTTCACCGAATGGGGTGTATCACCATCTCCTTGAAACGCGCTTGGACGGTGTGGAGCGAGGCGTGTCTGCATTTGGCGCCTACTCCGCCACGATTCTTTGGACCATTGTGCCGCTATATTTCTTCCAGCGAAGGCTCAATCGACTCGTTCCGTGACTGTTTGTAACCAAGCATTGATGAACAGAGTGGTTGTCGTCATAGCATGATACCCGTCCTCATCATGCTGCTGTTAGCGCTTGTGAGCCCATCGATTGAAATGTCCACTTTGGACGAAAATGAACCAGTTCAAACCACGTCAGGGCGCCAAGGTAGCCTCGATGTCGATTGCAGTGGATATACGTTTGAAGACCTCTTTGAATACGATTTTGCTCTCTTTACCCTCGATGTGAACGATGATTGGGCAACGGGCGTCATGGATGCTCGAGCATGGGTAAACGGAAGCAAATCCGCCATCGTGCGCGACAACTTGGACGGTCTATTCGAAGGTGTACCAGGAGG
>MDSY01156742.1_pt1 | contig 13340 bp, 12 predicted proteins | sample 811131 | NCBI WGS metagenome assembly MDSY01 (sample SAMN05326643, study PRJNA326480) | marine metagenome | isolation source: seawater | place: Atlantic Ocean: South West | collected 2010
GAAAAGCCCGCATCACCTCGCGATTGGCGGGCTCGTACGGATCGACGCCTGTCGATTGCATGACGCCGAAGAGCTCCCCGGGCGGGAAGCCTGCCACTGTTTCCGTCACCGCAGGTGGCGGCGGAGGAGGAGGGGGTGGTGGAGGCGGCGGAGGCGCGTCCGGCGGAAACATCCAGTGCCAGGCCGTTTGCAGCCAGTTTCCTCCGGTCCCATCTTCCTGGCCGGGCGTGGAATCGGGTGTGCTGGCACAGGCAACGGTCAGCGCCAGAATGCTGCCGGCCAGCAAGGACTTGTAACGGCGGTCCATGCGTGTGCTCTCCCTCCACAAAACTGGAGAAAGTTAAGCACAGCCCGGTTCGTGCCGCCAGCAGAACCGGGATTGCATTCGATTGCCTGTTAAGGATGCGAGCGAAGCGTGTGCCGGCTTCTTCCACCCGGGCCTCTTGCCAGCAGTCACAGGTCTGGGTGAGGGTGCCTTTTGGAAGGCTGAATCGGAAAGGGGCGCGCCCTGGAAATCCTGACCCTGTTGCCGCCAGTGCTCGCGATCTTCGTCGCGACGCTGACCCGGAATGTCTATGTCGCGCTGGGCCTTGGCCTGATCGCATCCGAAACCCTGATCGCGGGCGGCAATCCTGTGCTCGGCTCGCTGATGTCGGCCGAGCGGTCGGTGCAGGTGCTGACCGATGCGGGCAATGCGCGGGTGCTGGTTTTCTGCCTGCTGATCGGCGCACTCATCGTGTTCATGCGGGAATCCGGCGGCGTCGACGCCACGGTCGGCCTGCTGGACCGCAAGGGCCTGACCTCCACGCCGCGCCGCGCAGGCCTCGCGCCCGCCATCGCCGGCACGCTGGTCTTTGTCGAAACCAATGTCAGCCTGCTCAGCTCCGGCGTGCTGGGGCGGCGCCTATTCGATACGCACGGGCTGTCCCGCGAGCGGCTGGCCTATGTGATCGACTCCACCTCGGCCCCGGTCTCCGCCCTGATCCTGCTGAACGGCTGGGGCGCCTATGTGCTGACGCTGGTGCAGCCTTACTACGGGGAGCAGAGCCTCAGCGTCGTGGCGGGCACCGTGATGTGGAACGTCTACGCCATTCTGACTGTCCTGGGCGTCTTTGCGACTGTGCTCTTCAACCGGACCTTCGGCCCCATGCGCACAGCAGATCTGGAAGCGCGGCCGGGCGCAGCGGAGCTGGAGACCGTGGACCACACGCCAGCGAACCGGGCCATTCACATGTGGCTGCCTTTGCTGGTGATGGTCGCCGGGTCCATCGGGTTCATGGCGTGGACGGGGAAGGGCAACATGCTGGCCGGGAATGGCAGCCTGTCGATCCTGTGGGGCGTGTGCGTGGCCATCGCGCTGGCGGCCGTGATGCTGCGCGTGAGCAAGGTTTTCACCAGCACGGAAATCCAGGAACGCTTCTTCCGCGGCATCGGCGAGATGGTGCCGCCGGTGACCGTTCTGCTGCTGGCCATCGCCTTCGGGGCGAGCCTCAAAGCGCTGGGCACGGGCACCTACATGGCTGGAATCGTTTCGGATTATCTGCCGGCGGCGATGGTGCCGATGGCCGTGTTCCTGGTCGCCGGGGTGACCGCGTTCATGACCGGGACGAGCTGGGGCACGTTCGGGATCATGGTGCCGATCGCGATGCCCGTGGCGCAGGCCGTGGGCTTTCCGCCGGAGCTGATGCTGGCAGCCGTCATCGGGGGCGGGGTCTTCGGGGACCATTGCTCGCCCATCTCCGATACGACCGTGATCGCAAGTCTTGCAGCAGGATGCGACCATGTCCGCCATGTTGCGACGCAGCTGCCTTACGCGGTTGCGGCGGGCAGTGTGGCGTCGGTGATCTACCTGTTCGCAGGCCTCGCGCTCAGCTGATCCGTACACACAGCAAGCTCAAAACCAAAAAAGGCGCTCTCCCAAGGGAGAACGCCTTTCCTGGTGTTTCGAATCGGACTACCGAGACACTGTGCTAGCACTCGTTGTCGGTCTTCTGACACCGGAGTGTTTCGGGCTCGCTTGCACGGGCCTGTCTTCACCCCTTCCGGTCCCGGCCGGTCGCCTGCTCGTCTTGGGAACGGGCTGGCGCCCTTACCTTCTCAGGTGCCTTTTCAGGCGGCCGTTTCCGCGGTTCCGCAGCATCTCGGGCGATGCCTCCGCAACCTGTACGCCGCTGATTTCCTTCGGGTTTCCTTCCAGGTTGCCCTGTCGGGTTTCCATCTGCGCCTCAGCTTTGCCACCGTGTTTCGGATCGCGCTCCGGTCACGGCCTACAGCCTTTCCTTGCGGGGTCTAGCTCCCCTCCGGAATACGCCACCAGCTTTGTCCCTTCATCCCGCCGGGCCCTTTGCGCCGCTGCTCTCACAGCTTTGCTCCTGACCCGGACCGATCCGGGGGCGGCGTGCTCTGCCTCCGTTCCGTTGCCGGGTCTGCTCCCGGCTGGTTTCGTTGGCTTAACGAAACGATCTCACCAAAGCTCGCCTGAGTCGAGTCCTTGTCAAAAATTTTTCATGCAGCACGCGAAGAATTCCACAGGTTTCAAATTGCCTGTGAAATTGTTGCACTGCACACGGAGGAAGTCCGGGCGTCAGGGGGTGGACAGGCCGCCGCCAAACACCCTCACGAACACACTCTATACGCCCTCTATACACCCTCTATGGTGTCCTCCGGGGCGTCTGGCCGGGCCCGCGAATTCGTCTGATAAGGCCCCTTGGCAATCTCTGCCCCATGACAGAGCACATGACGACCCGGCCGCAAACGCCACCCAAACAGACCCGCCACCGCCGCACCCGGGCGGAGCTTGACGCCCTGCGCACCCTGGCACGGGCGGCGGCCCTTGGCGGCGAAAGCCTCGCCAGCCTCCGGGCCCGCTTCCAGATTCCGGAGGCGACGCTCACCCGCTGGGCCCGGCTGGACGGCTACCGGCAAATAGACATCAAGGCGCGGGAAGAGGCAGACGCCGCCGCGCGCGGGGAAGGGGATGACGCGGTCGAGGCCATCCGCCAGCAGGCGGACGAGTTGTGGCAGATGTGCGAGGAGATGCAGGACCGGCCGACCACAGGCGCGCGGCGGCAAGTCGATCTGGCCCGCGCCCGCACGCTCGCCCTCGCCGAGGCCGGGCATCTCGATGCGGCAGAGGAAGAGATCGCCGCCGTCCTCCGCCTCGCCCGCATCCTCTCCTTCAGCCGCGCGGGCACCGGCGAGATGGAAAAGTTCCAGAACCAGGCCGCAATCATCGTGCGCCAGAAAGGGCTGGAGCGGGCGATGGCCTATGCCCGGCAGATCAATGAAGCGGCCGAAGCCGAAGCGGCCGCCCGCAAAGCCGCCAGCCTGTCGTCCCGCCCGCCGCCAGAGCCGGACCCCGACAGCGCCGCCTGGTCAAAAGCCGACACCGACGCCTTCTACGAACACCTCCGCGAAAAAGACCGCACCCGCGACTATTGGGCAGAACTGATGGAACTCAGGCGGCGGGAGAGGGAGGAGGGGGAGGGAGGGCCGCAGTGAAGGTGATCCAGCCTCCCAAATAATTAATTGGTGTTACTTTGGAGTTCCAATCGGGCGAACACCGTAGTGTCGATAAAGCATCGGGTGAATGTAGATCTGGGTATTGAGTTCAAACTCTCGATGGTATGGAGTTGCAGCTGCATTTGAAGCCCATTCAGGCCGCCCAGTCGCCTCAAATTTTGCACCTATAGCCCCGACGACAAACAACGCAGAAAAAACGTTGTTCAAAAATGACAAAGCCTCTGCGTGATTTTCAAAGCCCTTTCCCCGTTCCGCTATTTCCAATGCAAGCAAAGAGATCTCATCAGGAGAGGTGAAGCCAACGCAGTCCAGCAGCAAATCATTCAATGATGCTAACGGAAATTCTGACACTAAGAACCTAGAGTTCAGGCCTTTTAGAAGGTTGAGGTACTTGTGGAGATTAGGAAACCTATCATGCCACTCTTGGCAAAGTGAGGTCGCTCTGCTTGATGAGTACAATACCTCAGCCTGCTGAATTACGCGTTTTGTTATTTGTGTTTTGCCTTCAGCCTCTTGGAATATGAAATTTAAAAATAGAATGGCGTCGCGCGGTCGCCCTGCAATGCGATCAGTTATATATTTGGTTGTTGGCTCTGATCCTATTTTCTCTTGAAAGACGTCGTAGAATCCAACATCATTCTTAGTGTACTGATCTTTCAGAACCTTGCGAATGCGTCGATCCATGATGTCAATTAGGTCAGATGGTTCCCACCGAAGCCGTAAGAAAAACGCTTCGAATTTCTCCTCCTGAAATCCTGAGTCTCGGGTTTCCCTGAACACCGTGTCGAGTAGGTCGACTCTCATTGCGATAACAATTTTCAGATTTCTGATTTTTCTGAACTTCTTTATCGCTTCGATCAGTGCACGTATTAGTCGGTATCGAATTTCTGAGCTGGCCCAGTTGGTGTCCAGGTCGTCGATGACGATAAAATACTGCTTCTGTTTGTCTTCCAAAACATCCTGTAGTGCATCCACTACTTTGTGTAGCTTAAGCATCTGTACGCTGGAAACGGCTCGTTGACACTTCTCTTGGTACTCACGTTTCTCTTGCTCTGATACTGCCTTTCCACCACGTATCTTTGCTAGGACAGATGATGACTCCGCACCCATTTCAGCAGCAACAGACTTTTCCGTGCGAGATACGATTTCTTTAATTCGCAGCTCAGTAGTGTTCCAAAATTCGGACCCGCCAAATTCCTGAAAATAGTTGACGGCTTCAGCTTCAGAATCCTTTTTGTCTCTTGGAGAAAAGAACTTTTCCAAGCTGTCTCGAAGGTTGTTATCTTTGTATCTGAGCCTCAATACTTCCACGGTCAGAACATGTTTCCATAAAGCCTGAAACAGGACATCCAAAGAAACACCAAGTTCATTCAGAAGCTGGATCGCGCTAGAATTCTCGATAAAATTCATCGAAAACTCGTGTGGATCTATCCTTAAACAACGTTCGTTGTCTTTCAGGTGTGCGATTAGTGCGCTTTTACCGGCACCAACGCGCCCCAGAATGATGCTCTCATTGCGTGTAGTATCCGAAAGTATTCCTGCTGTGCCATTATCGACGAAGCAATCGGACAAGAATTCATTATCTTGCTCTGCAGCCGCCGCCCCAATGATCACACCTTTTCGGTAGGTGATTTTTACCGGCTTTCTCGAAGTGGTCATACTATTTTGCTTATTATATCCCTAGTTCCTCCTCCCGCAGCCGCTTCACCTCGTCCCTGAGCCGCGCCGCTTCTTCGAACTCCAGGTTCGCGGCGGCTTCGCGCATTTGTTTTTCGAGGTCGGCGACGACAGCCTTGAGATTGTGGCCCTTTTCACCTGCAAGTGGCAAGGCTTTTTCTTCGGCTACGGCGCGGGTGCGGCCGCGGGACTTGTCCTTGCCGCGGCCCCGGCCTTTGGCGGAGGTGTCTTTCTTCTCGCCCAGTTCGCCGAGAATGTCGGCGACGTCGCGCTTGATCGTGGTCGGCGTGATGCCGTGTTCCTCGTTGTAGGCCATCTGCTTGGCGCGGCGGCGGTCGGTCTCGTCCATGGCGCGCTGCATGGAGCCGGTGATCCTGTCCGCATAGAGAACAACCCGCGCCTCGGCGTTCCGCGCCGCGCGGCCGATGGTCTGCACGAGGCTCGTCTCCGAGCGCAGGAAGCCTTCCTTGTCCGCATCGAGAATGCCGACAAAGCCGCACTCCGGAATGTCGAGCCCCTCCCGCAGCAAATTGATGCCGACCAGCACGTCGAACTGGCCGAGGCGCAGGTCGCGGATGATCTCGATCCGCTCGATCGTGTCGATGTCGGAGTGCATGTAGCGCACGCGCACGCCGTTCTCGTGCAGGAAGTCCGTCAGGTCTTCCGACATCTTCTTGGTCAGCGTCGTGATCAGCGAGCGGTAGCCCTTGGCCGCCACGGCCTTCACCTCGGCCATGACATCGTCGACCTGGTTGGCGCCATCGTTCGAGACGGGGCGCACTTCCACAGGCGGGTCGAGCAGGCCGGTGGGGCGGATGACCTGTTCGGTGAACACTCCGCCGGTGCGGTCCAGCTCCCACGGGCCGGGGGTGGCGGAGACGTGCACGGTCTGCGGGCGCATGGCGTCCCATTCCTCGAATTTCAGCGGCCGGTTGTCGAGGCAGGAGGGCAGGCGGAAGCCGTATTCGGCCAGTGTCGACTTGCGGCTGAAGTCGCCTTTGAACATGGCGCCGATCTGCGGCACGGTCTGGTGGCTCTCGTCGCAGAAGACGAGGGCGTTGTCGGGCAGGTATTCGAACATGGTCGGCGGCGGCTCGCCCGGCTTGCGGCCGGTGAGGTAGCGGGAATAGTTCTCGATGCCGTTGCAGCTGCCCGTGGCGGCCAGCATCTCGATGTCATACTGCACGCGTTGTTCGATGCGCTGGGCCTCCAGCAGTTTCCCGTGCTTCTCGAAGTGCGCGATGGTGGATTTCAGCTCCGCCTTGATCTGCTCGATGGCCTGGTTCAGCGTCGGGCGCGGCGTGACGTAGTGGCTGTTGGCGTAGATCTTCACGGCGGGCAGCTTCTGCTGCGTGCGGCCGGTGAGGGGGTCGAACTCGGTGATGCTCTCCAGCTCGTCGCCGAAGAAGGACAGCTTCCAGGCGCGGTCCTCATAGTGGGCGGGGAAGATGTCCATCACGTCGCCCTTGATGCGGAAACTGCCGCGGGTGAAGTTGATGTCGTTGCGGGTGTACTGGTTCGCCACAAGGCGCTCTGCCACCGCGCGCGGGTCGATGCGCTGGCCCTCTTCCAGCTTGAACGTCATCGAGGTGTAGGTCTCGACCGAGCCGATGCCGTAGATGCACGACACCGAGGCGACGATGATCACGTCGTCGCGCTCCAGGATCGAGCGGGTGGCCGAGTGGCGCATCCGGTCGATCGCCTCGTTGATGGAGGATTCCTTCTCGATATAGAGGTCCGACCGCGGCACATAGGCTTCCGGCTGGTAGTAGTCGTAATAGGAGACGAAATACTCCACCGCATTGTCGGGGAAGAAGGATTTGAACTCGCCATAGAGCTGCGCGGCGAGCGTCTTGTTGGGGGCGAGGATAAGGGCGGGGCGCTGGGTCGCCTCGATGATCTTGGCCATGGTGAAGGTCTTGCCCGTGCCCGTCGCGCCGAGCAGCACCTGGTCGCGCTCGCCGGCGGCGATGCCCTCGACCAGTTCCGGAATGGCCGTGCGCTGGTCGCCCGCCGGCTCATAGGGGGAGGCGACGCGCAGCGGCCGGGAATCGTCGACGCTGACCCAGTTGCGGTCCGGCCGGTGGGGCGTCCAGTTGTCCGACGGCAGCGCCCCCGCCGCATCGCGCGCGAAGCCATCCGCCCCGAAAATCGTCGGGGCTTCCGAAACACCTTTAGAGGGAGACCGAGCCATGCCGTGAGATATGGAGCGGGGGAGGGGGCGTGTCTAGGGTGTTCTTGTTGTGTTCGGGGAAGATGCGCTCTTGACAAAAGAACAAAAAGAGAACAATATCGACTTGGGTTTTTACTTCGTGGTTCATAAAAAAGTGTGCTTTCCTCCTTCAACTAAAGGGTTAGGGAGGACTCAATTTGCCGTTCAGAAATCTCACCGTTGATCGGGTAATTATCCATGAAATTTTCAAGCGAAATGATGACCGTTCAATACGTCCGCCAAGATATGGCAATTCGCTTGTTGCGTTAGATAGCGCCGCTCTTGCGTTTTTTCGAGAGCGCGTGGTGGCTGCAATGGGCAATCAGTCAAAGAGCATCGATATGAGCATCGCGGCTTCCGGGGGGAATGGTGGAGCGATCGAGATTGCAATGAATATACTTGGCTCAGACGATGCCGGGTTTATCGCTGCTTCTCGGCGGTTCGCGGATAGGTTGGCGGATGCGCAAACCAGTCGCGGATATCCGGGGGGAATTGTGGTTACTTTTGATGGAAATACCGGGCACCCAAGTATTCCGTATGTGGGAGTCATTAAAGCTGAAACCCACAGCGGCTTCCGTAGAACTGTGAACCTAGGAGTTGAATATCTCCAAGATCTGTTCATGAGCCCACAGCAGAAGCTCTATAAGATCGGTATATTTCGATTTGACGGTGCGCGGGGCGATGACCCGACGAACTTGTCAGACTGGTCTGCGACGGTTCATGACAATCAGCTCAGCGAGTCAAATCGAGACGGCGCAGCACACTACTTCTATAGCGGGTTCTTGGGGTGTGAGTTACCAGAGAGCAATGCTCGCTTGACGAGGGCGTTCTTCGAATCGTCTCGCGAGTTTATTAGGCTTGCAAATATCCCCGAAGAACAAAAAGTCGACCTCCTAACAAGTCTGTACACTTATTTGAAAGTTGATCAGACGCCAGCCATCGAGGCGAGTGACTTTGCGGGCAGGTTTTTAGACCCAGCTCTGAGGGCTGACTATATTCGACATGTCCAAGATTCGGGCGTCCCTGCCAGAGCAATACTAAAAGACATTTCGGAAATCGGAAACGAGATGCGTGTCAGGAAAGTCACTTTCCGTGGACAGATACAATTGATGGCGCCACCATCGGCGTTTGAGGAGATGATCTCTATCGAAGAGTTTGAACCGGAAGAAGGTGAGGGTCACTCAGCTCGATGGACCAGGGTTACGATCCGAAATGAGATACAAAGCCAGTCATGACGGAAGAGGAGTTTATCGCGCGCTGGGCGTCAGACCGGCCGGTATATGAGGCTTGGGGCAAGATGGTTGTTCGGACTGTGCTAGATGAGTTGAGGGGTATGATAGCGCCGTTATCGGCAGATTTGTTCTTGAGGCTTCCGCCGAAGCCAAGGCTCAAAGGAGATGCTTCGTTTTTGGAGAAGGCATTCTACAGGGGGAAGTCTTATTCCGATCCGTTTACTGATATAACCGACAAGGTTGGAGTGCGGTTTGTGGTATTGCTTGGTACGGACATTCGAACAGTGGAGCAAGCTGTAACATCTTCTGATCTCTGGACGTGCGACAAAGACCGTGACTTTGAAGAAGAGCAAAACAAGGACCCAATCCGCTTCGATTATTCGGCGGTGCACTATGTGGTTCGGGCGAAAAGAGATGTCGAGGAGGAGGGCGTCAGAATTCCGAAGGGCAGTCCATGTGAGGTGCAAGTGAAAACGATCTTGCAGCATGCATGGGGTGAGCTGACACATGACACAATCTATAAGCCTACCATAAACGCGACACCGCAAATGAAGCGGGCTGCTGCTAAAAGCATGGCCTTGCTTGAGGCGACAAACGACTATTTTGAGCAGGTGTCAAAAGAGGTTTTGGCTTTATACACGGCTGAGCAAAAAATTTCCGATACCCTCTCCACCATCTACGAGGGGTACGTTGGAAGACCACCAGAAAAGTCGAAACTAGAAGCTTTGCTTGTTTCCGCTATGCACGGAGCCTTACCGGAGGATTTTAGGACTCGGTTAGATTCGTTCTTGGAACAGAATTCTTACATCTCTGGTTTGATTGCTGAACGAGCGGCGACTAAGCTATTTTACCGGCAGCCATCCATACTATTGTGCTATTATTTCGTGGGGAGTGAACCTCTTGAAATCAAAGAGAGGTGGCCTCTAACCATCGAGGAACTGATGCCGATATTTACCGACATGGGCGAAGCATTTTAGCGGTGATGTAGCTAGATTACGAAGGTACTGGCATTCGGATCAAACCACGCCGAACAGGCGTTCCAGCGCAAAGAAGATGACGGCCGCGATACAGGCCGAGGCCGGGACGGTGATGACCCAGGCGGCTGCAATCGTGTTCACATGCGCGCGGCGCACCAGCTTGCGGGCGGCGCGGCGGCGCTGGACCCCGGCATACTGGGTCTTGGCCGCGTTCGGCGCATAGGCGTGGATGTACCGCAGGCGCGTCTTCGAGTTTGCGGTGAACCATTCCCGGAAGAAGCCGACCCCGAAGACCGCGCCCACGGCGATGTGCGTGGAGGACACCGGCAGGCCCAGCCAGCTGGCGATGATGACGGTCACGGCGGCGGCCAGCGCGACGCAGAAGGCGCGCATCGGGTTCAGCTTGGTGATCGACTGGCCGACCATGCGGATCAGCTTCGGCCCGAACAGGACGAGGCCGAAGGAGATGCCGGCGGCGCCGATCAGCATCACCCAGATCGGGATGTGCACCTTGGAGGCGACTTCGCCGGCCTCGACCGCGTGCACGATGGCGGCCAGCGGGCCGATGGCATTGGCCACGTCGTTGGCGCCGTGCGCGAAAGAGAGCAGGGCGGCGGAGAAGATCAGCGGCCACACGAACAGATCGCGCAGGGACTGGTTGCGATTGGGCATGCCGCGTGACTGGCGCTTGATCAGCGGGTGCGTGAGCAGCCAGGCCAGCACGGCGACACCGGCGCCGATCATAAGGGCGTGCGGCATGTCGATATGGATCAGCTTCTTCACGCCCTTCAGCGCCATATAGGTGCCGAAGGCGCCGGCCATGATGGCGATCAGCACGGGCACCCAGCGGCGGGCGGCGGCGATCTTGTCTTCGCGGTAGATGATGAAGATCTTGATGAAGGCCAGCACGCCGGCCGCGATGATGCCGCCGAGGACGGGCGAGATGACCCAGCTGGCGGCGATCGAGGCCATGGTGGGCCAGTGCACTGCGCCGAAGCCGGCCGCCGCGATCCCGGCGCCCATCACGCCGCCGACGACGGCGTGGGTGGTCGAGACCGGCGCGTTCAGCACGGTGGCGAGGTTCACCCACAGGGCCGAGGAGATGAGCGCCGCCATCATCAGCCAGACGAACGTTTCGGTCGTCGGCACGGTGGCGGGATCGATGATGCCCTTGGAAATGGTCGAGACGACATCGCCGCCGGCCAGCAGGGCCCCGGCGCTTTCGCAGATGGCGGCGATGACGAGGGCGCCGCCGATGGTCAGCGCCTTGGAGCCGACCGCCGGGCCGACATTGTTGGCCACGTCATTGGCGCCGATGTTCAGCGCCATATAGCCGCCGATGGCGGCCGCCGCGATGATCAGGAGGCCATTGTCCTGTCCGCCGAGCAGGGCGCCGCCGACAACGACGATGGCTGCGAGGAACAGGAAGGCGAGACCGGGACCAACCACGCTGCGGGCGGTGGCCTGGACAGCGGCCTCAGCCCTGCCAATTTTGACGAGGTCCTTGTCCAGGGTTTGCTTGACGAGTGTCGGATCTTTGCCGTCAGCCATGTGAGCCCCTTCGCTTGCAGGCGATGTGCTGCATCAGCCGCATGCCGCAGGAATTTTCAACTGGATTCGAAATATCAGGCTGTAGATGTCATAAGACTGTCACGAAACTGATGCTTTCAGCGCGAAGATCATGGCCTGGAAATTCCGGCCGATCATGCTGGCCCGGTCGTAGAAAAAATCGGCCGCGGCGGGATTCGGCATCAGCTCGTCCACCGTCTCGCGGAACAGGCCCAGCCAGCGCCGGAAGTGTGCGTCGGTGATGGTGTCCGACAGGCGCAGATGCGCCGGCATCGGGCGGCCATCATAGCGCCGCGTGCCGAGGGCAATGGCCGACCAGAAATCCTTCAGCTTGGCGAGGTGCGGGTCCCAGTTTTCGCCCAGCGTGGTGAGGAAGACCGGCCCCAGCAGGTCATCCTCCCGCACGCGGGCATAGAATGTGTCGACCAGACGCGAGACCAGCGCCTCGTCGATGCCGAGGGCCGCCGCGTTTTGTTGCATCGAAGCCTGTCGTTCCTCGCCGGAGCGGCGGATGGCATCGTCGGTCATGGTGTGATGTTTATTCCTTGGGTGGCTCGACCTGTGGTGGGGTCACCGGCGCGCTGAACGCCTTGCGCACGACCCAAGCCGTAATGCCCACCATGATCACGACCAGGCAGCCAAACCCGATCAGGGCGTAGATTGCCAGATTGTCGACTGTCAGATTCCCCATAACCGTCTCCTGCACGGTTGCCTCTTGTGCCGCGCAGGGTCGGACCTGACCCGGGAAAAATCAATACGTAACCTTACCGAGGCGGGCGGGTTCGCCGATCACAGGGACTTTCTGCCGGGCGCCGCCTTCCATTTCCGCGTGGCCGTCCGTCCTGATCGACAGGGCGCGCACCGGGGCTCAGCGGCCGATCAAGCTTGCGCGGATGACAATAGCTGCGGCATAGGCCCGGCATGTCTGCGGCAAAGCCCCTCTCATATGATGCCATTGTGCTGGGCGCCGGAGCGGCGGGCCTGTTCTGCGCGGCGCGCATCGGGCAGGCAGGCCAGCGCGTCCTCGTGTTGGACCATGCCGCCAAGCCTGCGGAGAAGGTGCGCATCTCCGGCGGCGGTCGGTGTAACTTCACCAATCTCGAAACCGCCGCGAACCGGTTCATCAGCCAGAACCCGCATTTCGCGAAGTCCGCGCTGGCCCGCTACACGCCGTGGGATTTCACCAGCCTGATGGCGGCCTACGGCCTGACCTGGCACGAGAAGACCCTCGGCCAGCTGTTCTGCGACCAGAAATCCGGCGCGATCATCAAGATGCTGCTGGACGAGTTGGACAAGGGGCAGGGGGAATTGCGCCTTGGCACGCAGATCACGGCGGTGACCCATGCCGATGGCGTGTTCACCGTGGAGACGGGCGCGGGCGCCTTCACCGCGCCGAAACTGGTCGTGGCGACCGGCGGCCTCTCCATTCCCAAGATGGGCGCGAGCGGCCTTGCCTATGACATCGCCCGCCAGTTCGGGCACGACATCGTGCCGACGCGGGCCGCGCTCGTGCCGTTCGTGTTCACCGGCGCCGACCATGAAGACTTCGCCTCCATTTCCGGCGTCGCCTGCGATGTGCGCGCGGCGGCGGGCGGGGTGGCCTTCGAGGAAGCGATGCTGTTCACCCATCGGGGCCTGTCCGGCCCGGCGATCCTGCAGGTGTCGTCCTACTGGCAACCGGGGGAGGCGGTGCAGCTCACTCTGCTGCCTGGCACCGACATCGCCGGACAGCTGAAAGAGACCAAGCAGGGCCGCCCGATGCAGACGCTGGCCGCCGCGCTGGAGGGCCTGTTTGCCAAACGGCTGGCAGAGCTGGTCCTGCGCCGGGAAAGGCTCAGCCCCACGGCGCGCCTCGCCGACCAGTCGCACGCCACGCTGGACAAACTCGCCGCGTCCCTCACCGCCTGGCAGGTCCGCCCGGCCGGCACTGAAGGCTACCGTACCGCTGAAGTCACGGTCGGCGGTGTCGATACAGGCGGGCTCTCCTCGCGCACGATGGAAAGCCGCCATGTGCCGGGCCTCCACTTCATCGGCGAATGCGTCGACGTCACCGGCTGGCTCGGCGGCTACAATTTCCAATGGGCCTGGGCGTGCGCCGCCGCAGCCGCCGAGCGCCCTAGCTGATCTTGTACTTCACCGGCAGGCTTTTCA
>MDSY01030939.1_pt1 | contig 13338 bp, 8 predicted proteins | sample 811131 | NCBI WGS metagenome assembly MDSY01 (sample SAMN05326643, study PRJNA326480) | marine metagenome | isolation source: seawater | place: Atlantic Ocean: South West | collected 2010
ATCCATGACATCAATACCTCCTGGACTGATCATGACCAGGTTGCCTCCATGTGACGACATCTCTGAGGGAGGCCATGACATCAGGGAATTTGCTGGGGCACCTATTTCCATGTCCAATGAAGAAGAATTCCAGTGAACCATTGGGGAGATATCCGTTGCAATATGGACTCCCCAGTCATCGGCCGCTACTGAACGCACATCGTTACTTGGAATCTTATCGATTTGATATGTCCCATTTACAGTATCAGTGTTAATATCCCACGCAACAACCCCCGGTCTGGTCGGCCCCTGTCCACTGTGAGAAACGAAGATTGACTCGTCATGGAATTCGGTCACCGTGACACCATTTTCATCAAGGATCTGCCTGGTCACACTGTCAGCATAAATCAGACCTGAAACCTTGCTCCCAGCTAATCCATCACTCGCTCCTCTTGTTGTGAGAACTGTGAGGTTGGAGTCTAGGATTGTAATTCCCGATGGTCCTCCTGCCAATACGACATTGCCTTGGCTTGGGATGTCAACTACCAAAAGATGGTCGTAAATCGAGATTGGAAGCCCATCAAATGTCGTAACTGGGTCCTCCCATTCAGAAAGAGTGTTGTTGTATACAGCAATCCCCCCCCATGTGGCAGTTAGGATTTTGTCTCCAAGTGCTACGAAATCCTGAACTACATCGTTAGGAAGTCCTGCCAGGAGGCTCCCATCACCCCATGAGTTCGTAGAAGTATCGAAGGTTTGGAACCCCGCCGCAGAACCCTGATTCCCCATTAATCCAACATATAGCATTGCATCATCATCGTCCAGAATCATCCCATCCATCTGGCCGTGTAGTGCCGGGGCTGATGGAGAATAACTCCTCTGAACCAGATCTATCGAGTACAGCCCCCTTCCAGCGGTGGTCACCCACATTTTTTCTCCGTCCAGCAACATGCTGTTAATTACGTCATCATCTAGGAGGTTGTATCCGTATTCCCATCTAACGGATCCATTTTGCAATATACTTCCCTGAAGAATTGATGTTGCGTAGAAAGAATTGCTGTCAAACGTAGACGCTACCCAAACATGAGTTGAATTTGATACAAAATCCACGACTCTCCCACTGGAGAGGCCCGCTAACTCGTCAAAACCTGAGGCGATTATTCCAGTACTGTCTAGCCTGTCAACTCTGTTTAGTCCCGTGGTCTGGCCCGATCGACCGATTGCGTAAGTGGGCGTGTTAGCGGGAACACGGACAATTGAACAACCATCCATGCCGGGACTCAGAACCTGTCCGCCGGTTACAGAGGTCCCAGAAGTAACAATCCTAGATACCCCTCCGGTGTTCTGGTACTGATGAGCGGCCAACAGCACATTTCCATCATGAAGCATGCCTCCTGGGAAAATCCTGTCTTCGGTGATTCCATCGGATGAAGTTACTGTTGATAGGAAGCTGTCTGTATTGTAGTTGAATCTGTCAATTCCCACTCCGTCTGTGTCATAACCGATGTACAAAATCCTATTTGCATCGTCACAGGCAAGTGCTCTCGGGTCGTTGTCTGAAAGACCATTATTGCCTCCCTCAGTCAAAGGATCGATCCACTCACCTCTGATCCCATCAGAGTCATGGTCGGCCAAATCAAACCTCGCAACACCGCCTTGGTTACCCCACCAAGAGAGCCTGCCAATTGCAAAGTGAATTATATCATCGCAGACTAGTATATCCGCTCCATAGCCTCCTGGAATATCTCCAGAACCAAGATCCCAGACAGACCAGTTCCCAGTTGTACCGTTCTTTGTTAGAATCTGTGCATTTGAGTTCCAGCTACCTTGTCGGTGAGATGCAATCCAGAGGTCATCACCTACTATTTCCATCGAAAAGAAATTTTCTTCTACGTTATTCGGAAGCCCATCATTCTCAGTCCAGGACGTCTCAAAGGTCTGATTTGTTGGATTCCATCTGTATATACCTTCCATGGTGGCGAATAGATATTCCCCGTTAAATTCCTCCATTCCCCTGACAGGTCCCGGGAAGTCACTCCACTCATCAAGGAGGGTCATCGTGGAATATTGGAACCTTCTCATGATATTGTCCCCGTAAGCCACCCACATCTCGCACGAGGATGAGTTTAGGGGGAAGCAATCGCCTAGCAATTGAGCGTTGACCCTCTGAACGTTACCAATTGTTGGAAGGTCATCTTGCCATGTCTCATTGTTCGTGTTCCACCGGACCACGGTCCCTTCTCCATCGTTCCAAGACTGAGTTGGCCTCACCCCGATCCAAAGCTCATCTCCAACCACTCCCATTCCATACACCTTCGAGCTGGAGCCAATCCTAGATCCAGCATCAAGTGTGGAAAGAGAAGTGTTGTTATTGAGGGCTATTCTGTAAATCTCATCATTTGAATTCCACCATTGATTCGATCTTTGCGTGGAGTAGTGTAGGACATCGCCCACTATGATCATCTCGGCAGGGCTCCTTGATGGTATAGTTGGGCCATTCGCGTTGGCCCCCCTTCCCCAGTTGATCAGGACCGTATCATTTTCAACGTCAATGAGTGTTAGCCCAAAGTCCCCTCCTGCCCACAAAGTTCCACTCTGCTTACCGGGTATCAGAGTGGTCACGTCATCATCATCGATGTACCCTTGAGTCCCATCCCATGTTGTAAGCCACTCTTCGTTTGCTAAGTCATATCTGGCAATACCTGTGTTTTCGAATCCCAAATAGAGTATTTCCCCAATCTTGACCGTCTTAGCCCGTTGCGTGTCATCTCCAGCCGTCCAAACTTCCAGAACTTCCATGCCATCAACGCCGCCTAAGCCTGCAGTGCTGATGACAGCAGCCCCGCCTTCGGTGCCAGCATACAATATGGGATACCCTTGTGAGTCGTTTCCAATCAGCTTCACTGAGTTAATTTGCCGTGACGGCATGTCCCCTCCATCTAGGCACTCAAGGAACTCAATCGTGCCCTGTCCAGTTGGGCCCCAGGCACATGCACCTCTGTTAGTTGCAGCGAAAATGTCTGTACCGTCACTGGTAATGTCATTGAATTCCCATGGGTCATTATTCCATCCGGGGATGTTTGTATCTAACTGGTCCCAGGATGCACCATCCCATATGGCTATGCCTCCGTTGGACTGAGCACCCGTGTTGGCTACCCTAGATCCGACAATCAGGTCCCCCCCGTAAATGTATAACGAGAGGACATCGTTGTCGGGGAGACCGCTGTTCCCAACTGTGAGTAAGTCAGTGATATCTCCATTTATCCTATCCAAGATCATTATCCCAAAATCAGGGAGACCGAGATAAATTACATCTCCGTCTACGGCGATTGGGGCGGCCTCTAGGTTGTCAGCACCAAGTGATTGCCAAGAACCAAGAATTTGCAACTCTGCGAGATCCAATCTCATGAGTCCACTGTCTGGAGTAGCCAAGTAAGCTATACTGTATCTAGTTGCCACATCTAAAACCAAATCTGAGTCCAGTCCATCTCCGGTGTCATAAGTTAGGATTAGACTGTTTGTAGATGAGTTGACTAGCGAAACACCATTCTCTGGGTGACCTATCACAAGAGTCTGAGTATATTCGTCATATGACATTGAGATAATGCTCTCAGACCCCAGGCCACCGATCCCACCCAAGTACGAACCAGTTTCTCCGTCAAATAGTAGAAGACCAGAATTGGAAGTTCCAACCCATACTTGCCCAAGCTCATCCTGCACCATAGAGGTGATTGTTTGCAATTGCTGTCCCGCAAAGTCAGAGACATCAATAGGGTTCATCCACCTCCTACCAGAGTTGTTGAACCTGTCAATTTGAGAGTCTCCAGCGACCCAAATCTGACCATCCTCACTGTCATCAATACTAACTGCAAGCCTCATCGGATCTGTGACAGGACTACTCACAAGGTACTCAACACCAATCAGCGTGTCTTGATGTTGCATGGCAGAAACACCTGTTGAGTCAATAAGTACCGAAACACTGTCGACAGGGCTCCTTGCCCCTATTCCAGATGGCCATGATGAAATTGAAACCGCGCTATCCAACAATCCTAGGGAATCAACGGTTTCCTGTGACCTGAATATCCCGGCGACTATATCGTACGATTGCAAGACATTCCCTGCTAAGACGTGTAGCCAGCCGTCAGAGACTGATGTCCCTAGGATATTATTGGATGCGAGTGTGTTTGCTGTTGACCACCTGGAAAGCCACGTTGAAGTAGCCAAATCCCTACGATTTATTCCTGCATTTTCTGTCGAGATGAGCAACTGGTTCCCCATCATCTGCAAATCCGTAATCCTGTTACTTGCTAGGAAGTTACTGGTATCCCAGTGGGTACTGTCCACAATAGTAATCACCGATTGGTTACCGCTTAGATTGTAGTTGATTAGATGGACGCCGTTATTTTCTGTTGATATGATGACAGTGCCTGAGATAACAATAATGTCTGTGGCAACACTAGATGGTGTTGAGCAGTATTGATACACATCCCATTGAGATGTGATCGACATATCGTAAGAATTTGGTGAAATGAACCTTACTTCACAACCATCAACGGCCCACAATGATCCATCTGAATCAGATGCAATAGCGGTAATGCTCTCTGATGCAATAGAAAAGGAAGGCCCATTTTCGGAATCGTTTAGAGATTGAGTGTATATCGTCCCGTTGGAGGTTCCGACGATCAGCATCCCCCTTGACTGATCGACATCTATGCTTCTGCCGTATATCAGCTCATCAATATGAACGATCCCAGGGCATCTCCACTCACACGCCTCTGAGGCCTTACTATCCAGATGAATTAGGTCATCTCCGAGAAGTACATACATCCTTCCGTCGTAAGGATTGACCGCACTGCCGTGAACAACAATCTCCAGAGGCGCGAATGAAATCCTAGGATCTGACGGGGTAAGCGCTTCAATCACTAAGTCAGAGATTGAAATTCCTGCTGGGAGAATCCATGATGCATCGCTGACTGAGTTGGGTTGTAGGGAAGTTGAAAGCTCACCATCCATCAGTTCAGGTGGTTTGTCGTTGAATTCGTATTGACAACCAAGCCAGTCATTCCCCCTCCAATCTAGAATCGGTGTTTGACTGTTCATCAGGGTCAGTTGAGGCTCATCTATGCAGAACCCATCCGAGCCATCAACGGCAATTTCGAATGTCAGGTTAGAGATCTCTGCTCCAGGCGCGAATTCCAAGAACATGTCAGAGTAAGCATAAGTCTGGCTCGATGGATCAGAACCAGTGGCCTCCAGGTCTATCCATCCTGTATCGTTGTAACCTGAGGAGCCCCAGACTCTCGCTGAAACTTTGCTTGCCTCATCTTGATCTCGTAACTCGTAGTCGGAAAATGAGGTCCATGGCAGTAAAACCATCAACGAAACAAGAAGCAAAGCACTCCTCTTCGGGGACATCCCAGAGGCCGAACCCAGTGTATGCACAGTGGCTCGGCTTTCTATCACTATATTGAATGGTGTGGGTCCTTGAGCCATACATGCTTACATCCACCGTAGGTGGAAATCAAATAATCATAATAAACAAACCACCCCGAAAATCGCTCACTAATCGGCTGATAATAAATTTACACGCCATAGGATAGCATCAAAGAGGGGAGGGCAGGACGGGTCTACGGGTTGTCAGCATGACAGATGAGAGGCTCCGCGAGGAAGCACTGGACTATCACGCTTCAAAACCAGCTGGAAAATTAACCGTAACTCCGACAAAACCACATGGCACGTCGCATGAATTGTCTCTAGCCTATTCGCCTGGAGTAGCCTTTCCATGTAAGGAAATTGAAAGAGATCCCAACAGTGCTTACAAGTACACCTCCAAAGGAAACCTAGTTGCTGTAGTGAGCAATGGAACTGCGGTTCTCGGACTAGGAGACATCGGTCCCCTTGCAGGGAAGCCAGTCATGGAAGGAAAGGGTCTTTTGTTCAAGGCATTTGCAGATATTGATGTCTTCGACATAGAGGTAAACAAAGTTGATGTGGATGGGTTTGTAGAAACAGTAAAGGCGATATCACCAACGTTCGGAGGAATTAACCTAGAGGATATCAAGGCACCAGAGTGCTTTGAAATCGAAAAGAGACTCGTTGAGGAACTGGATATTCCCGTAATGCACGATGACCAACATGGAACAGCGATTATTTCAGGCGCGGCACTGATTAACGGACTGGAATTAGTAAATAAGGAAATCTCGAAGGTCAAAGTAGTGATTTCAGGAGCAGGTGCATCAGCGATATCCTGCGCTCGCCACTACGTCCGTTTGGGAGTGAAAAAAGATAACATAATCATGGTGGACTCCACGGGAATCCTCACAGATTCCAGAATGAAAAGTGGTGATTTGAACGAGTACAAGGAGGAATTTGCAAGGAATCTTCCTGATGGTGACTTGTCTGATGCTATGCTAGGAAGCGATGTCTTCCTTGGGCTGTCAAAGGGGGGTCTGGTTTCGCCAGAGATGGTAAAGAAGATGGCAGAGAGGCCTCTAATATTCGCACTAGCTAATCCTGATCCGGAAATCCTACCTGAAGATGTGATGTCCACAAGGGACGATGCCATAATTGCAACTGGGAGATCTGATTACCCGAACCAGATAAACAATGTTCTGGGTTTCCCTTACATTTTCAGGGGGGCACTGGATGTTCGAGCCACTCGCATAACCGAGGGAATGAAAATGGCCGCGACAAAGGCAATCGCGGAGTTAGCGAGAGAACCAGTCCCCGACGATGTTCTCTCGGCCTACAATGGAGAGCAATTGCAGTTCGGTCCCGAATACATCATCCCAAAGCCGTTTGATGCAAGAGTACTGATCTGGGAGGCTAGCGCCGTTGCGGCGGCCGCGGTGGAGGAAGGAGTTGCAGGTGTCAAGAAGGGAGATTTTGACTTCGAGGTGTATAGAGAAGAGCTCGAGGCAAGATTAGGACTGACCCGTTCAATCATGAGGAGAGTCATAAATCGAGCGAAGAAGGACAAGAAAAGGATAGTCTTCTGCGAAGGAGAAGATCCGACAGTTATCAAAGCCGCATCCCAATGTATTTCTGAGGGGATCTGTGAGCCTATCCTTTTGGGTAATATTGACAGAATAGAGGCAGTGAAGGAAGAGCTTGGACTAAATTTTACATGTGAAGAAATCGATGTCAGATACGATCCCAGGAGAAGGGGCTCATATGCAGAGGAGCTGCATAACATTCGTGGCAGAAAAGGAATTACACTGGAAGATGCTGTAAGACTGATGAAGAACTCTACTTATTTTGCCCCAATGATGGTCCACATGGGAGATGCAGATGGGTACCTTGGGGGAGTCTCCCACCATTACCCAGACATAGTGAAGCCATGTTTGCAGATTATAGGACCTGAGAAGGATTCACACAGGATTGTAGGTATGTACATGATGACTGTCAATGGTGAGCTGATGTTTATTGGGGATGCAACCATCAACATCTATCCAGATTCCAGAACCCTGGCAGAGATAGCAGTACAAACAGCCAAGGTAGCGAGAAGGTTTGGGGTGAAGCCTAAAGTTGCGATGTTGTCTTTTTCCAATTTTGGTACGTCTTCTGAGATGAGGACAGATAGGGTAGAAGAAGCTATTTCAATAGCCCGAGAATTAGATCCAGAACTGGTCATAGATGGGCCTATGCAAGCAGATACTGCACTTGTCAGTGAGATTCAGAAAGAATACCCATTCATGTCATTCGAAGGTCCTGCTAATGTTCTAATTTGTCCAAATCTGGCATCGGCAAATATAGCCTACAAACTACTGCAGAGGATCGCAGGCGCTGAGATGACAGGGCCTATCCTCGAGGGCCTCTCTAAACCAGCTCATGTATTGCAACGAGGAGACAGTGTTAGAGATGTCGTCCATATGGCAGCTATCTGCGCCGTGGACGCTCAGAGGCATGATTGGCAGAAGCTATGAAAATAGCTTGATAGTGATTAACTAAAATATCCAAACTATCACTGTTAAATTCACAGCTATTGAGAAAATATAAACAAGCCCAATTGAGGGACCGTGCCGTGGTACTGACTTATTCCAAACCGATATATTCTCAATAAGCCTTGGTGGAGTAGAGACAGGGAATATTACTTGATGCCACCCTTGACATATCTCTGAGTCCACTTCATCTTTCTTGGATTTCTCTTTAGCTTCAGGGCGTTCTTCCTAGCCTTGCTATCTCTGAACCACATTACTGATCCATCTCTCTTCACATACATCATTCCCGTTCCAGGCTCAATTTCCTCACTGGTGAAGCTACACACTCTAGTCTCTGGCATTATTTCACCTCACCGATTACCTAGGCGACGCGCCTCTCTTCCAGTATCTCTCAGCATTAGGATATCCCCTACCCTTACAGGTCCTAGTACATTCCTGGAAATAATTCTCCCTATGTCTCTAGGGTTGTTCGAATCGTCAACTCTGACTTTCACTTGGATGGCCTCTCCGCTCATGCCCGTCCTTCCAACAATCTCAACGACCTCTGCGGGCCATGATTCTTGAGCCAAACTTCCAGCCTCCAATTTACTTTGACAAGGTTTCGTAGTGTCCCTTAACCTCGTTGAATAGATCTTGCGCTTCTTTCCCTACTTCCATGATGGCTACTGCGGCAGTTCTTGTTCCTGCAGTCATGCCGGCAGAGTCAGCCAAGTATCCTTGGTCTTCCACATAGATGAACGGAATTGACTTCTCGTTACAAATCATTGGAACGTGGGCCAGAAGCTCTCCGGGATTGACATTTTCAGCCATAACAATCATTGCAGCACTTCCTCTCTCGGCAGCCTTGGTTACCTCATTGGCGCCTTTCTTTATTTTTCCGTCCTTTCCAATAGCTTTCACAAGCTCGTAAACTTGGTCTTGTATGTCTTTCGGGGTCTCAAACGCTATATGAACACTCATTGGATGCCTCTCCTCGTGCTGGGTAAGCCTTCGCAGGACATAGTCGATATAAACGCAACGTATTGTCTGGACAGAGTTAGAGTTTGCAATCAGCCAATCATTTCCTTGATTCCTCTGGCTAGGGCTGGTGCAGAACTAACGACAGATCTCGGATTCCTGAGAGAGTCAGTTGTGTACACCCCGTCAACGTGATTTGCTAGCCTGGAGAGGGCCCCTCCGGTGAATAAACCATGAGTACACGCAGCAAATACTGCTTTTGCGCCCTGTCTTCTGAGGGCGTCACTCGCCCTGCAAATAGTTCCACCAGTACTGATCATATCATCAACAATTGCCACAACTTTTCCGTTTACATCAAGGTCCTTAGCCTGATGTTCTATAGTGTGCGCATCAATCCTGGTTTTCTCGAGATAACTGAATTCCCAGCCCCCTATCTTAGCCACCTCACTTGCCCTGTCAATGGCCCCTTTGTCTGGACTAAGTATGAAATCCGGTCCGACCTCTTTTTGTAGAACATCTGCAATTTCTGGCATGGAACTAACGAAGCCTATCTCAAGGTCTGAGCCATCCAGAACTTTCGGCTCATGAAGGTCCAAGATCACCATGCCATCACAGCTTCTTCCAAGAATTTCGGAGATTACTCTGGCCGACACCGTCTCCCCGGGGGAGAATCTCTTATCCTGTCTCGCATATCCATAGTATGGTACAGCTAGAAAGATACCTGGCCCAACATTATCCATCACTTGTTCGCCCTCATTTTTGAGGTTCTCAAGATCCCCCTTTCGAATATCATTAATCGCTTCAAGCATTAGAATAGTCCTCATAATCCCCGAATCCGGAAATGTATTTGAAACTAGGATTACAGGCTCCGATCTGATCACTCCAAAACTCTCACTTGGGACTCTTACATATCCCTCTCCATCAGGAAACTTCCTACTCTCAATAAGGACAAACTCCATCTCTAGGATTTCGGCTAGAGCGGTGGCCAATTCACGACCCGATGAGCCGCTTAGGACTGGCATGTGACGGGAATGGGAACTGACCATCATTCATGACGCTACCGCTTGTTTTGTCACAAGTTGGTGGGCATGACAGGATTTGAACCTGTGGCCTCCCGGTTATCAGCCGGGTGCTCCAGCCAAACTAAGCTACACGCCCTTGAATAATCGTCCGACATGGGAATCTGATTTGAAACCTACTCAACAGGATCGAACTCTTCAGCATCTTCTCCATTGAGCTTTAGGTAGCTTGGCAAAGTGGTTAGACGCTTCACTGTACACCTAAGTATTACCTCATCCAGTCTAGACGTGGTTCGGGCCAACTGTCCCACTGGAATTATGAGGGTATCAGGAAGTCCGTGCTTCTTCTTGACCATGAAATGGGGGTTCACCACGACCCCCCTGTAAGTCCTCTTGATCTTGACCATCCCAACCACATTACCAATATCGATTCCATCGTTGTCAAGAACTGCTCTATCCAATAGCTCATCCGGTGCAAACAACTCCTCCGAAATTCTGACAGTATTCCTCCACCTCCTTTGTAGCTCTCTCATTGATTTAGAGAGTTTTATCGCTCCATCAGGTCTGATACTGTGAACGAGCTCCTTCGAAAGAGGCGCACTCTCAGCCGGCTTTCTCATGAACTCCTCCGCGACTCCAGGGACCACTTGCAACCTGAGCGATTGAACACACTCGTCCCTCGGATGGAATCTCTCTCCCGTAATTACGCCTACGAACTTGTCGCCTACGTACACGTCTCTCTGTAGCAATTCCTGGATTCTGTAATCATCATTCATCTTCTCACCATCTGGACTTGAGCTGCATCCCCCACGCTTCCTCTCCGTTTCCTCAGAGAGTAGATTAGCACTTATACTATACTGTTAATAAGACTGATAATCTAACTGAAAAATTATACTATATACAAAAATTCCAATTGAAAATTCAAAGTATGTTTAATTTTTACATACATTATCAGAAATTCAGTTTAATTCCTCTGCCGAGACAATTGTGCCCTTCTGAGAACAGTTACCAAGAACCTTGATGAGCAACCCGCAACTCGGACATCCGATGGGAGGTAGTCTCGATATTCTGCACTCGATCAGAAACCGTTCAGGTAGCAGGGTAACCAACGGACTCCCAGATGAAGTAATCCTCTCGTTCATCGACACTGACCCATCACTTAGAAGGGCTATCGAAGAAGCTGGAATAGTCTTTGAATCTCTTTCTACAGACACCGGAATAGAAATCTCTGGAACTGATGAAACCGCTCTAATCGAGAGACTTCAATCGGACTACGTGAATTTCTATTCTTCTGCAACAGTAAATCCCTACGTTGCTATCTCAGCGAGAGGGCCATGGATTGTAACATCCCATGGAGCCGTTGTGCATGACAATGGAGGTTATGGCATGCTCGGAATGGGGCATGGACCCGATGACGTAATTTCATCTATGCAGAAAAACTGGGTAATGGCAAATGTAATGACACCTTCTTTCAGCCAAAAGAGGCTATCAGACAGGCTGAAAATGGAAATTGGCCATACAAGAGGAAGCTGTCCATTTGATCGGTTTATATGCATGAATTCAGGGTCCGAATCTATGACAGTAGGAATGAGGATATCTGATGTCAATGCATTGAGGATGACAGGTCCTGGTGGGAGGCATGAGGGGAAGCCAACGCGAATGGTGGCGATCGAGAGGGCATTTCACGGACGCACAGATAGACCAGCTCAGATTTCCCACTCATGTAAAGATGGCTATGATAGGAACCTGAATACATTCCAAGATAGGGATAATCTAGTGCTTATCCCGGCGAATGACATCTCAGCACTGAGGGAGACATTCAATCAAGCAGATGTTGATGGCGTATTTATCGAGCTCCTAGCGATTGAACCAGTTCAGGGAGAAGGAGCCCCGGGTCTGTGCATAGACAGGGACTTCTATGATGAAGCAAGGCGCCTAACCAAAGAACACGGCTCCATGCTGATTATTGACTCGGTCCAAGCCGGACTTAGGGGTCAGGGTTGCCTAAGTATAGTGGACTACGATGGTTTTCAGAGTGCTGATGCCCCCGATATGGAAGCATGGTCGAAAGCGATTAATGCTGGGCAGTTCCCTCTTTCTGTTGTTGGAATGACCGCAGAGGTAGCTGATTTGTATGTTACCGGAATCTACGGTAACACCATGACTACCAACCCTCGAGCATTGGAAACAGCGATTGCAGTATTGGAAAGAATTACTCCAGAGCTTCGGCAGAACATCCGTGACCGTGGGGATGATCTAGTTTTAGGTCTGCAGGGGGTCATGGAGGAATTCCCAGAAGCCATCCTTTCCGTTCAAGGAACGGGTCTTTTGGTATGTGCAGAAATGGATCCCAATTTCTTCCCTGTCGTGGGAGATGACAAGGTTGAGATGTGGTGCAGGAAGAATGGGCTAGGAGTCATCCACGGAGGAGTTAACGCCCTAAGATTCACTCCGCACTTTTCGATTACCCCTGAGGAAATTAAGATGATTGTTGAGATTGTCAGAGACGCAGTTATACACTTCTCACAAATGAAGTCACTCGAGGTTACCCCGAGCACCGTCTAAGTGGTAAGATGAGCAAATCGATATATATTGAGGGAAATGAGGAATTTTTCATCCAATCTCTACAAGACAGGCTGTTACGAGCGGGCGCTACACTCGTCAATAATTCTGCGGATTCTGATTTTGTTATTGCCGTGGGAGAGGGGTTTTCTGGAGATATCTCAATTGTTAGTGGAAATCAAGAATCCGGGAATTCCGAAATTGTTGTCAGGATACACGACTTACTTTCCCCTGAAGGAAAACTAAGATCGTGGGGCGATGCAATATTGCATGATTGGGCTAGGTCAATTATGGAAGAATCAAAAATACCCAAAATAACTGATCATAGTCCAAGATTCTGGGTCCATATTAGGGATGTCTGCGACGCACTTTGTATTCTAATTATGAGCGATAGAATAAAGAAGATTGAGAACGAACTGAACATCTCAGGTCGGAGGGCTTGGTCTGCGGACTCCATCATTCAGGAAATGAGTATACTATGGGGCAGGTATTCTGATTCTCTGAACTATTCCCATACAATTCAATCACTCTCTTCCATACCCGGTCCAGTTACTGATACGAATGATAAACAACCCAAAAGACCAGATCTATCCGCCATCCACAATTGTCTTAGACAATGTGGGTCTGAGGGATGGCATCCGCTAGTTCCCATGCGTGTCTCCCTCATGGAGATCTTCGCTCATGCGATTAGATAGCAGGGTAATCAGTTCTTATCGTTCTGAACCTGGACACGGATGGCCTGAGCCATTGTCTTGGCTGACTGCATAGCCTTGCGGACTCTGGTTCCGGCAGCCTTGTTGCCCTTGTCATGCTTTACAGCATCACCCATTGCATCTGTTAGCATTTCTATCATATCATGCATCATCTTCTCGACGGACATA
>MDSY01119701.1_pt1 | contig 13336 bp, 7 predicted proteins | sample 811131 | NCBI WGS metagenome assembly MDSY01 (sample SAMN05326643, study PRJNA326480) | marine metagenome | isolation source: seawater | place: Atlantic Ocean: South West | collected 2010
ATTCAACCTCCCACACCCCTCTCCCATATGAAGCTGCGACTAACCGGTTTGTCGCTGTGCGAATTTCAAGGTCAGTAATAATTGTCAGCGGAAGTCCACTCCCGTAAATAGACCATCCTGAACCCTCATCATAAGCATAGACACCCAAGTCAGTTCCAGCATAGAGCGTACCGTCATCAGATTCAATCAAAGTATTAACGGGAAGCGCTTGCAGACCTAGAGATTTATCTTCCCACGAAGCTCCTCCATCATAAGACGCCCAGACCTGCAAACCATCCGAATAGCTTCCAAAGGACACCCATATCTCATTTGAATCAGATGATGAAATCAATACATCACCAATGGTTTCTCCTGGAAGATTTAAGAGTTCTGTGAAATCAAATCCATTTGTAGAGCGCCACAATTCGTCACGCTTGGCAACCAAGATCGTATTCGGATCAGTCGCTGAAAGTGCAATGGCATCTGCTTTAGTGTCACTCATCGTTCCGAGTGTGTTCCAAGTATCGCCAGAGTCATCTGAGCGATACACCGATTTCTTCCCTACATAGATAACCTCAGGGTTATGAGGACTTGTCAGCCAAGGCGTAAGCCAATTCCCAACCTCGTTGACTCCGGAACCGAAATAGTTTGCAATCTGAGTATTTGATCTCCCCGCATCTGTTGAGCGGTATAACAGACCATAATACGCACTCATAAAAAGAGTGTTTGAGTCTAAGGAATGAAAGAAACACCCCATTCCATCACCGTCAAGAATGCGTTGCCAACCATCTGTATTGTATAACGATGTTCCATTGTCCTGTGTCCCACAAATCAAATCAGAATGCCTGTGTGGGCTGAGACCCAAAGCGTATATCTGAGCGATGTCAAGTCCATCAGATTTGTCAGCGTATTGGCCTAAGGCGTCACGCAAGTAAACACCACCATCATTTGCAACGAGCAATCGACCGTCAGAGAGAAAGGTCAGACCGTGCTGGTCTGCGTGAACTTGAGGGTATTCTCCCTGCCCTGACCAATGGGCATCACAGTTCCATGAATAACCACCATCATTGGATTCCCACAAATTAACGCCACCTAAGACAATTTTGTTTTCATCAAAGGGGTCAACAGCGATGCACATGTCCCACCAAGCTTGACCTGAATAATCCGATCCATCGCTCGTCCAACCATGTAGGTTTGGCCCTCCCTCTGAGCGTAGCATTGTCGCATAAAAGGATGCGCCACCATCATCTGAACGCCAAACCCCCATCGTAGATTGAGAAAAATAATTAGCCCCGAAAGCATAAATGCGATTCGGGTTTGCCACACTGGAAGAAAGTTCAATCCTTCCAATACCTTGAGACTGCGGAAGCGGAACATTTACCCATGTTAAGCCTGAATCTATCGATCTGTATACGCCGATGTTATCCAGTGCAATGGTAAGAATGTTTGTAGAATCAGTTTGAATAACCATATCTCTAACAACTCCTTCATTTAAAAAGTTAAATGATACGCCAGCATCTTCGGAACGATAAAGCCCATTGCTAGAGCAGACATAGATCACATTGGAATTGTCGGGTTGAAAGGCAATCTTAAATATTTTTTGGTTGCCTTCTGGCATCTCCAACCCTGTCGATGTCCAAGTTGCGCCTGAATCAAATGTCTCAAGCAGACCGATACTATATGTTGTCGCTCCATCACTGTCTCCTGTAGCTAAAAACCAATGATTGGAATTATCTGGATCAACAATAACATCCGTGGTTCCGACCGCTGACAGTTCATCTACTTCTCCTCCGGCTGGGTTCCAGGATTCTCCTTCATCTTCAGAAATCCACAAACCACCGGAAGGCGCACACGCCAACCAACCGCCATCAAACAAAACAACATTATTCACCCTGCCGGCGCCACCATAAATGGGAATATCATCATTTCCGATGTAGGACCAAGAAGGACCAGTAGGCGGATACAAAAGCGCGCTTTTCAATTCTTGCGAGGCGTTCCACCAGGCTGATGCAGGTGGTCTCGTTCCATGAGGCTTGGTTCTTCGTTCTGTCCACCACGCCCATCTTTCAAATGGTTTTTTCCCGTTGCTTCGAGGAACAGCATCAAGTTCAGGCCAAGTCAAGCCAAAGTTCTGCCGCACATCCTCAGTAGATATATTTACATCCTGAAGTTGAGATTGCCATGTGTTATTCTCTTGTGCATATGTTCCTAAACCTAAAAAATTTAGACATAAGACGACCGGGAAAACGATTCTATGAAGATAGTTTTGACGGCACATAGCTTTAAAATACGCAAATCTATTGCTAAGGTTACGTATCTCTTCTGATTTTCACTTTAGTCACTCGATGAAGACATTGTGTGAAAAACATTCTGAACATCTTCGTTCTCCTCCAATTTCTCAATTAATTTTTCAACCTCAAGTGTTTGTTCGGCATTGAGTTCAGATGTCGTTGTCGGATATCGATCAAACCCAGACTCTTCAATCTCAAGATTCATTTCTTCAAGTTTTTTTTGAAGACCACCAAAAGAACCAAAAGGAGCTGTAATAACTATTGTATCTCCATCGACTTCTATTTCCTCTGCGCCATAATCAATGAGTTCTAGCTCGAGCTCCTCTGCGTCTTGACCCTCACCCTTTACATTGAAAAAACACACCCTGTTAAACAAGAACTCAACGTTTCCAGTTGTGCCTAGGTTACCACCGTTATGTGAAAAATCGCTTCTTATACTCGCTACAGTTCTGTTGTTATTGTCTGTCGCTGTTTCGACGAACACAGCCACGCCATGCGGACCGTACCCTTCAAAGGTCACTTCTTTGTAGTTTGAGGTGTCTTTGTCAGTCGCTTTCTTTATTGCTCTGGCAATATTGTCCTTGGGCATATTTGCTGCTTTGCAGTTTTGCAACACAGCTCTTAAAGTAGAGTTTGTTTCAGGATCAGCATTGCCACCATCCTTAATGGCGATAATAATATCTTTATTGAGTCTTGAAAATATTTTTGACATCGCTGCCCAACGTTTCATCTTCCGCTCCTTTCTAAATTCAAATGCTCTTCCCATAATTTATATTTTCGACTAAATTAAAGTGTATGTTTTTTTTTGCGAATATCGTCTGTGCATCTTGAATCTCCTAAAGTTATTCTTATTGCGTGCACAATGTGCCGAACTGGGACAACAACAAAATCAAGTCGCTAACAGCTGTCTTGCCATCGAGGTCTAGGTCTGTCTCGCATGGGTTCAGTTCTATGACAGATATGCATTGCTCAGTCTCAGGATCCCACGCAGTATTCGTACCGCAAAAAGAAGACGGAGATGGACAGTATTGATTGGATGCCCCTTCAATCAATACAACAGAATCATCAATTTCCAACCATTTAAACGATTCTGACATTCCGCCTGGCCATTGGACAACAACAGAATCTATCTGGGTACTTGACCCCAATCCAAAGTGAAGAAAACGTGAATTTTGGCTCAGATATTTATCGCCACAAAAAACCACATCTAATTCAACCTCATTAAGACCTGTATCCTGACCGTCAGAATGATAAACCAAAACCTCTGCTCCTACAGCGTCTCGGTTTGAACTTGAACCTTGGGGCATAATTTTAAGGAAGTGATTTCCGTTTGGAGTAGCACTTAAGACGGTGGCATGGTCACCTATACTATGTGAAACTAAATCAGGAAAACCATCGTTGTTGTAATCTCCTTTTGCGATTGAAAACCCATACTGATCGGAGTTAGGAATTTCTTCAGAAAAAGATAACATTGGGGAACTTCCTGAAGATGAAAAAAAGACATTGTGAATAACCCCATGAGATTCAAAAACTTCGGGGACGACGGTATAGAAACTAATTCCAGTTGCCACGTAAAGATCTAACCATGTGTCATTTTCATGGTCAATAAAACAAGCTCCCCAACAAAGCTGATTGACAGCCACCCCTTCGTATTGAGTGACATCTACAAAGCCCATGCTTTCGTTAAATTGATTTAAGAACAGCCTGTTACCCGCCGGCCCATTTGTGACATACAAGTCCATGTCACCATCTCTGTCATAGTCCCCAAAACAGGAATTCATGGCATAAATTCCTGCATCGACGTTCCAAATAGAAGCCATATCCGAAAATGTTCCATCGCCATTGTTGCGATAAAAAGCATTAAGCATCGTTATTCTGTCATTGACAACGTGTAAGTCAAGCAAACCATCTTGGTCAATATCAATCCATGTGCTTTGGAAGGATTCTTGCGATCCATTGCCCACACCACTGTTTTGGGTTACATCTGTGAAAGTCCCATCTCCATTGTTGTGATACAATTCATTCTGAATATTTACTATTTGTGAGTGATAATTACAGATGTACAAATCAAGAAACCCATCATTGTCATAATCACCAAAAGACGCACCATAACTCTTTGAATCAGGTGTTGTAGAAATCCCACAAGTTGAAGTAATATCTGTGAATTGCATGTTTCCATTATTCATCCAAAGTCTGTTGGATGCATATCGGTTTGTAATTAATAAATCTTGATCTCCATCGTTGTCGAAATCAGCCCACAGAACTGATTTTGATTCGTTGAGATCATTGTCAATATTCAATTGGATCTCTTCAAATCCTACGCCATCTCCTTGATAAAATCTTATTTGACCGGCATGATGACCAAATGTTAGGTCATCAATATAGTCTCCATTAAAATCAGCAAAACTTACACCTGTTCCTAAAAACCCACCTGTATGATCTGTTGACAATTGAAGATTATTTGATACATCCACGAATTGAGCATTTACCGAAAGGTGACAAAAACATGTCACCAGAACATGGAAAACACTTGCGAAAACAAGGTTATTAAAGAAGAAATATTTATTGAAACATTTCATATTGTGTCAATTAGGATATTTACAAGTTACCTTAAACTTAGTTCTCACGCAACTCATCTAAGATATTTGCGTCTTTATCACGAACGTATTTAAAACCACTGACGTCATGTATACTTGTAAAAACATATTCCTATTACTTTTTGGAGTCATTTTCTCTACTGCAACTTTTGCACAAATCCCCCACGGAGGATCACCATTAAATTGGGGAGACGAGACATATCAACCTACAATTGACATGCGTAATATGCCTGAAGTCGACCTCGCCGCCCTCGCACTTGAAGACGCTGTTACTGACCAGCACAAAGAAGCGTCATGGAGATTTGGTGTCGAGCAAGAAGTAGCTATGAATCTTGAGAATTCAGGAACTTGGACTTTCGAAGATGGAAAGCACGTTTGGAGGCTTGGTTTTAATTGTCCTAATGCATTAAATGTAAGTTTTATGCTTTCTAGATTTGTTCTACCAAAAGAAGCGCAACTCTACGTTTACAATGCCCAAAGAACCGCCTACCTAGGTTCTTTCACACAAGAAAACAACAAAGATTGGGAAGGCTTATCTCTAGGTGTACTTGATGGATCATCTATGATTCTAGAATACCACGAATCACCTGCCTCACATGGAATGGGTGAAATCGAAGTTAATCAAGTCATTCACGGATACCGTTCCCTTTTAAATCACCAAGAAGCTGTTTTGGCTGAAATGGTTGAGAGATTGGGACCATTCGGGAACTCTGGTGCGTGTAACATCAATGTCAATTGCCCAGAAGGTGCTGACTGGCAAACTGAAAAAAAATCTGTCGCGTTGATTGTGAATGGTGGTTCTGCGACCTGCACAGGTGCGATGATTAACAACACTGCAAACGATGGCACGCCTTATTTTCTAACGGCAAATCACTGTCTCGGAACTCCCAATACATGGGTTTACTATTTCAACCATGAAAGCAGTTCATGTTCTGGGACAACAGGCCCTACCAACCAAAGCGTGTCTGGAGGCACACTCCTGGTTCAAGACGGTGGATCTGATTTTGCACTTATTGAGTTGAGTTCGACTCCACCAGCAAGCTACAATATTGAATATGCAGGTTGGGATAATTCTGGATCGACACCTTCGTCTGCTGTAGGAATTCATCACCCAAGTGGCGATCTTAAAAAAATCTGTTTTGAAAACGATGCGCCTTACCAAAGTAGTACTGGAGGTGCTCAGGTTTGGTGGATTGATGAGTGGGAGTTGGGAGTGACTGAGCCTGGATCATCTGGCTCACCGCTTTTCGATCAAAATCACCGAATTATAGGTCAACTTTACGGCGGAGCTGCAGCATGTTCTGGCTCTGTGAATAATGGTGCATATGATTTCTACGGAAGATTTAATGTAAGCTGGGGCCTTGGCGCTTCTCAATACTTAGACCCTTTAAATACAGGCGTAAATACACTTGACAGCTACCCGACAAATGCCGTTACTGGAGCTGGTTGTACAGAATCAACTGCGTGTAACTATGACCCTGAAGCAACCTCAGACAATGGAAGTTGCGTAGACAATGACGTATGTGGAATCTGTGGTGGAGATGGCAGTTCGTGTACTGGCTGTACTGACCCTACCTCATGCAACTATGATTCATCTGCGACCATAGACGATGGATCTTGTATCGGAAATGGTGTAGAAGTGATTTTCACGATTCTAACAGACAACTACCCAGGAGAAACAACATGGAGTGTAACAGACGCATCGGGAGCTACAATCATGTCGGACGGCCCTTACGCTTCCAATGGCACGACTTTTACGTCCTCAGCATGTGTGGCAACTGGATGTTATGATGTAACGATCAATGACAGTTACGGAGATGGAATTTGCTGTACATATGGAGAAGGAAGCTACAGCATAACATCAGATGGCAATACGTTGGTTTCAGGTGGTGAATTCGTCTCTACAGAAACAACAAATTTCTGTGTGACTGCAGGAGAAACGGACACCCCTGGCTGTACTGACGCTACAGCATGTAACTATGACGCTTCAGCGACTACAAATGACGGCTCTTGTGAATACACTACTTGTGCAGGATGTACTGACGCTTCAGCATGTAACTATGACGCTTCAGCGACTTTAAATGACGGGTCTTGTGAATACACATCGTGCATATGTACAGGGGATATTAATGGAGATGGAGTCATCACAGTTGCTGACGTATTACTTGTTCTTTCTGAATTCGGATGTTTGTCAGGCTGTACAACTGATGTAGATGGAGATACATATGTAAATGTTGCTGATATTTTACTACTTCTTGCGGCATTTGGAACTTCTTGTTAATTTTTCAGTATCTTGTGTGAGTAATTACACATAAAACTGAACCATGACTCTTAAATATATAAAATTGCTAGGAGCGGCGACCATCATGATGGTTTCCGCTTCTGCATTTTCTCAATGTTCATCTTGCACGCCTGATTACACATGTGTTGCAGATGGCTTCCCTGTACTTTGCCCTACTGCTTTGCCTGACGGAACTTCAGGTGAAGAATATTTAGCAACTGCTACTTTCAACATGCCAGCCTCAGTTCTTGACCCAGGATCTGGTCTTTCAGCAACATTAGAGAGCATAACAATAACAAGCATAACAGGTCTTCCTTTTGGATTAACATTGACACCTAGCAACCCTAATGGCGTTTACTTCCCTTCCAACGGTGAAGATTACGGTTGTGCTACAATATGTGGAATTCCTCTTGCTGCTGGCGAGTATTTTGTAAATATTAATGTGGCGGTTGTGGCTTCTGTTTTTGGTATCACTCAGAGCCTGAGTGAAAGCTTTTCTCTCCCCCTAAGTATTCTTCAAGGTTCTGGAGGTGGGAATGCGAGCTTTAATGTTTCTGAAAATTCTGGTTGTGCGCCATTCAATGTTGATGTTGAAAACCTCATCACTGGTGCTGGCGTATCATACAATTGGGATTTTGGCGGACCTTCAAATGGTTCTGTCATTAATCTAGAAATCCTAACGGACAATTACCCAGCTGAAACAACTTGGATGGTCATGGACTCTAATGGAGAATTACTGATTTCAGGGGGGCCCTATGAAGAAGGGCAAACAGTTTACAATGAACAGATATGTGTTGGAACAGGAAGCTATACCTTAAATGTAAATGACAGTTATGGAGATGGCATGCAATTCGAAGGTGTCATAGGAAGCTATGAGCTCACTGATGGAAGTGGAAACATCCTTGCACAAATAGTTGAAGGTGGTAATTTTGGCGGGAATGCGGTCAACAACTTTACAATTGACGAATCTAATCTTGTAAATGGTTGTGTTTTAAACACTTCTAACCCCAGTGTTTTGTATGATGAGCCAGGATCATACACAATTTCATTAGCGACTACAGTCACACAATTAACACTTACTTCATTGGAAATCATACAACTTGGTGATGGCTGGGGAGGTGATGCTGAAGACTTCTTTGGATTAGGTAACCCTGACCCCTATTTTGTGTTAAATGGTGACATCTCATATACATCATCTGTTGTTACTGATCAAATGACTGCAAATTTTAATGACATTAATATTCCATTAACATATGGAGAAAACTATAATGTGACCTTTTACGATCAAGATGGCCCATTCACCAGTGATGACAACTTAGGTTCAACAAGTTTTTTTGCTACTGGACCTGGTCTTTACACAATTTATGGAGGAGGAAATGTTGCTGTGATAAACATTACTGAAACGATCAGTGCAGAATTTTTTGACTCCGAAACCATTACTGTTTTTGAAGGGCTTGATGTTTGGGCCGATCTTGATGGTGATGGATATGGAGACATCAACTCCCCTGTTAACGGATGTGACCCAACAAATACGATCCCCTATGCATTTAATAGTGAAGATTGCAATGACCTTGAGGCTTTAATGTTTCCAGGAGGTGCAGGTACGTTGTCTGGAATAGACAACGATTGCAACACCATAATAGAAGATGATGAGATTCTAACAATTTTAGGATGTACAGACCCTATGGCTGAAAATTACGAACCGAGTGCCACTGTAAATGATGAGAGTTGCATCTACGCAACATGCTTTGGTGATTTCAACAATGATGGTGTAATTTCTGTCACTGATTTACTTGAACTTCTTGCAAACTTTGGATGTACTTCAGACTGCGAAACTGATCTAAACGAAGATGACTTGGTCAGTGTCGCAGATTTACTTCAAATTCTCGCTGTATTCGGAACGATTTGTCCATAACTCAACTTATCTTTATACCACATAAAAATAGAATCATGAAAAATATATTCATTGGCTTTTTCGCCATCTTTATCATTGGATCTGTGTCAGGTCAATGTACTTCAGATTTTGATTTCGGAGACGAAACATTTGGAAGCTCACCTGATCCAAGTCAAGGCGAACAATTTGAGCCAGGCATCATTGGCGAACCTTATTACGATGTTTTGCATCTGTTAATTCCGACGTATGTTCTTGAAATTGATTCTACTCTCCCTTTTGGACCAACTGCATTGCTTGATTCTATAAAGTTAGTGGGCATTTCAATGGTAGACCTTAACGACACCCTAACATCTTATTCATTATCTGAGTTAGGTTTACAAATTGTTTGTAACAATAACGGCGACTCCGGCTTAGAATGTTCTTTTCTGGGAGGAAGTCAATATTGTGCCAGTCTTGAAGGCACTCCAACCATCGCAGGAAATTTTCGAGCTGACATTACGGTTGAAGGATGTACTGATGTCTTTGGTTTCCCCTTTTGTCAAGAACAATTGTTCGGATCTTTATTTGTTGATTTTGGGGTTGAAGGATGCATGGATCTAAATGCAACAAATTATAACCCTGAAGCTGTGATAGATGATGGATCGTGTATTCTTAACCCATGTAACCTTGATGGTACTGAAGTTGCAACCACCAGTTTTTCATACACAGAATCCAACTTAACAGTTAATGTAGGAGACCTTGTGTATTGGGTCAACTATGGTGGATTTCACGATGTGAATGGAAACGTAGACTCTCAAACGGGTCTTTCATTCGGAAATCCAGAAGCATTTTCATTGTCGGCTATTTCTGGCAATCCATCCGGTGTATGCATGGGTTCACACACATTTACAATTCCTGGTGTGTATTCTTATGACTGTTCTATCGGATCTCACGCTGCTCTAGGCATGGTAGGAACTGTGACGGTCGGACTTGGAGGTTGTACGGATAGCACTGCTTCTAACTACAATGCAGCAGCAGATTACGACGACGGAAGTTGTAACCCCATTGTAGACTGCTTTGGCGATTTAAATAATGACAGTAGCGTAACCGTTGCTGACTTGTTATTAATCCTATCTGAATTTGGTTGTACTTCTGGATGTACAACAGACATTAATGGTGACGGAATAACAACTGTAAGTGATTTGCTAGAATTACTTTCTGTATTTGGCACCGCTTGTTGATCTTAAAAACCTGATATTAAAGCCGGAATACCTGAAAAGGGTGTTCCGGTTTTTTTTTAAGTAAATTGCAGCCTAGTGATAAGAATGAAAAAATCGATATGAAATTAATATTCAAACATTTAATTTTAGGAATTGCAATCATTTCCATCCCTTTTGTGGGACAGAGTCAATGCAACACAACTGTGAGTTTTGATGCGACGCTCGCAGGCGGTCAAAGCACAAACCAAAACATATTCTTGACCGGCACGCTTACACAAGTACAGTTCAACCTTAACTTCTCTGCAAATGGCGGTGAGTGGCCAGCAGATATGATCGTAATTATTACTGGTGCAAACGGAAACTGCATGGCAGGTGAAGGATACAACATTAACCCGCCTTCAACATGCTCTGAAATTGATTTCCCCACAAGCTGGACCTCAAGTGTAAATGGATTTTACACCTACACAATGAGTGCTGTGGCTGCAGGAATCAGCGGAGATGGTACTTGGTTTTTTGATTTGCAAAATGGATGGAACTTCGGGAGTTCCAGTGCGAATTATGATTTAGACATTGTATTATTTGGCGTATGTGATCAAGGAGATTGCATGGACCCGTTAGCATGTAATTTCAATCCAGATGCTTCATTTGAAGACAACTCCTTTTGTGAATATCCTTCCTTCGGATATGATTGTTTCGATGAATGTATCACCGACACTGATTCGGACGGGATTTGTGACATGTTTGAAATCGGAGGATGTACAGATGTCTTTGCGTGTAATTTTACAATTCTCGCGACGGATAATGATGGATCATGTGGATATGCAAATATGGATGAAGATTGCAACGGCAACAATCTCCTTCCAACTTTCAACAACGCCCCTGATGACATAGATGTCACATGTGCAAATGTCCCCTCCCCGCCTACTTTATATGCGAGTATCTCTTCTTTCGCTTCTGAGTTTGAAGAACAACATAACCCTGACGGGAATTGTTATGCCGCAGCATGGACCGTCACGATTGAAATGGATGAAACGACAATCGAGGGCAGTTGTCCAGGCGACTTCACGATTGTGAGACACTGGGTTGGCACAGACTGTATGAACAGACAGGTTGAACATACTCAAACGATAAACATAACTGACAATACGCCTCCATCATTTGTCGGAGGGACGGCGCCCATTTCCACGACGTGCCCGATACTTCCTGAATTCGAAAATGCTGTGGCCCAAGATGCTTGCAGCTCCCCTGTGACATATGATATTGATGAAGAATCTATTCTAACGGGAGAGTGTGAAGGAAGGTATTCTATATATCGTTTGGTGACAGCCACTGATGCTTGTGGAAATAGCGCTACGGTAGAACAGGTCATTGAAGTCAATGACGAGAATGGACCAATTTGGACTGAGCTACTGCCCGAACAAGTCATCTCATCGTCTATTGAAACTGAAGATTTCGGAATGCCTTTCGCTGAGGACTTATGCAGTGGGGTAAACATCGAACTCGTCTCGGAACTGGGACCAGGAACGTGTCCTCTTGCAGTTGAGCTCACACGCACCTTTATTGCAACAGATGCTTGTGGCAACGAAAGTGTGCCTTTCGTTCAAATCGTGAATGAAGATACCGATTTGGTGACTTATGTAGAATCAACATCAGATGCGCTTTGCTCCTATTCTAGTGATGGGTCTGTCGATATTTTTGTAACTGGCGCGGTCCCTCCCTATGATATTTATTTCGGAAACTACGATCCAAGTTCTCTTCCTGAAGGTGAATATTCTGTATCTGTGAGTGATGACAACCTCTGCGCAACGACGCTTGAATTCAGCATCTTCGCTCCCCCTGCCATTCAACTTTCATTAGAAAGCACTGAGCCCAACTGCACAGACCCCAATTCAGGCACGGTCACAGCATCTGCTGCTGGCGGAACTGGAGAACTCACATTTGACTGGGACGGCATTGATCCGCTCGCCGTTTCTGGTGGAGATTACACCGTTTCTGTGGAGGATGAAAATGGATGTACGATTTCAGAGGACATCACTGTCAACCCAGCTGTAATCCCTGTAGAAGGTGAAATAGAAGGGTATACAGAAGTCATGTCTGGAGATTCTAGCGTTTATGAATATTCATACACCGCAGGAAGTTCATACGAATGGACCTTCTCGGGTGCGGACTCCTTAGTGGTGTCGGATATTTTTGCGATATCACTGCTTTGGGCAACTGAAGGACCTGGATTTGTATGTGTACAAGAAACGAACGCCTTTGGATGCATCGGAGATCAAGTTTGCATTGAGATAAACGTCTCAGTGGGCTTAGATGAGCTTCTAAACGGCGATAGCGATCTTACAGATGGGTTATTTGCATTCCCCAATCCAAGTACTGGCCAATTCACTTGCACACTTCCAAAAGGAATGAAGGGTACTTCTGATTGGAGACTTATTGACATGAGAGGGTCTGTCGCAGCTCGTGGTGTACTCATCGCCACTGAATCTCGTCTCCACGAATTCAACTTCACAGACATCGTTGCAGGCAACTATCTACTTCTGATCGGGGATAAAGCTACCGCCGTTCAAATTGAACGCTAGTAAAGAAATCACTAGTTCTTTCAGTGAGCTAGCAAGCCACTAACTAATGTAATCACTCCCCGCGCTCACGCACGGCTCGTGATTTGCCAACGCGCGACTGCGTCGCTATAATTTAAAATTTTTAATCCCTGACGCAACGAGCAGAAAAGCCGAAGTCTCGATCGAGGTCGGGACTTTGGCTGACATAGTCGACGGAGTAGTCCAGAGCAAGTAGCCACGAGTAGGAACCGGACTCTGAAGCAGACCACCAGTACCCGCTGCCTCCATTGAGGTCGACACCACCGAGGGATTCTTCACAAAAAGGAGCGTAGCGGATGCCGCCTGGCAAACCATTAAATCCGCTTGAATTAGAACCGTTGCCCTCATTATCCCACCCGTAGGTAGATTTCATTTTCCCTCCTGCTACACTCTCTCCTCCTAAGAAGTCTGTGAGCTCGGTGAACTCTTCATCTGAAGGGATATGCCATCCACTTGGACAAATGCCTTCTGTCATCACTGCAGGCCAGTTGTAGAGAA
>MDSY01084515.1_pt1 | contig 13335 bp, 8 predicted proteins | sample 811131 | NCBI WGS metagenome assembly MDSY01 (sample SAMN05326643, study PRJNA326480) | marine metagenome | isolation source: seawater | place: Atlantic Ocean: South West | collected 2010
TCCATCAAAAATTGCTTCTAAGCCTTCGAGAGGGTTTGCTCCGAGAGCGACGAGCATGATTGCTCCAAAAGCGAAGGCGACTAAGGCTGCGAGGAAAGGTACAAGTCCGCCTAAAAGTTTGTTAAGCATGCCCCTCCCTTCTCAGAGGAGACTACTCCTAATGGATTCAATGCAAATAATTGGGAAGCACATTAGGAGGCGTACTTGGCGGGTAGGGTAATCGGTTCAGCGGGCTGTGGCGCAGCTTGGTTAGCGCGTCGGTCTGGGGGACCGAAGGTCGGAGGTTCAAATCCTCTCAGCCCGACCAACTAAGATTTATTTACGGTCCTGCATGTCTGTCGCATAGAGGTGCTAAGAATAGTTCAATGAAAGATGACCCATTGTCAAAAATGATGCTTTCACCATCAGCAGTTACTGGTTGGCTTGAATGTGAGCATTATTTGAAGTTGAAGGGAAAAGAAGCTGAAGGATTGATTTCAGTTGATGACTCTGACTCTGGAGAATTTGAGCAGTTGATCAGGGATAGAGGCTTTGAACATGAAGCGGACTGTCTGGATTTCTATAAGTCTCAGGGGTATTCAGTGTATGAAGTTCCTAAAAAAGATGAAAATGAGTCATTTCAAGACTGGGTAAAACGAATTGGTAATCCATTGGCTGATGATTACGACGTTATTTTTCAGATGCCATTGATCCATGATGGCCTGCAAGGCGTCGCTGATTTCATTGTCCGTAGGAAACTGGAGAATGAGGGCACGTATTTGTATGAGCCAGTTGATGCTAAATTGGCACGAAACCGCGCTGCGCCAGGTCATGTAATGCAGCTACTTTTTTATTCCGAGGCTATTGAATCGATCACCGGTCAAACTCCAGAATATGGGTACTTGTATCTTGGCTCTGGATCTATAGAAAGAATTCGGTTAGTTGAAGTAGATGCATACTGGCGCCGTCTTCGGGTTCAGTTATCAGAGGCACTAGAAGAATCTATAAATCTGGAAACAGTTCCTGATAAGTGTTCCTATTGCAGTTTTTGCAGTTTCCATGAACACTGCACTCAAGAATGGCGATCAAAAGATTCCCTTATTTATGTTTCTGGTGCACAAAAATCTTATCGCGAAGTTTTAGAGGCGTCAGGGGTAAGAACGTTGGTGTCGCTAGCCAATTTAGATGAAGAGTCTATGGTAAACATCGAATTAGATCCTAGGCGAATCAAGAAGTTGTCTTCTCAGGCAAAGCTACAACTTGAAGCTCGTCGCTCTCCTTCAACAAAACCACCGTTTCGCTTATTTGAAGAAGAAGAGATGGGTGAATGGAATCTTGCAACTTTACCTAAGCCTGATGAAGGTGACGTCTTTCTAGATTTCGAAGGACATCCATTTTGGAGGACAGATCGAGGACTTCTTTTTCTTTTTGGTTACATCGTCCAGAACGACTTTGAAAAGTGGGAATTTCAAGAAATCTGGGCGCACTCTCCTGAAGAAGAAATTGAGATGGTAAGGAAGTTGATTTCTTATTTGCACGATCGGTATCAGCAATTCCCTGACATGCATGTTTATCACTACAACCATACCGAACGATCAGCCCTTCTCGGATTTACTGAAGGTGACTCTTTGGCGAATTTAGTTGAGGAATTAGAGACCGTGAGTGGGTCTTTAGGAATGGAAGGTCTGTTGCTTAAGGAGTTAGTTGAAGCAAAGGTATTTTTTGATTTACTTCCAGTGGTGCGACACAGCATTCAGGCAGGTGTTGAATCTTATACTTTGAAACAAATTGAGAGACTCACAGATTATGAGCGTTCAGGAGCAATAGAAAAAGGCGCTGGGGCTGTTCTTGAATATGAAAATTATTTAAAAAACGCAAATCCGAATCATCTGCAGTTAATAGCCGAATACAACGAAGATGATGTTCGTTCCACGAAAGCAGTCCGTGATTGGCTGATAGGGCTCCGGGCTTCTGATCTGGTTTGGCCTGAAAGAGATTTATCAGTTGAAGAGCAACTTGATGAAAGAGTTTCGGAAACTCAAATAGAACTCCTTGAATCTCCTGCTGGTTCACATAAACGTCTGCTAGGACACTTATTTGATTATTGGCATCTAGAAGGAAAGTCTGATTATGCCGAAAAATTAATCAGGCTGGAAAAAGCAGATTTCAGTGATCCGAATACAGTTTCGGGGATATCACTAGTAGGAGAGCAGCAAGCTGAAGGTCGAAAAGCACCACGAAAAATATTTTCCTATCCAAATCAAGAAATAAATTTTAGAGATTTCAATACATGTCAGTATTTAGTTGAAGATGAATTTGGGAAAATTTGTTTGGTTACCACGAATGTTGAGTTTGACCAGAGGCAAAAGACAGTGAGTCTCGTTTGGGGTTTAAGGTCCAGAGAACTTGACGTTTTACCAAAAGCAATTACGCGCTATGAGTGGGTCAATCCAGAACCCAAACCAGAAGCTTTAGAAGCTCTTGGAGGAGCCGTTCTGGAAGAAAGATCTCCTTTGAGATTTGAATCTGCACAAGCGTTACTTAGGCGTGAAGCTCCAAAGGTGTCAGAAGGCTATGACGATTTAGAGAAAGTAAATAAGTTCGAACTAGATGAAGTCGTAAAATTTATTGAAGGCTTAGATAACTCTTACTTGCCGATTCAAGGACCACCTGGAACTGGAAAAACATGGCTTGCAGCTCGTATTATCTATCACCTTATAACCACAGGGAAAAGAGTTGGGATAACTGCAGTTAGCCATCCAGCGATAGACAATCTCCTTAAAGAAGTAGTAGATGTATTCAGAGATGAAGGGAATATAGAAACTTTAAAAGCGATTCGTAAAATTACAGCTCCAAAACCAGCAAGAGACTTGCAACTAGATCAAGTGGAGTACACAACGAAGAATTCAGATTGCGAAGACGATAAATACAATCTTATTTCAGGAACAACTTGGTTATTTGCTCGAAAACAGATGAGAGATCAGTCTCTTGACTATCTATTCTTCGATGAAGCAGGCCAGTTAGGCCTAGCAGATTCACTTGCGGCGGCGACAACTGCCAGAAACTTTGTTCTCTTAGGCGATCCGCAGCAATTACCGCAGGTAGTAAAAGCATCTCATCCATCTGGTTCAGGTGTAAGTGTTTTAGAACATGTATTAGATGGCTTACAAACAATAGGAAGCAGTCAGGGCGTTTTCCTTGACGTTACCTATCGGATGCATCCAAATATTTCAAACTTCATTTCGAAAGCATTTTATGAAGGTCGTCTTATGTATCATCCTGACTGTGCGAATCAGGCAATTGAAAGCGGAATGGGAATACGGTGGATTCCAGTTCAACATGATGGGTGTTCAAGATCTTCGCATGAAGAAGCAACTGAAGTAGTCAGGTTAGTGCTCCGGCACCTTGGTGAACGCTGGACTGATGCAGAAGGTAAAACTCGGGATCTTGAAGCAAGAGATTTTATGGTTGTTGCCCCATATAACGATCAAGTTCGGATGATTCAAGAAGAACTGTCCAAAAGTTCAAATACCAGAGATGTCCGTGTAGGAACCGTAGATAAGTTTCAGGGACAGCAGGCGCCTGTTCTCATTTATTCTCTTACGAGTTCCAAGGCAGAACTAGTGCCGAGAAGTACGAAGTTTCTATTTTCAGCAAATCGACTTAATGTTGCATTAAGTCGGGCTCGCTGTCTCGCCTATATGGTCGGAACAGAGGCGTTATTAGACAGCCGGGCTCGAAGTATTGAAGAAATGAAACTCATTTCGACTCTATGTTCTTTCACCGAAGAAGCTTCCCGACAACAGAGAGAAAGTTGAAATCCTGCTTCAGGATCAACTATTGAAAATTACTGTGTGACGCCCCGAGCCACCATCTCGTAAGAGTTGGAAAGACTCGTTTATATCTTCTAATTCAATATTCTTCTCATGAATGAAATCCAGTTTTAACTTTCCTTCAAGATAGAGATCCACATAGTAAGGCATGTCAATACGGAACTGGTTCGACCCCATATTTGAACCTTGTAAAGTTTTCTCACTCAGAAGTTCTGATCCTAAAACTTCCACCTTTTGCCCTTCAGGAACCATGCCAATTACTGTGGCAATACCACCCGGGCAGAGCATTTCAAAACACTGTTCCGCAGTTTCTTTCCGCCCTAATGCTTCAAAAGAAAATTCACCCCCGCCATTACTCATCTCTAAAACAGTTTCAACTGGGTTCGAAACAGAAACATTTATTGTATGGGTGGCGCCAACTTTACGAGCTAAATGAAGCTTCTCTTCTGATACATCTAGAGCAATAACTTGTGACGCACCGATAATTGAAGCACCGTTTACGGCAGAAAGACCTACTCCGCCACAACCAACAACAGCCACAGTTGCTCCGGAAGGCACCTTGGCGGTATTTGTGACAGCGCCGAAACCTGTAGTCACCGCACACCCAATTAATGCAGCCCGGTCAAGAGGCATATCCTTACGAATTTTTACTAGCGCACTTTCATGCACCAACATTTTCTCAGAGAAAGCACCTAACTCGTAAATCTGCGTAATCCGATCTCCATTAAAGCGAATACGTGAATCATCACTTTCATTTCTTCTCACGCTCGGATCCATGCAAAGATATGGTCGCCCACTCGAGCAGAAATTACAGTCTCCACAGAATACCGACATACAAGCAATCACATGGTCGCCAGGTTGAACATAATCAACATCTGAGCCCACAGACTCTACAATGCCGGAAGCTTCATGTCCGAGAACCACCGGAAGGTCCACCCCGTAGTGGCCGTCAATGAAATGAAGATCGCTATGGCATACACCGCAGCCGGAGGTGCGAACTATTACTTCATTGGGCCACGGTTCATCTAATTCAACGTCTTCAATTACAAGCGGTCCACCGACATTATGTAAGACAGCTGCTTTCATAAAAAATCCTTTATGGCTCAAAGTAAATCAATTCTCTGTTTTATTGAAACACAAACTAGTGACATGAGACTCTTCGGGGTGTTACGTTTAATCTTGCTCAAACATGAGGGGGAAATTTGTATGGGAACGTTAAGAGAACTTGGGTATGAAGTAAAAAAAGCTAATCAGCTTCAAAAATTGATGCAAGCGTTCGGCTCAAGCCGAGTAGGTGCATGGTTTTTTTCTAAATCCTTACATTGGCCTGATCGCATATTATTCAAACTCACTAATGGCCGTTGGACGCTTCCGACACTTCTGGCTGGTTTGCCAGTCATCATGCTCACTACAACGGGAGCGAAAACCGGTAAAGAACGAACGATGCCTCTTCTTGGTGTTCCTATAGAAGGAAATATCGCGATAATTGGATCTAATTATGGTCAGAAAAAAACGCCAGGCTGGGTGTATAACTTGGAGAAAAATCCATCCGCAGTGGTCTCTTATCAAGATCAGTCAGTCACGGTTACCGCTCGTTTAAGTGAAGAAGAAGAAACAGATAAAATCTTTGAACTTGGTGGGGCGTTCTACCCGGGATACCCAAAGTATCGAGTACGAGCTGACCACAGAGTGATTAGAGTTTTCGTCCTCGAAATTGCTGCATAGGTATTGAACAATTCTTGATTTCGATCAAACCGTATGACTGGTCTATGTTTTTAAAATGAACGATCCGCTGCTAGAACCCTTTCAGCTCAAACATTTGAAGATCCGTAACCGCGTCTTTACATCAGCGCATGAACCGGCTTACTCGGTTGAAGGGATGCCAACAGATCGATACCGCCTTTACCACGAGGAAAGAGCGAAGGGGGGAGTAGGACTTACAATGACCGCTGGTTCAGCGGTGGTAGCTGAAGACAGCGCTCCAGTTTTTGGAAATCTTCACGCCTACGATGATGCCATCGTTCCATGGATACAGCGATTAACTGATGGAGTGCACGAGCACGGTGCGGCATGCATGATTCAACTAACTCATCTTGGGAGACGCTCAATCTGGTCTCACGACAATTGGTTGCCAGTTGTTGCACCAACGTCCTTAAGGGAGCCCGCTCATCGAGCGATACCTAAAGAGGCAGAGGACTGGGACATAGAGCGCATAATTAGGAAATTTGCCGATGCGGCTGAACGTATGCAAGCCGGCGGAATGGACGGAATAGAGATTGAGTCCTATGGGCACCTCTTTGATCAGTTTTATTCCCCAACAACTAACTTTCGGGAAGATGAATTTGGCGGGTCACTAAAAAATCGTCTCAGATTCTCCACCAGAGTTTTGGAAGCGATGAGAGAACGAGTGGGGCCAGAATTCATTTTGGGCTTAAGAATGTCAATAGACGAAGTCGTGCCAGAAGGCCTAGATTACAACGCCGGAATTGAAATACTCAAAGAATTTGAAGCCACCGGGCTAATAGATTTCGTCAACGTTATTCGAGGGTTAGTGGCAACTGACGCTCAACTTTCCAATGTGATTCCCATACATGGAATGCCAGCAGCACCACATTTAGATTTTGCTGGATTAGTGAAAGAAAATACTGGGCTCGCGGTCTTGCACGCTTCAAAAATTGATGACGTGGCAACAGCACGCTATGCAATCCAAGAAGGCAAAGTTGATTTAGTCGGCATGACAAGAGCGCATATGGCTGACCCTCATATTGTTTTAAAAGTAATTGAAGAGCGCGAAGAGCAAATCCGTCCTTGTGTCGGAGCAACTTTTTGTTTAGACGGAATTTACGAGAACGGTGAAGCACTCTGTGTACACAACGCGGCGACAGGACGCGAAGCAATTATGCCGCACAAAGTCCTTCCTGCTGAAAAACATCGGAAAATAATAGTCATCGGGGCGGGACCAGCAGGATTAGAAGCAGCAAGAGTGGCTGGAGAAAGAGGTCATGAAGTAACAGTTTTTGAAGCTATGCCGAAAGCCGGCGGGCAGATCGCGTTGACGGTAAGAAACAAACGGCGGCAAGACTTTCAAGGAGTAGTGGACTGGCGCCTTGCCGAATTAGATCGACTAGGAGTTGAAATAATTTATGACCATATCGCCGAACAAGAAGACATTACTGCGATTAACCCGGATGTAGTGATTGTCGCTACCGGCGGGCTACCACAAATGCCTCCACTTGAAAAAGGAGCAGAACTCGCAGTTACTTCTTGGGATGTCTTAAGCGGAGAAGTGATTCCCCAAGGAAATGTTCTCCTCTATGACGACAACGGAACACATTCCGCTCTCTCCACGGCAGAAATCATCGCACAATCAGGAGCGGACTTGGAAATAGTGACTCCAGAACGAACACTTGGAGTTGAAATTGGGGGAGTTAATCATGTTCCCTACGCTCGAACGTTCAACGAAACAGAAACTCGTGTAACGCTGAACCAGAGAGTGATGAGTGCTTCTAAAGAAAATGATCGACTCGTCGTCGAGTTAGGTAGCGACCATTCTTCTCATCGGTCAACACGCGTGGTTGATTATCTGGTAGTAGACCATGGAACTCTCCCGAACGCTGATTTGTATCTTGAACTCAAATCTCTTTCTTGCAATCAAGGGGAAATAGATCACAACGCTTTACTAAATGGTCAACCCCAGCCATGTTTTGAAAACGAACAAGAATCGTTTGCTTTGTACCGGATAGGGGACGCTGTGGCGAACAGGAATATTCACGCAGCTATTTATGATGCGCTTCGCTTAATGAAAGACATTTAAAAACTACTTAGAGGAAATCCACTCACTGCGAGCCTTGCCGTCGCGAATTTCCTGTCGTCGTTGTGCGACAAAGGCATCTAGTTCTTCAGATACGGCATCGTCTATTGCTGGTGGTTCGTAGTTGTTGAGCATCTCTTTCCAAATAACGTTTGCCCGTTGACCGGCGTCAGTGCTTCCTTCGTCTTTCCATTTTTCGTAACTATCGGTGTGAAAAATTCGTGGCTGGAAAAAAGCATCTTTGTAATGTCTCATCGTGTGAGCGGTTCCGAGAAAATGATTACCGGGTCCGGCTTCTTCGTAGGCGTCCCAGGCAAATTCTTCTTCGGAAAGATCAAGCCCCTTTGAGAATTTTGTGAGCGCACCAAGGGTTTCTATATCGAGAATAAATTTTTCGTAACCGGAAGTAAGCCCCCCTTCTTGCCATCCTGCTGCATGAAGAATGAAGTTTGTGCACGCTTGAACCGTAGGCCAAATCGTTCCGGCAGATTCGAAACCTGCTTGCCCATCTGGAACACGGGAGGCGGTGTAATTTCCTCCAGATCGGAACGGTAATCCATAGTGTCTAGCCATTTGAGCGCAGGCGTAGAGAGCCAAGTTGCTTTCTGGGCTACCGAAAGCTGGCGCACCAGTCTTCATATCAACATTCGGCAGGAAAGGACCCTGTATGCAAGGCGTGCCAGGATTGAGCATTTGAGCGTAAGCAATAGCGAAAAGAGACTCTGCGTTTTGTTGAGCGATAGAAGCAGCGATAGTGCTTGGCGACATAGCGCCAACAATGATGAAAGGCGCCAAAATCATTGCTTGTTTCGCTTCTGCATAAACCTCAAGAGCGCTCAACATTCTCTCATCCATACGCATAGGTGAAGAAATACTCACAATGGAAAGAGCTGCAGGATTTTCTTTAATCGCGTCAGCGCCAAAAATAATTTCACTCATCGTGACAGTGTCGCGAGCGTTATCAGGATGTATCACGTTCCCCATATATGCCTTGTCATTTAGAGTGATGTGGGCAAGAAGCATGTCAAGATGTCGTTCTTGTAAATCAACATCGTTTGGTTCTACGAGGACACCTCCAGCATGATGCAACTCAGGTGTCATGTAGGTGAGTTTCGCAAAATTTTGGAAGTCTTCTAAGGTCGCTGGTCGGCGCCCTTTATCAAGATCAAAGGCAAAAGCAGGCCCATAAACTGGGGCGAAAATTATTTGGTTTCCTCCAACTTCTAAATTATTTAACGGATTGCGAGCTAATTGAGTGAATGTATTGGGTGCCATATTTACAAAATGCATAAGCGTGTCTTCATCTATCCACGCCATTTCACCTTCAATTTTCACACCATTAGCTTTCAGGTTTTTAAGAGCAGGGGGGTGGTCGATAAGAAGCATCCCTGTTTCGCTTAGAAGCCGCATCGAGGCGTTATGAATAGTTTCAATATCTTCTTCTTTTAAGATTTCTACAGGATCTAAATCGTAAGTTAAGGGTTCCACTCCCTCAAAAGAGAGAACGGGTTCATCTCGTCTCCGTCTCGTAGAACGACGTCTGCGGGCTGATGGTCCGGTTGCCTCAAGATTTTTTTCGTGTTCCATTTAGGTACTTTCAGAGTGTTCGGGTTTTATGGTCACCGAGTTTTTTGAAGAGTCAATTTCTACTGTGTCTCCGTCTTTAATCTTTGTCATAGCTTTTGCTGCGCCTATAACGGCAGGTATGCCGAGTTCACGAGACAGTACTGCAGCATGAGACATTGCGCCACCCTCAGCAGTAATTAATCCACCAACGAGGGTCAAAACTAGGTTGTAGGCGGGTGAAGTAGCTCGGGTTACAAGAATTTCTCCGGGTTGTAAACGTTGAATAGCTTCTTCAGCGTTTTCTGCGACTCGAGCTACACCTGTTATTTTTTCGTCTCCGATGCCTATTCCTAGTAGATGTTCATTCGAGTCTGTTTCTTTAGTTCCGTCCATGCCTAGTTCGTTAATAACCACTTGAACCATGCTTACGGTGGTTGCGAGTGGTGCTGGCAGTGCATTAAGCGGGGGAGGGGTTTCAGGAGGTCCTAGTGTTAAAGGTGGGTCAAGAAGTTTTTGTTGGAGGCGAGCTTTTTCTCTTTGATCGATTTCTTTTGGTGAGGGGCCTGATCCGGTGGATAGAAGATTTGTTATTTCTGTCTCGGTCAAACAAAAAATATGGGATTCATCCGCGAGGTGATCAGAAGACTTGAGTCGTCTGCCAATTTCAAGGATGGTTAAACGCAGAAGCCCGCAAGGCCATTCAGCAGTTATCGGTCCGTTATCGTCGCGCAAATCCATAGCTTCTCTAGCGTCATGAAGTGCTTCATCAAAAAGTAAGTGCTCATTAGCTGGGATGCGGCCGCGGAGTTGATCAGCGATTTCTAAGGGCTTATTTGCATTAGAGGTTGGGTTAGTTGCTGCGAGAATGGTGGCGAGTAAAACTTTAGGGGATTCTCTTAAGGTTGGAGTGTCGAGGTCGTATCCGGCATAGAGAACAGATCCTCGATTTTCAAGGTAAGAATCAAGCTCTGTGTAAGCAGTAGGTGATTTTTTTACATCTTCAAGATTTTCTGGGATTACTTCATCTTTTTCTAAGAGGGTTCTTATTTTGAATAATGATTCAAGCGGCGCTTTTGTGGAAGGTGATGCGCCAACTAAAGCTGCGAGGAGTTCTGGGCCTTCGAGCCCCCACTTTTGGCCTTCTACTAAGAGTTGTCCAATCGGACCAAGATCGTAACCATGAAGTCGAAAGTGTTCTGTCATTGAAAAGCGAAGATGATCGAGAACGGAGTTGAAGTGTTTCAGCAAACCTTCGTTATCTAAGAGAGAAAGATCAACATTTTGGAAATCAAGATTTATGGACACAAGACGAGGCCGTATTTCCTCATGCCATTCTTTTATGACTGCGGGAGCAGGTGAGTTAGCTAGTGTTTTTTCCGCTGCTTTTGTGCGTCTGCGGAACTCTGGATGTATTCGTGTTAGAAGTTTAAGAAGAGGAATTGGTGGAGGTTTAGTTGAAGGGCGATCCGCTAACACTAAAGGCCTCAATCGGGTGTACATGAAGCCGTGTACAAAAGCTACAGACATTGTTTCAGCAGGGATGCCGTGAAGCACCCACTGTTTACTAAATGCGTTTTCCATCGCTTCGCGTAAAACCGATTGCATGATTGGTGTGGTTCCGCCAGGGAAATGTGACCGATCAAGATTCCACTGCCCCGGGCCAGGGGTCTCAAATTCAGTTTCAAGCCCGTGATCCAGCACACCTTCGTGAGTAGAAGCAGAAGATGTTTCACTGTCCATTTTTATAACCTAGAGCAAGGTTGGAAAGAAATCTAACGCGTCACCCTTGATTGAAAATATTCCACCCCTAACAACAGTAATGGCGTTAGCCTCTCCATTCGGAAGCAACATATTGCAATTAGTAAGAGGATCCACAGAGTGCGAATCGTCGTAGTTCAAGAACAGATAGAAAATGAAAGTCGAGTAGCTTCCACTCCCGATGTTGTGGAGGAACTCATCAACCAAGGAAACGAAGTTTGTGTTCAAAGCAGTGCAGGAGTTTCAGCGGGATTTGACGACGAGGAATACGTAAAAGCTGGAGCAACTATCGCACCAGATACCTCAACCGCCATCGGAGAAGAAGGAATTGTTTTAAGCATTAATGGGCTTCTCCAAACGGATATTTCCTCGCTTACTTCTAAACACGTGGTTCTAGGCCTTCTCGACCCTCTTTGGGACTTAGAACAGGCAGAAGCGTTAATGAAAACTGGAGCAACTGTCTTTTCCTTAGATTTGGTACCAAGAAGCACTCGAGCTCAGTCCGTTGACGTTCTTTCTTCAATGGCGACTGTTGTTGGATTCCAAGCAGTTCTCATGGCGGCACACAGAATGCCGAAACTTTTCCCTCTTTTGATAACCGCAGCAGGCACCATTCCCCCCGCAAAAGTAGTTGTTCTCGGAGCCGGAGTCGCTGGACTCCAGGCCATGGCGATTTCTCGACGGCTAGGCGCAACCGTAGAAGGATTTGATATACGACCAGAAGCCTTAGAACAAATCCGATCCTTGGGAGCGAAATCTATAGATCTTCCAGCAGAGGAAGGGGAAACCCCTCTTGAACGAGATCAAAGAATCCAGAAAGGGATGATTCCTTATCTCGCAGAGGCAGATCTGGTAATTACTGCAGCCCAAATACCAGGAGCGAAAAGCCCGATCCTGGTAACTCAAGAGATGGTGGAAGCGATGAAACCCGGCGCACTTCTTGTCGATTTAGCAGTCCAAAGAGGAGGGAATTGCGCACTTAGCGAAACTGACGTTGAAGTTGTACATCAGGGAGTCACAATCCTTGGACCAAGCAACCTTGCCGCTGACATGGCACTTTCTGCTTCTCGAATGTTTGCCAATAATCTTCTTAACCTTGTTCAGTTGCTTTCAGATGAAGGTCAAATAGTTATAAATCGTGAAGACGAAGTAGTAGACACAATGCTGGTCGCAGAAAAAGGTGAAATAGTTAATCAAGCTATTGTCCAGAAACTGAATGCTGAAGAACCGCAAGTTACAGAGAGGTCTGAATCGTGACGTTACTTTTAGCGCTAACCCTTTTCACTTTGGCTGTCTTTCTAGGATTGGAACTGATCTCTAAAGTCCCGGCTACTCTCCACACTCCGCTGATGTCCGGATCTAATGCGATTTCCGGAATAACTCTCATCGGGGCACTAGTGGCCGCAGGTGCGGATCATTCAACGCTCACCACCGTTCTTGGGTTCTTTGCTGTGGTTTTAGCCACCATCAACGTAGTAGGTGGGTTTGTTGTCACGAACCGGATGCTTTCAATGTTCACGAAGCGAAAGAAACGTGAATCATGAGCAGAGCAAACGTGATTGATATCGGCTATTTGATCGCTGCGATTCTTTTTATCTTGGGGCTCAAAGGGCTGGGTCGTCCAAGAACTGCACCACGCGGGAACCTAATGGGTGCAACCGGAATGCTAATCGCCGTTCTTGTGACCTTATTTGACCAGTCAATTCTTAGTTATCAACTCCTCACCATTGGACTTTGTGTAGGTGTGGGTATTGGAGCACTGCTGGCTATTCGAGTTCAAATGACTTCGATGCCGGAACTCGTTGCTTTATTTAATGGGTTTGGTGGCGGTGCTTCAGTTTTAGTTGCCGCTTCTTCATTCATAGAAGTAACCGAGTTAGGTCAGTCAGATAGTCAAACCGCAGTTGCCGCAGCAATCACCTCTCTCATCGGGGCGATGACACTCTCCGGATCAATGATTGCTTTTGGAAAGCTTCAAGGAAAGTTGACATGGAATGGGTTCCGAGGACTTCCCATCATTCGAGCATTGGCTTTCCTGGTTTCCTTAGCTCTTGCGATCCAAATCGGAGGATTCCAGCCAGAAGGCCAACTTTCACTCTGGTTGCTAATCGCTGCCGGATTTTTACTTGGCATTCTTTGCGCTGTTCCAATTGGGGGCGCAGATATGCCGGTGGTGATTGCCTTGCTGAACTCTCTCTCCGGTATCGCGGCATCAACTGCTGGATTTGTGCTTGATAACTCGCTTTTGATAATTGCAGGCTCTCTTGTAGGGGCAAGTGGTCTTGTTCTTACCCAAATTATGTGTAAAGCCATGAACCGATCTCTTCTTGATGTTCTTTTCGGCGCTGCGCCTGTAGCTAGCTCTTCAGGTGACGACATTTATGGAGA
>MDSY01033121.1_pt1 | contig 13333 bp, 20 predicted proteins | sample 811131 | NCBI WGS metagenome assembly MDSY01 (sample SAMN05326643, study PRJNA326480) | marine metagenome | isolation source: seawater | place: Atlantic Ocean: South West | collected 2010
TCTAATCATCGACAACGAGGGAACAAACATGCCTGTACCTTGGGAATCGTTGACTATCGATTTGAACCATCCACTGGGCTTTGCTGCGGCTTTGCTCATACTGAATAGGATTCATTCATCTAAAAATGGATTCAGCACTTTGACCAAGCTAAGAAACTCTTGGCTGTTTCAAACAACTGATGAGGACAAGCACATACTTGCTGCGTCATTGGTTAAACACTTGAACTAAACACACAGGGAGGTGTCTTATGCCGGACGAAAAGACGGCAAATATCAAGGGGGCTATCGGAGTACATAGTGTATTCCTTGCGGCCAAACTGGACGATAAGATGGTGGGTAGGTTTACTCACCGATCGGGCCGGAAGCTATTGGATTCCAATGGCACAGAGGCAACCAAGCGATCAATCGCAGACGTGATGGTCTACATGGCAGGGACATACGGGAAGTCCCTAACCATTGAAGAGGTTGAGATTGGATTGTTGGCTGCTGCTAAAGAGTTCGAGCCAAAGAAGGAAACGTCTTTGAATCAACTGAAGGAGCAGTACAAGCAACAAATCGACGGTGAGTTGACTGAGGCTGACATTGGTTTGGATCTCAATGGAATGATTGAAGATCACCAGTTGAATGCAAACGGAGAAGTCAGCGCATCGAAGGCAGAAAAAGCACTTGCGCTTGTGTTGCGTGATCTTGGATGGGAGAGCCACAGAAGCCAGGTAGATGGTGATCGCCTGTATCGTTGGTATCCACCAAAGAGTTTCTTCGGCACTGAGGCCCTACCAGACTTGAACGAAGTAGATGACGTAGGCTTTGAGATTGATGAGATTGATGACGACATCGTTGTCGAGATTGAAACTGATTCTACAGATGAAGATTGGGTTGATCTCGAGTTGTCCGAGTTTGTCGAAGAGGAACCAGAACCCAAGAAAGAACGGAAGAGTAAGCCCGGTGTAAAGCCAGACCAATACATGGTGAGTCTGATGACAAACCAAAACACTGGTCTGACCATCAATGATGCAGGCATATCGTCATTCGACATTGCCATTCGTTACTACGACTTCATTGGAAATGACATCGCTTCTCCCGAGTCTGAAGAACAACTAAGTCACAAGGTCAAGCTTGCAGTAGGTGCGACCATGAAAGCACTTGGTTGGAAGAAGAAAATGCGGAACGGCGTTAATGGCTGGCATCCAACCGATGATGCGAACTTGATCTATGCAGAGCCAGATATTGATCCTGATACAGTGATCCTTAGAAAGAAGGAAGAAGTAGTAGAAGTAGTAGAGGAAGCGGAAGAGAAGAGCCCAATAGAATCTCTACCTCGACTGAAAGAGCAGCCAGTTGAGGATGATTTACCCTGGCCAGATATGGACGCAGAGTTCACCGATGGTGAGCCTGAGTCTGAGCCTGAGTCGGAACCTGAACCAGACGATGGCATGGAATGGGTAAAGATCATCAACATCCCCGAAGGGACGGAAGATGTTGAAGAGATGGAAGTGATCAAAGACAAGACCATGACATACGTGATGTCTGGAGATGGGACGCCACTGTACCTGGAGTGGGATGCAGAGGAGTCTATCTGGACGTACACTATCGAAGGGTCGGAGGAATAGATCCAGCCACGCGCAGGGAGGCATGGCGTACAGATGCCTCACCCACTATATTTAGAGAAACACCACCAAGAGATGCACCATGACCGACAACAGATGCGTAACAAGCGGAGGCTATTTCATACCGATAAATAGCCCGGTTCTTGAGCAGATACGGGACAGATATAAATGCCAGAACCCAGCATACGCACAAGCCCATGCACTGCGGGACAGGGGCAAGTGGGTCAATATACCTGATGCTCATGTCTATGCATGCCAGACGATACCTTTATGGCATCAGTGGGGTGGCGGTCAGATGATCCCAAGAGGGATCGACATGAGAGAATATGGACTGGACCACATTGATAAGACTACGTTTCCTCCATTCAGAGATGGCGATCAGAAGCTGCAGTTCAATGGTGAGATCAGTTTAAGAGATTATCAAGCCGAGGGTGTGGATGCCTTGTTGCGTGAATCGCAGGGTCTTATCGTCGCGCCATGTGGTGCGGGCAAGACCATGATGGGCATTGGCTCGCTGATACGGTACGAAACGCGCACAGTTATACTGGTGCATACAAATGACCTGGCACAACAATGGAAGCAACGCATCGAAGCTCAGGTGCGAACGGAGAGCGGTGAGGTTCCCAACGTCACGATGTGGGGCGGCAGCAAGAAGGATGATTCAGGTCAGATTGTAATCGCCATGTTCCAGTCGCTATCCAAGATGCGATTCGATGACATGCTGGAGTTTGGTAAGCAGTTTGGCGTCTGTGTAGTGGATGAAGCCCACCACGTTCCTGCTACTACATTTAGTGTTGTAATGATGGGAATGCCTGCCAGGGTAAGACTGGCACTGACTGCGACACCTGATCGTCCCGATGGACTGAGTGACATCCTGTACTGGCACTTTGGTACAACGCTGAAGCGGATCACTACGCCCGAGTTGATTGAGAAAGGCAACGTCTTGTCGCCTACTGTGAAGTTTCATCCAACATTGTGGAAGCCCGAAGGGCAGAAAGAATGGATGAAAATGATCAACGATATGTGTGCCTCAAAGGATCGTAACGAACAGATACTCGCGATTGTGGAGAAGATGGTGTCGGACGGTCGTCAGATACTGGTTTTGTCTGACCGAGTTCAACACTGCATAGACTTGGCTGAAGAGACTGCTAAACGTGGTATCAGTGCCGCTACGCTGGTTGGTAAGATGACCAAGAAGCAACGTGCAGAAGTTCTTAGACTCGCAGACGATAGAGAGATAAGTGCATTGTTCGCAACGACTGTAGCCGATGAGGGACTTGATCTACCTGGTCTGGATACGTTGATGCTTACTACTCCTACCAAGTCTATGGGTAGGATCCAACAACGGATTGGTAGAATCATGCGACGTGCAGATAACAAAAAACAGCCGCTGGTAATCGACTTGGTAGACGCTGCTAAGGCTTTGTTTTTTATGCACAAGAAGCGTTCACTTTTCTACGAACAAGTTGGATGTACTGTACAGAAGGTGGGTACTGGGGCGATTTTATGACGTGCCCCAAATGCTTAAAAAAAACCAAGGTACTGGCGACAAGAACGCCACAGAAACCTGGAAAGGGATCTGAAGTAAACAAAGGTAACGAGTTGGTCGGTTGGTACACGCCTGATTTTGTAGTGCGAAAACGACAATGTATATCTTGTCACTACAGCTTTCATACAATCGAACTGTCTTTTGATGACGTGTCATCAATCATTCAAGAATCTTCTGATGGGCATGCGCCTGTTGAGATGCATTCTCATATAAACAAAACAAAGGAGCGATCATGAATAAGGTGATCATCAGTGGTAACCTTGGGCAGAAGCCTGAGATTCGAAAAGCAAACAGCGGTAACTCAGTAGGCAATTTCAGTATTGCTACAAACCAGAGAGTCAAGAAGGGTGACGAATGGGTCGATCAAACTGATTGGCATCGTATCGTAGTGTTTGGAAAGACCGCTGAAAACTGTGAACGGTTCTTGGACAAGGGCTCCAAGGTTATTGTAGAAGGTCGATTGCAGAACCGATCATACGAGGACAAACAAGGCAACCAGCGCAAGACTACAGAGATTGTTGCAAGCAACGTAGAGTTTTTGAACCGAGTTGAAAACGGTGCTGGTGAATCTCAATCTCGACCACAGCAGCAGTCCAACAACTCTTTCCGTGACGAAGAGATACCTTTTTAGAAACCAAATGGGGTGAGGCGCCACAGGCAGGCGCACCGGGTTGTTACCCCGGATGTTGTTGGTTCGAGTCCAACCGCCCCAGTTTTTTATGGAGATACAATGCCACTGTATGTCTACAAATGCGAAGTATGCCAAGCAAAGGTAGAGATTCTGCAGCCATTTGGTGAGCCTTGCCCACATTGCACGACATGCAAGCTGGATGATGGAACATCTGTTCCAATGAAAAAACAGATTGCCTTGACCAGTTTCTCGTTGAAAGGAGATGGTTGGGCCAAAGACAACTACGGCCTAAAAAAATCTTAATTGCTTGTTTCATGTCGGACCTTGTGTGGTCGATCAGTACTCATTGGTGAAGGAACAAGAAAACGTCGTGTCGGACCTAAAGTCACCACTCCGTATTCCTTCATGAAGCGATACTGCTTCGACCACTACAACAAGAGAAAACATTATGGCTAACGCCACACAAAAACAAAAAGAAAACCGTACATTAAACATTGAAAACTTGACCGATTACTTATGGAAACAGGTACGCAGCAAAAACAAAAACATGCTGGTTTTAGAGCCTGGTCACGAGTTTGGAACAAACTTTATGAACGTTCGAGTGTACTTCACTAAAGATTGGAATGGTCCTGAAGAACCAAAACAAATCGATGAAACAGTTGTGTTTGAAGATGGCAACTTTGAGTTGTCGATGCTTTCACTGGTTCTTTTGGTATCACAATTGGGCTACGAGCACGACGCTTTGATGTGTTCTACTCTAAACGATCTCGAATCTCCATTCGTTTCAGAAAATGGTTTTGATACATTGTTGCTGCCAAGAATCGTAGATTTTTCGCAAACTGACCCGAAAGAACATGCCATGACCTTGGCTTCATTAATGACCGCAATCAAGGTTCTGAGTGATCCGAGCTACGATAGTTCGAATTTTGATTTGAAAACATTTCTTCAACGACCAACTGTTGGAGAAGTGTAATGGAAGACAATAAAAAACCATACGTTCATCCAATTTCACCAAGCCTTCGAGAAGTGATGGAAGGTTTATCCGATGATGCCAATGACGTTTTGATTCGCATACTAAACGAAGTTGGTGGCCAAATCGTAGAAAAACAAAAACGAACACTAAATAACAACCAACCGAGTGACGCCGAGGACGCTCCGCAACACTCACAGGAGGTGACCACATGGTCTAAGTCATAGTGCCGGTAAGGGGGGAGGGGCCTGGTTTACTCCCCCACTCAGTACTATCTCAGCGCATCTATCTTGAGCTTGAGGATTTCGTTCTCTCGCTTGACGTAGTCAACTTCTACTTTCAATCCAGCAATGTCAGTCATCAAGTCGATGATTTGCTGCAGATGCTCGTCCCGTTCGATCTCCAACTTCTCTACACGTTTGATCAGATCATCACGGTACAGCGTTTGCTCAGCCTTTTCCTCGACTTGTTTTTCTCGTTTTTGCTTGAGAATAAACTCATAAAACTTAAACGCGCCCGCACTGAACACACCTGTAACAGCGGCGACGATTGCAGCAGTAGTGGTCGGCTTATCCACGGAGATCCTTGTGCATTACTTCCACACGCATTTTAACGTATATCCAAACCCACAGGCTAAAGTAGACGCCCGTAACCACAAGGCTGCGCCCAACTTCTCCAGCGGCAAAGTCTGGATCGTCAAAAACCTTCACGATAAACCGGGTCGTAGAGAAAATGTACAGCAGCAGGTAGACGCCGACAAACCTGGAACAAGAACGAACGTTGGGTAAGCTGAACAGCATGCCCAGGGCCACAACAAAGTACAGGCAGTATTGGAAGTAGGCCCACTCCATTCCGTTGTCCAGGGCCTCTCCGTAGCTCATCCAAAGAACACGATTGTTGGCGAGGTCAGCGATGTTCCAAAAAAGCAACAGGGGTCCATAGTCATGGTAGACAAGGATATCCCTGTAGGACTTGAAGAAATTTCGCATAAATGTAAGCTGCGGTTACTGTGCAACCATGCCCATTCTTACAACAACTCTGTTTCCTGGACGAGTAAGTGTGTTTGAATTACTTCCTACACCTGGCTGCTGAGATGCGTACATCATGATTCCGTTAGGAAATGAAACCGGATCAGTCATGTAGGTGTAGCACACAGTTCCGGCAGGGCAGTAAAACTGATAATAGTGTTGCGTCGACGTGGTAACACCTGTGTTTGCTGCAAAAAGCTTGACGTATACTGCCTGCGCACCTTGGTTGTTAGATATTTCAATGTAATAAAGATTTTGTGCTGTTTCTGCAGCAGTTTGGACCGTCAATCCAACATTATTATCGACAACCATCGTTGTAATTAATGGTGTTGTCGCAGTTTTAGTTCGTACAGTCATAAAAACCTCAAGAGCAAAGGATGACTACTTTAGTAGTACCAGGTGCAGTGGTATCGGAAGTTGCTAATTCTCTAGAAGTGTAGAAAGAAAGAACAGTAAAAGGCAGACCAGCCGGAAATTCATAACGCTCAGTAGTGTTGCTTCCGCAAACCAACAAAAGATCTGGCTCTGTTGTTCCAACTGTAGGTGTGGTAGCACTGCTTAAAAAGAACTTTGTAAATCCACCGTTTGAGTTGTCGGTGTTTGTAAGTGTAATGCAGTAAATTCTACCCGAACCACCGGTTGCGTTTTCAACCAATGTAGTTCCAGAAGATGTTTCCTGAACAATCTTATAGGATGAAGTTGCTCCATTTTCAAAACCATGAACATTCAACGCCATGTTGTCTCCAAAAAATATTCAGATGTATCCTAACAGATTTTATATCATTCAGTGTTTCAGCGCACCCACTAAATATAGTTTCTTTTTTTGACAACAACCACATCGTTTACTAATGTAGCAACACCAAAGGGAGGCAACATATGACCACAGATAACGACTTTGTAATCGATACAAATCCAGCTTTACAGGCGCTGGTTAATTCAGTCGCTGATACATATCGTGAAGCAGGACGAGTCTTGGGTGTTTCGCACACGCACATCTGGCATTCTCTCAATGGAAAAAGAAAGCCGATTACAGTCAACTTGTTGGTGAAATACGCTCAACGCGCCAGGGCAAAGACCGGTGTTGCTATGAGTTTTTGGATCACGGAAGAAGGCAGGCTGAAGTACAAGCTTCACAACAGTGATTGACCGTCACTGATAAAGTTAACCTTTCCCTCTTCCCCCCAAAAAATTCACAGAGATGGAGCTAAACGTGTGGTTGCGTGCAGCGGAGTCAATAGCAGTATCAGAAATAGCAAGTAGATTAGGATTACAGGTCAGGCAAAACAATTCCCTTGCACCATGCCCAGCCTGCCACGCAGTCAAAAGAGGATCCACAGACAAGAGAGGTCCAATTGGATTGCGTAGTGACAATAAAGGTTGGAAATGCCACAGATGTAATTCTGGTGGTTCTGGAATTGATCTCGTATCTTTCGTCTTGAACGGTCAACGTTTTTCCGAATCAGACACGTTTGGAAAGAATAAAGTTCAGGCTTGGTTTGATATAAAGCAAGAAGAAGATCCTTCTATTATGAAAAAGCCTCAACCGATACGAGGCAAAAGACCTCCTAAGAAGGAAGTCCACAGCTTGTGGGCTGCATCAAAAAAACTAAATCAACTGGAAAAAAGCGATCAAGCTCTTGTTTTTCTTCGAAGCAGAAACTTAGATTTGCAGTCCGTATCTAAATCTGGAGTAGTCAGGATTACTCCCGATAGAATGCAATACCAATGGCCAGACTGGTGGCCAGCAGGTCGTAGTGCTCTATGGAGATTGATTGTGCCAGCATTCAATACAGATGGTGAGTTTGTCAGTCTCCACACAAGGGCAGTGGACGTTCCAAAATCAGGACCAAAAACCTTGTGGCCAAAAGGTTTTGAAGCCAAAAGCTTGTTTATGCCCAACAGATACGCAGTTAAAATGATTCGTAAAGTAGACACACCAATCGATGGCCTCTTATTCGTCGAAGGGATTACCGACTTTATTAAATGTTCAGCCGAAGTTGAAAGCCAAGACTTAAAGTTAGCGGTGCTTGGGGGTACTTCTGGATCATTTGGAGCCGTTTCACAACTAAATATTCCCAAGGATCTGAAGATTTACATCGGAACCGACCCCGATGAAAAAGGTGAAGAATATGCACAAACAATCCGTTTGCAGTTGAATGGAAGAATGACATATAGGATTCCTCTTGATAGTTTTGGAGGGTCGTCTGATGTTTGATATTGATTCTGTTTTGGACGGTAAAAAAGGCTCGCCAAGGCTTTCAGACCTCCTAAAAGCTGCCGAAGATGCGTATGAAAAAGGTGAACAAAGAGGTATTGATTCGAGCGTAGTAAGTCATCTTGAAACGCAAACTGGTCGAGATGGTGTCGAAAAAATAAAACCGACCGTACCAAATCTCTTGTCTATTATGGAAAACGACAAGCGTTGGAAGAAAAAGATTTGGTTGAATGAGTTTAGCAACGCCATCTACATGAATGATGACCCACTTAAAGACACCGACTACACACGAATAAAGCGTTGGATGCACAGACATTACAACACTCACTTCACTACAGACTCGATTGTTGAAGCGACCAACTACATTGCTGAGTCGAACGGTAGAAATCCACTTACCGAATGGCTTAATAAAAATGTGTGGGATGGCGTACCAAGGGCAGACGAATGGCTGATTCGAGGATGTGGTGCAGAAGATAACGAGTTGAATCGCGAGATTGGGCGTAGATGGCTCATACAGTGCGTTGCAAGAGCGATGAACCCCGGTTGTAAGGCAGACTGTGTACTCATCCTTGTGGGGCCACAGGGAGCAAAGAAAAGCACAACGTTTCGTACACTGGCGACACAAGAGTATTTCTGTGACACGCCAATGGATATTGGATCAAGTAACGCCTACATGCAGATCCATCGGGCTTGGATCTATGAGGTAGCAGAGCTTGATTCTATTAGACGTGCTCGAAACAGCAGCACAAAAGCATTCTTGTCCGCACAAGAGGATACTTTTCGATTGCCGTACGCTCGACAGACCGTAACTCTGCAAAGACATACAGTGTTTTGCGGTACTACAAATAAAGCTGAGTTCATCACCGATGAAACAGGATCACGTCGATACTGGCCAATCCAAGTCGGTAAAATGGATCTGAACTGGACTGAAAAGAACCGTGAGCAACTGTGGGCAGAAGCTGCAGTTGCGTACAAGAACGGTGAGAAGTGGTATCTCGAACAAGAATCACAGGAAGTCTTGGATACACAATCATCTGACTTCCGACAGTTTGACCCATGGCATGAAGTAATTGAACGATTCATTAGCGGAAACGGACTGAATTGCTCGACTACTGAAATCATGGAGCGTGGATTGAAGCTCGAAAAGTATCAAATGACACGGTCATCAGAAATGCGTGTTGGCGATATTATGCGTCAGCTTGGATACGAAAGAGCAAGAAGAAGAATTTACGGAGATCGTAAATACGTTTGGGTCGAAAGTAAGACAGACAACGTGATTAATATCGACAAACCAAAAGCTGTAGTAGAAAATGTAGATGTGGAGTTCTGATGGAGAACGTGGTTCCAAACGATGTCCAAGAGAGGATCGATACCTTTCTTACGGAAGAAGATAAAAACAGAATATTATCGAACAATCGTATGAATAAGGTTCGAGTATTCCCAGGTAACGAGATGTTTCACCTGTACTCCGAAGCCAACCGTGCAAAAGAGTTTTTGGAAAACGGGCACTACATCAATGTGCTTGGTTTTGGTATCGACCATCTTATGGGCAGGAAGGTTTTTACTGATTGGTCTGACATGATCAATCTGCCAAACGTAGAAGAGCGAACCAAAAACCTTTTGGTAGACTGCATCGATGACGGCAGAATCGTCGATTCGTTACGCATAGATAAAATCTACGCATGGATTAAAATCACGCCACACTTAGCAATGACGATTACAGAATCTATCCGTGATCAACTTCGTAAAAGTGTGGATATCTTGTGGGCAAGTTGTGTCATCGACAACAAAGCATTCAGTATTCACAACCATGAAACTGCACAGAAAATGATGAAAGACATTATCGATCATTGGTCGCAAACAGTTACAATTCCACACAGAGGTATCGGAGTACGAAACCTTTTGGATTGAAAATGCCTGCTTTGAAACAAATCAAACAACAATGGAAGATGCCATCTGCCTGGAAAATATTCCAAGAAGATGATGAAATTGAAGTTTGTGATTGCGAGGGTGATTTTGTGATGAGTTCAGTGACTCAAGACAATGTCATTGAAGCAGTCAACGAGCATCGAGAAAAGGTAAAAACAGAAGCAGTGATGAAGCTGCTTCTGGATTTATCTGATGATCACGAAGCTTAGTACTTCTTCTTAGATGTTGCTTTCTTTTTAGCAGGCGCCTTCTTTTTTGCAGGCGCCTTCTTTTTTGCAACGCTCAACTTAACGGTATCATCCGCAGTCCCAAGCTTGCCATCTGCTCCAGCACTTACTTTGGCTTCAATCATCCCGACTTTAACCTTTACGCTTTCTGGCTTATCTGCTTTCGCTTCAAGCTCACTGATGTATGCATAAAGAGTCGTAATCACGTTGTTCAAATTATATCCGTGTTGGCAAGCCTTCTTACCTACTACAACGCGCATAGCATCTACTGTTTCTTTCAAACTCATTTTAAACTCCAAATTTATAAACGTAGCCTTGCCGAAAGACCAGGCCATTCTCTCACAGAAACGGCTCCACCTGTTGCCTTTTCTATACCTATTGCAAGAGGCAAAGAAGGTGTTTTGCGACCATATTCGAGGTCTCGCAAATATCCAATGCTGATCTTCATCTCGAAACGCACCAGTTCTCCGTTCAACCATTGAACAAAAGATACTCTTGTACTTCGTCCCGGCAGGCTTTTTCTATACTCAGCGATGATCATTAGACACACCTTTGGTTGATACAATATCGAAGCGGACACTATTTGTCCATCTTTGGGTGTGGCTCCTTGACACACTTTGCAATAAAGAGTACTCTCAAATCAAGAGAGGAACAATGAACCAACAAGAGCGAGAAGCTTGGCTTGCTGAGCGTAAAAAAGGGCTTGGAGGCACCGACGTAGCATGCATTTTGCTTTCTGCATGTGATGATGAGGCTGAAAAAGTAGGTTCATTTGAAAATAGTGTTTTTAAGCTTTGGTCGGAAAAAACAGATCTTTTTGAATCTGATGATGTTGACGATGCAATTTTGATGCGTGGTCGAGTAATGGAAAAATATGTCTGTGAATTTTATGGGCTCCACCTGGGGGAAGGGTGCAAGCTTTGGGAAGAGGGATTGACATGGCATCCAACTCGGCCACGCATCTTTGGAACACCTGATCGACTTGTTGAACAAAACGGTGTCCGATTTGGTATGGATGCAAAGACCCGTAGATTCCGAAGAGGATGGGGAGAGTCTGGAACAACCGACATTCCTTTAGATGTAGAGATTCAAATGAGAACCTACATGGAGATCTTCGACGCGCCATATTGGGATATTGCGACTCTTTTTGGACTCGATGATTTTAGGGTTTACCGGATTGAAAGAGACAAAGAACTTGGATCTCAAATACTAGATGTAGCTGAGTCTTGGTGGGATAAACACGTAGAAAAACAAATACCACCAGATGTAGACAGCACAAACCTTTGCAAAACTGTTCTTGGAAAGCTGCACAAAAGAGTACAGGACATTCCTCTTCGCCAAGCAACAGTGGCCGAGAAAGACCTGTATGAAAAAATCATTGCAGTGAGAAAAGAGTTGAAGTCCATAGAAAAGAAAAAACAGGAACTTGAAAATAGACTTAGGGCTGCAATCGGCGAAGACCCAGGCATTGAAGGTATTGCAACTTGGAAACCATCAAGAAGCAGACGAGTGTTTGATAAAAACAAGTTTCGTCAAGATGAGCCAGAAATGTATGAGAAATACGTTACTGAACAAGCCGGGTCCAGACTACTAAGAATCAAAGAGGAACGACATGACGACAGCACTTAGCACCAGAGACAAAGTTACCCAACTGAATGATTATCTTGAGGGTAAGAAAAGCAGCCTTATTAAGATTGCGCCACATGGCACCGACGTTGATCGAATCATTCGTGTTGCAATGTTTGAGGCCGTGAAGAACGAAAGACTCGTTCAGTGCAGCCCAGCTTCCGTTTATATGGCACTTGCTAAGGCATGCGAGTTGGACCTGGTTGCTGGTGGAGTTTTGCACCGGGCTTCTTTGGTTCCCATGTGGGACAAGAAAAGCAAAGGCTACAACGCAGAGCTGTGGATTGAGTACACAGGACTGATGGACCTTGTAAAGCGATCAGGTGAAGTCGCTCACTTCAAAGCAGAAGTTGTATACGAAAACGATGATTTCGAACACTCGTTCGATCTTGAGAAGGGCGAGGTTCTTAGACACAAAAAGTGTCACGACAATCCTGGTGACTTGCTTCTTGCTTACGCTGTATGCTTTTTCAAAGACGGTCAGCGCCAAGTAGAAGTGATGCGTAAGGATCAAATCAACAAGATTCGTAAAAGCTCTCGAAGTCCAGAATCTGGACCATGGGCACAACACACAGAAGAAATGTGGCGAAAAACTGTGATCCGTCGAATCTGCAAGTATCTACCGCTAACGCCGAAAACAACTGCTGTTCTTGAACACGATATTCAGTCTGATTTTGGCAACGTAATCGACATTGAAACAATCGATGTTGATGAAGAAGCCAACACAGACATTGATAACAATGTTATTGATGTACAATCAGCCGACTCAAAACCAAAGTCAAAACGGAGATCTAAGGTTAAAGATTTGGTTGAGAAAGCACAGGTAAATGATCTACCTGAACCTGAAGAAGATTTCACCTCGTAGGAGTATTAAACATGTCCTTGCTTGATCAAGCCGCAAAAAACCTATCGCCATACAAACTTATGCTGCAGGAAACTGCCAGCAAAAATGTTGAAGATAAGTTCATTGTTCAACCAAACCTTTTGCTCGACATTTTGAATGATGAAATGACTACTCGTTTGATCGACAAAAAACAGAAGAAGCAGTTTGCTGGTTACAGGACACGTTTGAAAACAGCAGAATGGCGACTGGCTGGCATTTTGAACTGTGTTGATGAGCCTTTGTATCGAGAGCAAATCGGAAAAACTATCGATTCAATGCTGAAGCATATCAAGCTTGTTCAGCCTAATGGTGAATGGATTGTTCTCGATTATGAATCAGACATCAGAAAAAACAAAGGTGGAGACCAAGCAATTATGCTGGCTGTAAACTTTGTTGATGTACGCAATGAAAAGGATCTCAAGTACCAAAACGGTATGCCGATCGTCGATGTGAATGTTGACGTTAGCGGATCAAACAAAGAACTTATCGAAGCAATCCAAGCTCAGGGTGCAAACTCTAATGATCAAGAGCTTAAAGACCTTATGAAGCAATTTATTGCTGTGATGGCACAAGATAAGATTGCGGAAAAGTCTGTGGAAAAATCTGTTGAAAAAACAGAAGAAAAGTTTGATGAAGAGCCAGAAGGCTTTGTTGAGTGATAGGGCAAA
>MDSY01029892.1_pt1 | contig 13332 bp, 11 predicted proteins | sample 811131 | NCBI WGS metagenome assembly MDSY01 (sample SAMN05326643, study PRJNA326480) | marine metagenome | isolation source: seawater | place: Atlantic Ocean: South West | collected 2010
AGAATGCGGGGGAAGCGGGAATCAAGCATCAGTATACCAACTGTAGCTGCCGGCTGTATTGTGTTAAGACGAGTCATTGAATACTCTTTCCAATAATAGGCCAGACAGAATGAGCGGCTCAATCATGTCTCATACGGTGCCATAAAATAGTTCGTCTGAACATTAAAACTATTTGTTACAGCTTGGTAAATACTTGATTGAATTTACCCCTTGAATGGCAGGGTTTTTGGTCCTTTAACGCTTGCTTGACAATACTAATCAAAACAGGTCGGATATAAAGCCGTGGCTATTACTTCAGCTTAATCATAGCCAGAAAAAATATTATCAATATGGCTCACCTTTCAGACGGTAGGCTAACTGTTTAAACTTTAAGGAGATTTTAATGAAATTTATTACGCTAGCTCTGATGAGCACTATTGCGGCTACCTTGCTTGTTTCGTCGCCCTCTCAAGCAGAAAAATGGGATATGCCAATGGCATATGCAGCGACTAACTTCCATTCAGAGATGGGTGTTGTGTTTGCTGATAAAGTAAAAGATTATACGGAAGGTGCACTGGAAATTACTGTCCATCCGGGGGGGTCTCTGTTTAAAGGTGGAGAAATCAAACGTGCCGTTCAGACAGGTCAGGTGCCTATTGGTGAGCGTTTCATGTCAGCTCATGCAAACGAAGCACCTTTGCTTGGATGGGACAACCTACCGTTTCTCGCAACAACATATGAAGATAATAATAAGCTCTGGGCCGCTGCCAAAGATAAGGTGAATGCTCAGCTATCTGATTTAAATCTAGTTGCTCTTTATACATGCCCATGGCCAGGACAGGGCTTTTATTTCAAAAAAGCTGTTTCCTCAAGCGCTGATACAAAAGGCATAAAATTCCGGTCATATAATTCAGCAACAGCTACATTCGCTAACGAGCTGGGCATGCTTCCAGTTCAGGTTGAAGCAGCAGAATTAAGCCAGGCGTTAGCAACAGGCGTTGCAGAGGCGTTTATTTCATCTGGCTCAACAGGTTATGACCGTAAGGTATGGGAACATCTGACCCATTATTATAAGGTTAATGCATGGCTCCCGCGTAACTATGTCATTGTCAATAAAGGCATGTGGAACGGCCTGAACAGCAAAACAAAGCAGGCTGTTCAGAAAGCTGCCGATGAAACAGGAGCAGATTGTGCGGCTGAATCTGCCCGTCTGGCAAGCTGGTATTTCGAGCAGCTTGAAGCTAATGGAATGAAAGTGGAAGATGCTGGCCCTGAGTTCCTGAAGGAGCTAAAAACGATTGGCGTGAAAATGCAGGCTGATTGGCTAGCAAGTGCTGGCAGTGATGGCCAGGCAATTATTGATGCCTATAAAAAAATGTAAGACAGACTTACTCTAACACTTGCACTTGGGCTGGCTAATTCTTTCCAAAAATAGCCAGCCCATTTTTTTATAAACAAGGGAAATAGTTATGTCGGATTGGTCGCCATTTTGGGGTCTTCCTCTATGGGTATGGTTATTTGTCATGCCATGCGTGGTCACCATAACTGCACGAATATTCCGGCAGCAAGCTCAATTTCTTTTGCGCCCGGTCTGGTGGCTACTTGATAGGGTCTATATAGCATCTGGAGTACTGGCTGCCAGTTTTATGGTCACCATATTAGTGGTCATTCTGGGCCAGATGGGCGCGAGGTGGGTAGGGTTAACCTTCGAAGGATCTACGGAATTTGCCGGTTATGCAATGGCAGCAACATCCTTTTTTGCGCTGGCACATGCCTTAACAAGGGGCGCTCATATCAGGGTATCTATTTTTCTGAATATGAATAATTTTACTCGGCTTTGGCTAGATGCTGCGGCGATGCTAATTGCTGCGATAACAGCCACCTATTTTGCTCGGTATGCCATAAAAACAAACTATATGTCGGAAATGTTAAATGACCGCACTCAAGGTCAGGATCAGGTACCAGAATCGTTTTTGTCGCTATTGAATCTGATATCCTCCTCACCAGATAAATGGGCTCATTTATGGTCCAATATGGGTGATGGTTATGTTTATACGCCTATTTGGTTGCCGCAGATACCAATGTCGATTGGCACTGTTCTTCTAGCAATTGCACTGTGGGATAATCTTATCAGACTGCTGGTCTTAAGTAGGACAGCTATCACATCTGAAGTGCTAAGATGACAGAATTTTATGCAACCTTAATATTTTTATTTGTCCTATTTACCCTTCTTGGCAGTTCTGTCTGGGTTGGGTTGGCACTGATGGGTGTTGCCTGGGTTGGCATGGAGCTCTTCACCTCGCGCCCGGCCGGCGATGCAATGATTACAACTATTTGGACAGGCTCGTCTAGCTGGACGCTAACGGCGCTACCGCTCTTTATTTGGATGGGAGAAATACTCTATCGAACGCGACTTTCCGAAGATATGTTCAAAGGGCTAGCGCCGTGGATGCGCTGGTTGCCAGGTGGCTTGCTACATACCAATATTGCTGGCTGCACGATTTTTGCAGCCGTGTCAGGTTCTTCTGCTGCAACGCTGACAACTGTTGGCAAGATGTCGATACCCGAGCTGCGAAAGCGGGGCTATCCTGAATATATGATTATTGGCACACTGGCTGGGGCGGCCACGCTTGGCTTGATGATCCCACCATCACTGACATTGATTGTCTATGGCGTAACGATTAATGAATCTATTACCAAGCTCTTCATGGCAGGCGTGTTTCCGGGGCTTGTACTTGCTGGGCTCTTTATGACTTATATTATTGGCTGGCATTATTTACGCCCTCACGAACGCCCGGAGCCTGAACCATCAATGAGCCTGTTTCAGATGATAAAGGATAGCCGGTTTTTAATACCTGTGATGGCATTAGTAACAACGGTGATTGGCTCGATGTACTTTGGCTGGGCAACCGCAACCGAAGCTGCGGCTGTTGGTGTTGTGGGGGCATTATTGCTGGCATTGGCACAACGCTCGCTTGACTGGGAGAGCTTTTCAGCAAGCCTGATGGGCGCTACGCGGACCTCTGCGATGATTGCCCTAATCTTGATGGGCGCATCGTTCCTGTCACTTGCGATGGGCTTTACAGGACTTCCTCGTGCGTTGGCAAGTTGGATTGACGCGATGGATCTGTCACCTGTTGTACTGATTGTTGCGCTCACCTTATTTTATATCATTCTTGGCATGTTCCTGGACGGCATTTCATCAGTTGTCCTGACTATGGCGATTGTTGAGCCAATGATCCGGCAAGCTGGGATTGATGTTATCTGGTTTGGCGTATTTATTGTTGTAGTTGTTGAGATGGCGCAGGTTACGCCGCCAATCGGGTTTAACTTGTTTGTACTACAAGGCATGACCAAGCACGAGATTTCCTATATTGCGCGCACAGCAATACCGATGGTTGGATTGATGATTGTGATGGTTGTCATTCTCGTCATTTGGCCAGAGCTTGCCACATGGCTCCCAGATAATCTCCGCAACCAGCCGGGTTAGCTATATTTCGGTTCTCTTGAAAAAGTCTCTGAGCAAGGGGAGCTTTATCAACACCAGAATAGCCAATCCGATGCCGGCGAGGGCGATGATAAAAATGGCAGTTTCAATCGGGATGAAGTCGCCGAAAAAGCCGATGACCATCCCCCCAATTGTCAAACTGCCAAATGATACGCTCGACCACCAAGTCATTACCCGCGCGCGGTAAGCCTCGCTTACTTCTAGCTGGATCAAGGTTTGTGCCCCAATGCCAACCACAGTCGCGGTAAAGCCGGTCACGGTAAACACTGCGGCCATTGCGCCAAGACCTGTTGCATGGAACAAGCATAAACTTCCCAGAAGTCCGATGGCAAGCATGGGCCATAAACATCTGAGAATGACATCTGGCTTCATTTTGCCAACACCAATCCACCCTGACGCTACTAATGAGCCTAGTCCGGCTGCCGCTGTCACGATAGCAAGTGCGTAGCTGTCGCCGCCTAAAATCTGTCCAACAATGGCGGGTTGAATTTCAAGCAGCCCTCGGACAAAAAAGCTGTTAAGCGCCACAACGCTGAGGGAGGTAAAGATTAGTGGTGTGGTGAGGGCCACTCTGCCACCATCACGCAGCTTCTGGAAAAACCGATCTGCATTCGGCGGGGCAGATTTGCGTTGCTGCAATGGCAAAACAAATAATGCACAAATCAATGGCAGGTAGCATAGCATCGCAATGGCAAATGTATGTGCAAGGCCAAGCGCGACAATCGCATAACCAGAGAGCGCTGGTCCAACAATCCGCGACATATTCCATGAAACTGAATTAAGGCCAATGGCGCTAGTAAGATAGGGCTTTGGGACAACAATAGAAATAAATACTAGACGGATAGGATGGTGAAACGCACTCAGCACACCCAGAGCAAGCGATGTGAATACAAGGCTATGAAGGGTGTGCATCTCAAACCATTGCAGAATAAAAATTAAAAAACTGGTCGCTGCCATCATAATTTTTGTAACCATCATCGCGCGGCGCATATCCCAGCTTTCAGCATAAACGGCGATAAACGGGCCGATAATACCAACAGGAGCCATTAAGGCAATAGACACAAAACTTGTCCAGAATGTAGATTCAGTGATCTGCCATGTAAGCCAGCCAAGCCCGACCTTTTGAATCCAAGTTCCAAGCAAGGATGTTGTATTTGTCCAGAAATAAAGGACAAAGGACCGGAGCGAAAGAGCGTTCATCAGGAAATAAAACTCATCTTCAGGAGAGGTCTCCTGGACCGCTTAGGGAGGCAAGAAACGAGCTTATTGCGATATTGAACGCCTCTGGGTCTTCACAATAAGGTGCATGACCAACATTCTGCAACACTGATATTGTTGCAGATGATATTCCATTTGCCAACGCCGCGCCTTTTTCAGCGCTCACAACCGTGTCATTCGCAGCCTGAATGATGCATGTCGGCATAGCGATGCGAGGAAGCAAGGGGCGGGTATCCAGATGATGCATTGCAAGCCCACCACAGCGTATGCCCTCATATGTAATTTCGCCGGCAATATCGGCTAGAAAGGCAAACATCCCAGTTTCAGGAATGCCCGGCAACATGGTACTCACCCGAAGCGAACCATAAGCGGCATCATCCATTTCACTGCGCTGTTCAAGGCGTTGCTGAACAGCAGCGTTCAATGGCACATGGGCTGCGTTAGCGTTTCCTGTATGGGTGCAAGACAGCACGAGGGCGCTAATCACATCGCTATGAGAGACAGCAAGGACCTGTGCAAGCATGCCGCCCATAGAATGGCCTATAATCACAACAGGTGTTGTAACAAGGGCAGTAATCGTTGCGGCAACTTCATCGGCTATAACAGACATTCCGGCCTCTATAACGTCTGAGCGGCCAAACCCGGGTGCATTTATTGCGATGACGGTGCGGTCTGTAAAAAAATCAAATTGAAAGGCCCAGCTTCGGCTATTTCCATTGAATCCATGTAAAAAAATAATCGGGTCATGTTCTGCAGTCCCGCTATATTTTCTCATCCGGTAAGACGTCGTAATGCCTGTTTTTGGATTTTTATATAATGATTGTTCGGGTAATTTTTTATCAAACTGAGTAAGTGTCTTCACAATGATATTCTCCAAATGGGTGTGAGGCAGGCATCCTTCTATTAATATGTAGACAAGCATTAAATGATATAACAAGGTCGTAAGGTTACACAAATATAAATCAAATTATGTTATCTTTAATAATTGGAGAGTTAAAAATGAAATTCTTACGCCTTTTATGCATCGGGTTAGCGAGTGTTAGTTTCTCGCTTTCGGCTTATGCAGAAGATCTTCGCGTTGGCCTGAAGTCAGAGCCAAGCTCAATTGATCCTCATTATCACAATCTTGGCCCCAACAACGGCTTCTCAAAACATATTTTTGGCGCTCTTGTCGGCAGTGATGAGAATCAACAGCATTTCCCAGATCTTGCGGTCTCGTGGAAGCCAATCGACGATACCACATGGGAATTCAAGCTTCGCCAAGGTGTGAAGTGGCATGATGGTAGCAGCTTCACAGCTGATGATGTGCTCTTTACTGTTGAGAGAGCTCAGAATGTCCCTAACTCCCCATCTAGCTTTGTTACCTATCTTAAAGGTAAAACATTCTCAAAGGTTGATGATCACACAATCCATGTAAAAACGGCAACGCCTTACCCTCTGATGCCAAACGACCTGTCAACGGTAAAAATTATTTCAGCGAAAGCCGGCAAAGGTGCTTCAACCGAAGACTACAATAGCGGTAAGGCGACGATTGGCACAGGCCCATACAAATTTGTTGAATGGGTTCCAGGCGACCGCATCATTCTGACACGAAATGACAGCTATTATGGCAAAAAAGCAGCGTTCGACACGGTTACAATGAAGCCCATCAAATCTGGCCCGTCACGTATTTCAGCGTTGCTTGCTGGAGATGTTGATTTCATTGATAACGTCCCACCACTTGATGTTGCACGTCTGAAGCAAGACAGCAAAATTCAACTGAGTAGCGGTCCTTCTAACCGTGTGATTTATCTTCACATGGACCAGTTCCGTGAGGCTTCACCACATGTACAGGCTAAAGATGGCGGCGCTATCAAGAATCCTTTGATGGATGTGCGCGTACGCAAAGCTATTTCTCATGCGATTAACCGTGATGCGATTGTTGCTCGCGTCATGGAAGGCGTTGCTGTTAAGGCGGGCCAGCTATTGCCAGCAGGCTTCCATGGTGTGTCAGCAAAAATGAAACCAGATGTGTATGATCCGGATGCCGCTAAAAAATTAATGGCTGAAGCAGGTTATGGCGATGGCTTCAAGATGACTGTTCATGGTCCAAATGACCGGTATATCAATGATGCAAAAATTGCTGAAGCACTTGCTCAGATGCTGACCCGTGTTGGTATTGATGCCAGTGTTGAGACAATGCCTAAGTCTGTCTATTTTAAGCGTGCCTCCGGAGGTGGACCAAATAAGTCTCCTGAGTTTAGCTTTATGGTTCTTGGCTGGGGTGCTGGTTCAGGTGAAGCATCATCACCGTTAAAAGCTCTGCTTCATACCTATGATAAGTCAAAAGGACTTGGTGCAGCAAACCGTGGACGTCATTCTGACGCTGCTGTTGATGCCCTCATCAAGAAGGCACTTGCGACAGTCGACGCTGATGCCAGAGGCAAGCTTCTTGCCGAAGCAACAGAAAAAGCTGTTGGCGAAAATTATGGTGTTATTCCGCTGCATTACCAGGTGAATACTTGGGCTGCGAAATCAGGCTATAAGTATCTGCCACGTACAGATGAATACACAGTTGTAATGGGACTTAGCAAAGACTAATCCTACTGCCATCATTATCATTTAACACCCTCACACAGGGGCGCTAAACTAGTCGTTGTGTGAGGGATTTTCCTTTTAGGGAATTAGATATATGACAGCTTTCATTCTCCGCAGGTCATTACAAAGTCTTATCGTCCTCTTTGTGATGTCACTGCTGGTATTCGGCGGCGTAAACATGGTTGGCGATCCTGTCGATATGTTGATTAGCCCCGAAGCTGACCAAATGGAAATTGACCGCGTTATTCGCGACCTTGGCCTTGACCGCCCCGTTACCGAACAATATTGGTATTTTCTGGTAAACGCCTTTAAAGGCGAGCTTGGTCGTTCATTTATTTTTGGTGAGCCCGCCTTGAAGCTGATTATTCAGCGTATGCCGGCGACAATGGAGCTTGCCTTATTTTCGCTGTTACTGGCTGTTGTTTTTGGTATTCCGCTTGGCGTATATGCGGGTCTGAAGCCTGAGGGCAAACTAAGCCGCACAATCATGGCAGGGTCTATTTTAGGATTTTCGATGCCGACTTTCTGGGTTGGTATCTTATTAATTATGTTCTTTTCAGTTAATCTTGGCTGGTTTCCCTCGACGGGACGAGGGGAGACAGCCACTCATTTTGGCATGACGAGTTCTATTTTTACCGCAGACGGATTGTCCCATCTATTTTTGCCAGCCTTTAATTTAGCCTTATTTAAATTATCCTCGGTTATTCGCCTAGCACGCGCTGGAACGCGCGAAGTTATCTTGCAGGATTATATAAAATTTGCCCGCGCAAAAGGCGTTAAGGAATCGCGCGTCATTCGTGTGCATCTGTTGAAAAACATTATGATCCCGATTATCACAGTCATTGGCCTTGAATTTGGCTCATTGATTGCGTTTTCGACAGTCACAGAAACAGTATTTGCCTGGCCAGGTATGGGAAAGCTAATCATTGACTCAATCTATAATCTCGATAGGCCAATCATTGTTGCCTATTTGATGATCATTGTTGTGATTTTTGTAGCACTAAATTTAGTGGTTGATATTTTGTACTCATTTCTCGACCCGCGTGTCCGGATCAAAGGAGTAAAATAGTGAGCAATGTAACAGACGCGAAGCCACAGGCCACAGTTTTGCCGGCATCAGGCATAAAAAAACTTTGGGAGGATTTTTCGGAAAGCCGGCTGGCTCTTTTTGCGCTCGCTGTTTTTTTAACTATTCTCTTCATCGCTCTTTTTGCGCCGTGGATATCACCAACCAATCCTTATGATTTAGGCAGTGTGGATATTATGAATAGCCGGTTGCCGCCGGGCTCAGAGGATTTTGCTGGTAATGTCTACTGGCTTGGAACCGACGGTGCTGGCCGGGATATGTTATCTTCGATTTTCTATGGCTTGCGCGTTAGCCTTGGTGTTGGAGCTTTTTCGGGAATTGTTGCCTTAACTATCGGGGGCACAATAGGTCTTGCGGCTGCTTATTTTGGTGGCAGGCTTGAGACGATTATCATGCGTATCGTTGATATTCAGTTGAGTTTTCCGTCAATCCTGATGGCGTTAATTATTCTCGCTATTTTTGGGAAGGGTGTTGATAAGACAATCATTGCGCTCGTATTAGTCCAGTGGGCTTATTATGCGCGAACAGCACGGGCAAGCGCTCTGGTCGAAAAGAACAAAGAATATGTAGAAGCAGCTCAGTGTCTGGCTTTGAGCGATAGGCGCATTATTCTAAGCCATATTATGCCGAATTGTCTGGCGCCCATGATTGTTGTTGGTACCTTGCAAACAGCACATGCTATTTCTCTTGAGGCAACACTAAGCTTCCTTGGGCTTGGTCTTCCTATTACTGAGCCATCACTTGGCTTGCTGATTGGTAATGGGTTTGAATATATGTATACCGGTGATTTCTGGATTAGTATTTTCCCAGGCGTCGCGTTGTTAATTACCATTGTTTCGATCAATCTTGTCGGCGACCAGCTGCGGGATATTTTTAACCCGCGCTTGCAGAAGTGAGTGGATGCTGTGAAACCTATTCTTCAAATCGAAAACCTTCAGACACATTTTTTCACGAAGGCTGGCGTTGTAAAGGCCGTGGATGGTGTCAGCTTTGATATCAAAGCTGGCGAAGTTGTAGGGCTTGTTGGTGAGTCAGGTTCAGGAAAATCAATTACAGGCTTTTCCGTGATGGGACTGGTTGATGCGCCGGGAAAAATTGTTGGTGGGCGTATTATGTTCCAAGGCGAGAATATTGCTGCCATGTCCCCACAACAATTACAAAGCCTTCGCGGTAATCGCATCAGTATGATTTTCCAAGATCCTATGATGACACTCAATCCGGTGCTGCGTGTGGAAACACAGATGGTTGAGGCCATTAAGGCACATGACAGCACGATTTCAAAAAGTGAGGCGCGTGCGCGTGCAAGAGACGCTCTTGGTCTTGTCGGCATTTCAGCTCCAGAAGAGCGTATGCGCGCTTATCCGCATCAATTTTCCGGTGGTATGCGGCAACGTGTGTCAATTGCGATTGCGATGTTAAACAGGCCAGACGTCATCATTGCAGACGAGCCAACAACAGCGCTTGATGTCACAATTCAAGGTCAGGTGATTCACGAAATGCAGCGATTATGCGAGGTAACAAAAACAGCGCTTCTGTGGATAACACATGACCTTGCTGTTGTTGCTGGCATTGCTGACCGTATCTGTGTGATGTATGCCGGCCGTGTGGTTGAACAAGGTCCAATTGCGAGTACGATTTCTCAGCCCCTGCACCCCTATACACGAGGCTTGATGGGCAGTGTGCCAAGCCAGAATAGACGTGGTCAGCCATTGCAACAGATTGATGGTATGGTGCCATCTTTGTTGAATCTGCCGTCAGGATGTGCCTTCCAGAACCGGTGTGCAATGGTATCAGACAAATGTTTATCCGAAATACCAGAGCCAATAGATGTTGGCGAGCAGCGCCTTGTAAGATGCGTTAATATTGGTCAGGAGACAGCATTGTGAAACCTATTCTGACAGTCTCAAACCTATCTAAAGATTTTACCAAACCACTCGATCTTATTGCCAAGCTTCTTAATAAGGCGGGGCAGGATAATAAAGAGGAAGTTGTTCATGCTGTGGATGATGTCTCCTTTGCAGTGCAGCGCGGTGAGATTGTTGGCATTGTCGGCGAGTCCGGGTGTGGTAAATCAACTCTTGGTCGGATGGTCGCAGGTATTCTGTCTCCAACAACTGGTTTGGTAGAGTTTGATGCTGCGCAGACAAAAACATCTGATCTGCCGCAAGCCCTGCAGACGCAGATGATTTTTCAGGATCCGTTCTCATCGCTCAATCCCCGTAAACGGGTGATTGATATTATTACCGAAGCTCCAATCTTTCATGGATTGATTGTCCGCAAGCAGAAGAATGAATTTGCGGTTGAAATGCTACAACGTGTTGGCCTTGATCCAGATACTTTAATGCGTTACCCGCATCAGTTCTCAGGCGGCCAGCGTCAGCGCATTGGGATTGCCCGGGCCCTTGCTGTATCTCCAGAATTGCTGGTGTGCGATGAGTCAATCGCTGCTCTTGATGTATCCATTCAAGCACAGATTATTAATCTGTTTGTAAAGTTGCGCGATGAGTTCAAATTAACATATCTATTTATCAGTCATGACATCGGGGTCATTGAACATATCTCTGATCGGGTGATAGTGATGTATCTAGGCCGTATTGTTGAAACAGCGCCAATCAGCAGTTTTTTGCAGACGCCAAATCACCCCTACACCAAAGCCCTTCTCGCGGGTGTACCGCGACTTGAAGTTGGCAAACGTGAATATGAGCCTGTTTCAGGTGAAATCCCGTCACCACTTGACCCCCCAACAGGATGCCATTTTCATCCGCGCTGTGCGTTTGCAATTAACAGATGCCAGAATGAGGCTCCGGTGCTTCGCGAACTGTCAACCGATCATTTTTCAGCCTGTCATCTTAATGATGAGGCTCAGGCCTAGTTGCTATTTAGCCACCTGTTTCAGCAAGCGATAAGATGCTGCGTATTATGACAGCAGCACCTTTCGCGATAGCATCAGAGCTGGTCAATTCTTCAGCGCAGTGACTAAGCCCGTCAACGCATGGGATAAAAATCATGGCAGCCGGCGAAAACCGTGATAGGTGAGCGCTGTCATGACCTGCCCCGCTTGCAAGTGGGGTATGTGACAGGCTCAAAGCCTGTGCCTGTTCTGTGATAATAGCCTGAAGGCTGCCATCCATCGGCGCAATCTCGGCAGTCGCAAGAAGCGCTAAGTCGATATCACATCCAGTTTTCTGCCGGGCCTCATCCAGAGCATCTGCAAGATTGGCAAGGAATTCGGATTTAGCCTCGTTACTCGCAGACCTTACATCAAGTATCATTTCCACCTGGCCAGGGATAATGGTCGCGCCATTTGGCAGCACATCAAGCTTGCCAATGGTAGCAACAAAATGCTGGTTGGAGCGGCTGGCAATATCATGTGCTAACATACTTACCTGCTGAATAATGCCACTAGCGCAGACAAGGGCATCTTTTCTACTATGCATTGGCGTGGTGCCGCTATGCCCCACTGCGCCGGTCATTGAGATGGCATAGCGGTCAATCGCCGGCAGGGCCGTTACAACACCAATATCTATATCAGCATCATAGAGCGAACGCGCTTGTTCAATATGTAACTCAAAGCAGGCGAGGATATTAGTGGCATCCGGCCGGGCGCCCGATGGCGGCATGCCAGACCCGCCACATGCTGCGATTTCTTCGCCAAGAATACGCCCAGTCTCATCGCGTCGTGCCAGCATTTCAGCATTAAGGAGGCCCGCCATATGACGACTACCCAAACAAGATGTGCCCCATAGATTAAGCTCTTCTCCCAGAAAATCTACTACCTCCAGCGTGAAGGGAAGCGTGATCTGATGTGCATTTAGATAATGGACAACCTCCATTGCCGTAATGACGCCAGCAATACCATCATAGCGCCCACCAGTGGGCACGGTATCAATGTGCGAGCCAATAATAACTGTCTGCGGCGCCGTAGCCTGCGCGCCAGCCTGCCGCCTGCCAATGAGATTGCCGCCAGCATCACTATGGCATTCAAGGTCGAGAGCCTGAAATTCATCTGATAACCATGCGCGCGCTGCATGATATTCTTTGCTAAAGACAAGCCGCGTATAAGGCCTATCAGCTTCGGTAAATAAGGCAAGCTTTTCATTATAGTGAGTGATACGGTCTGCATCGCTATAGGTTTGATAGGCAGGAGATACTGTCATAGGGCCTCACAAATTTCACAAGACGCGGCCATGAGAGTGCTAAAGTCTTGGCGAGTTCCTGCCATTACCAAAGCAGCACTTGAATTAGTTTTCTGTGGCTGTCTATTATGAATGATGGCACGAAACCGGAACAACTTCCATATCGGATGGGTAAAAAATGAATTTGATAAAATCAATAGTCGATAACCAAGATGACCTTATGTCATGGCGTCAGCACCTGCATCAGAATCCTGAAATAGCCTATGAAGAAAAAGATACATCTGATTTTGTTGCCGCCAAGCTTGAAAGCTTTGGCATTGAGGTTCATCGCGGATTTGGGGGTACTGGACTGGTTGGGGTCATTCAGGGCAACCAGCCAGGTGACAAGGCTGTTGGATTGCGCGCAGATATGGATGCGCTGCCCATGCCGGAGCAAACCAACCTGCCTTATGCCTCGCAGCGTGATGGCCGGATGCATGCCTGTGGCCATGATGGCCATACAACGATGCTGCTAGGGGCAGCACAGCATCTTGCAGCTACGCGCGATTTTCCGGGTACTGTCTATGTTATTTTTCAGCCAGCTGAAGAAGGCGGAAACGCCGGTGCACGCTCGATGATTAATGATGGTCTGTTTGAGAAATTCAAAATGGACTCAGTCTGGGGCATGCATAACTGGCCAGGCCTTGAGGTTGGCCGCGCGGTTGCTCATACCGGCGCTGCTATGGCAGGGGCAGATATTTTTATCCTGACCATTGATGGCAAGGGTGGTCATGCAGCTATGCCCCAGCAATCAAAAGATCCTGTGGTTGCGGCGGGCATGACAATCA
>MDSY01131866.1_pt1 | contig 13330 bp, 13 predicted proteins | sample 811131 | NCBI WGS metagenome assembly MDSY01 (sample SAMN05326643, study PRJNA326480) | marine metagenome | isolation source: seawater | place: Atlantic Ocean: South West | collected 2010
CCCCTGCCCTCACGGCAAGATGAAAGGCAACTGCAAGGAGTGCACTCCCTGCCCGCACGGCCAGGTGAAAAAGTACTGCGTGGAGTGCAAGCCCTGCCCCCATGGGTAGCGGAAAACCAACTGCACAGTGTGCAACGGCTGCCCTCACGGCAAGCAGAAATACAGCTGCGTGACGTGCACCCCATGTTCCCACAGCAAGTGAAAAAGTATGTGCACGGAGTGCAAAACGGCACGCGCGGATCCGCCAAGGTCAAAGCGGATCAAACGCGACACGGAGAGTTCACCCGAGATCAAACAAGAGCCCGAGATCAAGCAAGCACCCGAGCCGTTCACCGTTCAAGGCTACTTCGGCTTTGACAAGTAGACGAGAGATTTTTGTGAGAGCACAAGTTGTTTTACGATGTCTTTTCAATCTTCACTTTCTCCATCACACCTCACGCCGCGACCTCCCTCCCCCCGTGCCACGCGTCTTTCCACTTCGAGTCGTCGTCGTCCACGGCGAACAGCCGCAGGATATCCGTCGGGGTTAAAACTGCGATAGGCAAGTCGTCGTCTACCACGTACACGTGGTGTATGCCGTGCTTTGAAAACAGGTTCAGGACTTTGCGCAACGTCGTTGTTGTGCGCGCGAACACGAGCTCCACGAAGGTCCGGTCCGAGACTCGAGGCGAGTGGACGATGCGGTTCGAGTCGAAAAACTCGCGTATCGATTGCTCAGGAAGCGACTTCAAGTCCGCTTTCGTATCGCCAATCGTCTCCTCCATCTTGCGCGCCTCCGCGAACGGCGCGTCGCGTCGTCCGATGGCGTCTCCTTTTCTGCGTGAAATGAACTCCGCGACGGGTAACGCTAATAGACGAAAACTCTCTTGATCCAATCGTCGCAAATCGCTCGCACTTAAGTTGGCAACAAGCTCAGAACTCTGATCAACCACGCCGATCGCTGACACGTTTTTGTCGCGCATCAGCTTGAAACACTCAAGCGCTGTCATGTCCCACGGCGCAGTCACGACGAAGCCGTGGTGGTCGCGTGTTATGGTGGTTCGAGTAGTGGGCAGAGGACTGGTGACACGTGATTCAATGGCCTCTATGACCGATCCAGGTTGGATTACTTTATTGCCATTCACTCCAACGATAACTTCCTCTTCGTTCGTGCCGCCTCCGTTGACCAACCCCAGCTCTTCCAGCGTCGCGTTTGCGAGACTGCTTTCGGAGTCAACTTTCCGGGACAGAAATCGAAGAATATCGAGTTGAGACACGATGGACACGACTTTCATACTGGAATCACTCTGAGATGAGGCATTCACGGAATCCTCAACCTCAAACACTGCAACTCGGTGACACACCCCCACGGTCCGCGTGAACGCCTGTGATTCAATCTCCGCGGCGGCCGCAAAGTCATCCGGCTGATGTTGTTTCTCCGGCGACGATTCGATTTGGTGTATCAATCGTCCAGAAGCGGCTTCTAATCGTTCGTCCCTTTGTGTGATCGTCAACGGAGGTGCGGGTTCGATAACTGCGTCGTGCGTTAACATAGTAGGCGTCAGTGCCTTCTTAGTCTCGCTAGGAGGCGCGTGGAAAAACCCATGCGACACGACGTCCAACAGCGTGGCGTCGTCGCCGTGGCCTTTGTACACGAGCTTGCCGTCGGGTGACTTTGGGACTTTCGTGCTCCGCGTGTTGAGGAAGTCCTCCGCGATGTTATCGAGCTCGGCCATTCTTTGTTCCCTTGTTCGTGATGTGATGTAGCTTTGCCTCGTTAAACTCGGATCAAGCCCGTCAATGAACGCGTGCAGGATATCGAGGCAACTCATGAACCCGTGGAAGGCGTTCGTGGTGGTGTCAAGCACGGGGGCGGACAGAATGCCGTGCCTGGCGAGTACGCGCATGGCTTCGCCGATCGTCGCGGTTCTTGGAAGGGTAACCACAGTGCTGGGCGGCCTGGTTTCCAGAAAACGTCGCAGCGACCACCCGAACAGTAGCCTTCTGGCCTGGTCAAGGTCGGGGGGGGCAGGAATTGTGGTTGTGAAAGTCGTCGTGGGTGTTGTTTTCGCCGTCGTGGTGTGGACGGACGAACCTTTGGTGGCGTCACCCACGGGGTCGTATGTAGACCCGGACGTCCGTTTGGCGATAACCTCGGTCATGTCGCACTCGTCGCGGTTGCCGCGCAGAATGTCGCCGATAGCGCGCTTCGAGCGAGGCATGTACGGGCTGCGCGAGCGGTTGTGGCGGACGAGTGTCGTAGCTTAGTAGCTTTTCGGGCCGACAAACTTTCGAGCGGTCCAAGAAACATAACTTATTGATTCGAGAAGAAGCGGTTCATATTTTTCTCTTTCGACTTTACATCGACTACTCAACCCCTCCCTACGCTATCGGCATTTTATCGTTCAAGTACGCAAGCACCGCTGTTGTGCCCTTCTCGATAACTGCCCGTCGAATACTCCGTAACGGATTCCCCTCTAACTGCAACGAGCGAAGAGATAAGAGACCCAGGTCCGGCGGCAGTTGCGCGAGTTCATTATTTTTAACGTCGAGTTCGTCTAAGTTTTGTAAATTGGCGATTGACCGTTCGATGCTTTCGATTCGGTTATCCCCAAGTCGAAGCGTTTTCAGGTGTTTCATTTTGTATACTTCAACAGGCACAGATGCCAAGCCCCCTTTCTCCCACCGCAAGTGCTCCAGGGTGTCAACCAGAGGAGACAAACAACCCTCGGCGAACGAATGCGCTTTCAGTTTCGACAAATCCAGCGAGGTTAAAAACGGGACGGACGAAAATGAGTTTTTGTCGCTCAAGAAACCGCTCAACGATAAATTACCATCCAGACGTAACGCTCGTAACGATAACGTGTTACTACCTGTTTGTCCAGTAGGTAACGGCCACGTTTCCAGCTTGTTGCCGTCCAAACTCAAGCTGCGCAACGTGGTACATTGTTCAACAGTTTCAGGCGAAATCTCACTCAACGAATTCGCCCCAAGATCCAACGAAGACACACCAGACGACCACACTTCCTCCGGAATCTCCACCAACCCACGTCCGCGAAGGTCCACGTTGATCTCTTTAGGGTTCAACGGGTTCAGGGCTTTTCGTGGTTTAGGATTTATGCTCACGCCGTCAAGAGCGGAGGTGCTTTTGTTAATCGCGGCGAGAACCACGCGTCGGGCGTCGTTTTCGGTTTGTTGTTTATCGCCGCCGGCACCGAACGCGCCTGTTTCTGTGTCCCCATCATCCAAACCTTCCGGCAACCTGGCTTTCAGAAGCTTCAACAGCTCCCGTGTTGGACCAGTAACGACGGCTTGGCGTATTGAGCGCAGTGGGTTGCCGATTAACATCAACGAGCGCAAGTTACCGCAGGTTCCGATTTCGGGGGCGACGAATTGTAAATCATTCTCAGAAGCGTCGATCGCGGCTAGGGTGGTTTTTAAATTTGATAAACTCGCTGGTAGGGCATTTAGTCTGTTCCTTGATACGTCCAACGTGACTAAGGATGTGCAACCGTTGCCGATAACATCGGATAAACTCCCTGCTAGCCTGTTAGACCCTAAAAATAACTCGTTCAAGACTTTAAAGTTCCCGACGCAATCTGGAATATTCTCGAGAAGGTTTTCGCGTAAATCCAGCCGTCTTAAACACGCGCCCGCGTTTTGGAACCCGAACGGGAACGTCATTAATTTGTTCCTTGAAAGGTCAAGATCGGTCATGTTTGGCAAGTCCTTTGAGATGACATCGGGGATTATTTCGAGAGCGTTGTTTGAAAGGTTTAGGTGGACCAGTTGTCCGCATCGCGCCAAGGACGCGGGGAGCTTTTGCAGGTTGCAATTATTCGCTTCGAGTTCCGCTAAGTTTCCGCAAGCACCTATAAAATCGGGCAACCGCCACATGTTTTTGTTGTGGCTGCATTTTAGCTGCGCTAGGGTTTCGGGTAGCGCATCTGGCAGATCAGTTAAGGCATTGTGCGACACATCCAGGGATCGCAGCGGCAAATTCACCAGGGCTTCTCCGGGGAGCGATTGGAGTTGGTTTCGCGAGACATCCAGTTTTTGTAAGCACGTCAAGTTTTTGATGGCATCAGGAATGGAAGTGATGTGATTCCTGCTCGCCACTATGCTGGTCAAGTCGTGCGTTTCCCACCAATTCGGTGCGTTCAAATCCGCGTCAGGGGAGTCGAAATCGATCGTGCTGGTGTACACTTTGCGGTCGTGTTCTGTAACAGGGTCCGCATCGGGGTCGAACGCACCGGGGGGTAGTTCGTGCAAACCACGCCCGCGCAAATCTAAAACTCCCGTTTGCTTCGACACGAGAAGCGCTTGTTTCACGCCCTTGCTTGTGTCGCCCTGGCGGCCGTCGAAACCAGAAGACGCGAACGGGTCGCGCCGCGAGCCACGAGCGAAAGACGCACTCATCTGACAGAGTGCGCCCGAGAAGTGGACGGTGCCGGGTCTCAACAACGGATTTCAAATAACTCTCAAACGTCGGACAAGTCAACGTCGTCTCGAACACGACGAAAATGTATTCAGACCCGGGGCGCGCCCCCCGGTCTCTGATGGCGAAGAGTCGCGCCAAGCTCGTTATTTGGTGCCTAGCAGTCGTGTCGCTGGTGCTTGAGCTTGTTAAATGGCGACGCGCGGGTGTGGGGGCGATTTCGGGGCACGACGGGACCGGCATCGTTGTGGACACGCACCACTCGAGTGTTTTCACGCATCGTGAGCACCACGACTCGACGCACCGGGTACAGTCGGTTCCGAGTGAAGTGGATTCGCGCGTGACGAGCGGTACAGGCGAGGTGAAGCACGATGACGAGCTAACCAAACCGATACTCGCCACGCACACAGTCACACACAGTACAGTAAGTACTGTGACCGGTGGGCCCGAGAGAGTTGAGACGATGGAAGTTTCATCAACCGAGACTTCAGATGAGATGACTTCATCGTCGTCGTCGTGTTCCGGTTCCAGAAACACCGAGTTCGCCGGGGACGTCGTGGCAAACGGCTGGGGCAGTGACCCGCGGAACAAAGCCAGGGATGCGACTGAGTGCTGTGAGCGATGCAAAAAATCAGCCAGCTGTAACGTCTGGGTGTTTTGCGACCCGAGCGAACAACAGTGCGCGGGGGACAAAAAAGGACAGTGCTGGCTAAAAAAACAAGAGCTATGGGTTGGAATGGATCTGACGGCGTTGGCGAAAGGAAATAATGTGGGGTGGACATCAGGGGCTGATTTCAGTAAAGCGGTTCGTATGGATACCAATGTGGATTTCGAAGACGAAAATGAATTGAGTGTTTGGTTCAAACCTATTGACGTTTTGAAGAATGAGCCGGAATATTCATCTTCGGAGGTAAGACTTTCCACGCGACTGCGCGAATGCGGCGACCCCGCAATCGACGGCTACGCGCACGTCAACGCGACATGTCTGGAACACTCGGAAACCGCGGTTGATTGGGAAGACGCTTCAACAAACGTCGCCTGGTACGAGGAACACGCCAGTTTCGATGGGCTCGCGGTGAGGTGGGGTATCGGGCATAAAAAGAAATCAGCTTCTGCTTGTGCGAAAGCCTGTTTACAACACATTCCGCTCGGGAAACAACGAGGCGGTCCGTTCGGTGCTTTGCCGTGTAGCGCGTTCGTGTGGTGTCCAATTGACGTGCCAGACGGTGTTTGTTTCGAGCCGGATGCGCATACGCACGGCCCAGGCGATTGCTGGCTCAAATTCACCGAGGTACCTGAGTCAGTGCAGGTGAATCAAAGGGGAAGGAACAACGCTGGTTTCTTTACAGTCAACGGCAGAGCATACAGCGAACGACACCCTAACGCTCCGAGTGAAACGCACTGGACAAGCGGCGTGGTGCTACCAATTGGGTGGACACCGGGGAACGGGACCTTCGGGCCGAGGGCGAAGTGGTAGGATAAGGTGAGAAGGGTTACGTATAGAGTTGGGAGGTAGACTAGTTGAGACGAAAGCGGTTTATTTTTATTCTTCTGTTTTTCTTCTTGTCTTTTTTCGCGCACAACGTATTCGTAAGTCTATGTAGTATTGGTCTTATTCGAGACACGCTTGGTCTTTCTTTCTTTTGTTGAGGTGCGCAGGTATTGCCGTGATGCGATATGATGTTTGGATCACATCACCGCCCTTCGTACAGGCAAAAGGTCTAGATAAGCCCGCCGACTATCTTGTCCTCCAAGTCACGGTTGACGTTGATGTCCGTCGCGATTAATTTTCCGCCTAACGATTTCTTAGTCGATAAATCGATCGAGCGACGCACGTGCGATTCGTCGATGGAGCCTCTGCGGCCGTTGTCCATGCTCGTCCTCGGTGTCCTGCTCATCTTCTGATCGTGGTTGATCTCACCATGGTTCATGAGCTCGTCCATGGAACGGACGTGGATGTCGTGCGCTTTGTTGTATTGCTCTGTGGAAATTTGGGAGTAAAAAACGGTTTCGGGATGCTGACGTCAGAATTTTGAACAATGAGCTTGGCCGGAAAACGAGTGACGTGTTGTGGTTTGGAGGTGGTTTGTTGCGGAGGGACGTGGTGTCGGTGGAGTTGTGTTGACATGACGTGATTGGGTCGTGGAAAGGAAGAACGAACGCGCTTGGCGTGCGCAACATCGACGCGCGTCACGTGAGCATTCGGTAATCTTCATTCTTGGAACGAAAGAGATATTTTTTCGCGCGAAAAAGCGTATACGCAGAATTGCATTCTTTCACGTACCGTCGTAGTGCTGGCTGGCGACGTTTCCCATGTTAAGTGAAGGAGTTTTAGGTAGTGGAAGGAGAGAGCGCGGGTGTGCGCCGATAATGTTGAAGGTCGTGGACTGCGTGAGTCGCGTGTTCCGAGGAATGACGACGCTGAAGGAAGCGTTGCGAAGGATGTCACTTTTTGGCAAAATTGCCACGTCAGACGGAGATCCGAGACTGATTATTGGTTTTTCGTTCGCTTTTTCTGCTGAGACCTTTTCGGTTTGCCATTGGGGCTCGCGCCCCTCCACGACCTTGGGGTTCCGATGTCGGAACAAGTCGAAACGGAGTGTTTTGAAAACGGCGACGTGTCAACTGCACAAGACCTCTTCAAATGGCTGTCAAAGGAAGTTCGAGATTACATGCCCGGGAGTGTCTCCGTGCTTGATTCGCCACCCACCGCGCTTGTGTTTTCGAGGGATTTCGTAGGGGCCAACAGGCCTTGTGTCATTCGAGGTGCGGTGGACCACTGGCCCGCGAAAGATCTGTGGACCACGGAGTACCTCGCCAACACCCTAGGAAATACCCCGATTTCAGTCAACGTCACTCCGACTGGGTTGGGAGACGCGTTGTGTGCAACGGAAGGGTTTGACGTGACGTTTAGGGGGACGGATGGGAAAGATGAGGCCAACTTTCATGCAAATGAAAAACAGTATGAACCTTCCTCAGTCCCAACCGAAGTCTTCGCCCAGCCCGAAGAGCGCCGGATGAGCTTCTCGGAGTTTTCCAACTTGTTACGGCAATCGAGCTATAACTCAAACGAAGATTTATCGCTTCGTAACAGGTTACTAACCTCCGAAATACCGTACGTATCAAAACAGAACGATTCGTTTAAAACTGAATTTCTTGAAAAGTTGGGACCCGACATAGGAAACGTGGACGTCGTCGAGGGTCTATCATTCGCAACCGAGGCGTTTGGAACCCCCCCTGACGCGGTCAATTTATGGATAGGAAGTCAGAACGCAACCACCTCCTTCCACAGAGACCACTACGAGAACATGTATTGCGTTTTAAGAGGTTCGAAAACGTTTACGTTATTGCCCCCGTGTGACGCGTGGCGCATGAAAACACGAAAAGCGCCTTCCGCCAGGTTCGAGTATACCACGAAAGAAAGTGAAACGCTCAGGTTGACCTATCCTTTTGAAAGGAAAGCGCGTATCTTTATCGACACGCCCGTGACAGAAACGACTTGGCCATCAGTGACTCCTGGTTCGTTAACTCAAGACGGAGGACCTGCACCGTTCGTCGTCACCGTAAACGCGGGCGAGACGTTATACCTCCCCGCGCTGTGGTATCACTTCGTTGAGCAAAGCGACGATTTAATTTCTCAAGAGCCCGCGATGGCGGTCAACTTCTGGCACGACATGCGGTTCGACGATAGGTTTGCGGTGGCAAAGTTCTTAGAAGCAGCTGCGGTTAGAAGAGGGGGGGTATGAAGTAGGAGTAGATAGAGACATAGCTATTAGCACTACTGTTATTTAGAAATCATTCTCCGATACTAAAAGTACTCCAGCCCCAACATTTTCCGAAACTGTTCCACCATGGGCATTTGGATGACCATGACGGGCCCTTGCCGTGCAGCCGCGGGCCAGAACCCGCGGTAAAGCGACTTTAACCCGTTCTGAGATACCAACCGGTACGCAACGAATACCGCGTTTGGTGATTTTTTTCCAACGTCAACTGCCGAAGAATTATTCGCCATTACCAGCGTTTTCAGCGTATCCGCCGGCTGTGTCACCGTTTGCGCGACGATTCCTGACAGTAACGAAGCAGCGAAGTGTAACGCAGGCCCTTCTCTGAATGTTGAAATGCCTGTATGCGCAAACATTGTATCGTCTTTTAACGATCGTTTCACCGTGTCATACGTCGCTAGCTGCGAGCCGCTCAGCGTCGCCGCCCTCAACATGCACACGCCGTACCCGCGCCAAAGCCCTTTGATGCCTTCCGCTTTTACGATCTGACTAAATACCCCTAGCGTGGACCCAGCTGGACTAACCTGCATCCGTATCCGCACCACGTCGATCGGGTTGAACACGGCGCTGCCCACGGCGCCCGTAGTGGCGCCCGCTACTACGCGCACGAGAAATGAATCACTGTCGCCGAATATTTTCGTGCCACTGATGCCAACCCGCACCGTTGGGTACATGCCTATCCGGAAGCCGGTGTACGAGAAGGCTCGGTATATCGTAGCCTCCAGGCCGGGGTGCCACAACCCGCGAAATATGCCTTTTTCGGCAATCGCGGTGCGTGCGAGTGAGAAGGTAGAGGCTGGTGCGTGTGGTATACTATTACCGACCCCCACCACCCCACCCCCAATCGCTACTTGCCGTCGCACTTTCAGAACCTCCAGGGGGTTGAAGATGGTGTCCGCCACCGCGCATCCCAGCGACGCGGAGAGCCACTCGCGCTGCCACGGCGTGACCCACGGAGCCGTACCGCTCGCACGGGGCGGCGACATGACCACCGCGCGAACACCGGTCGACGCGGGGAGGTGTGACGCGTGTTTGTCGGAGGGAGTCGTGGTGCAGGAAGTGGATAAACTGGCGGGTGGCGAGTTGTCTCGTGATATTTTTATTTGCATCGTCTAGAGTACTATTCGTTCGTCGTTACACTCGCGCACCAGCATATATGCGCATCGGTGCAATCGCCACATGATCAATTCGATCGGTGTCACGCGTGTCATTACTTAAACGCGCTTACAGAGGGATAAACATTTTTTCCTGATCTGTTTCCTCGTCGCCTTGCTGATTTCCGCGCCCGCCTCGATCAGCGCTCGCACAACGTCATCGTGGGACATTGTAGCAGCCCTGTGCATCGGCATCTCGCCGCCAACCCTCGCCTTGTTGACGTCCGCGCCCACCTCGATCAACGCCCGCACTATCGCCTCGTGACCAAGTCGAGCGGCCGTGTTCAGCACCCCACCGTTCAGATATTGTCTCTGAACCAAAGCTTTTGCACGCGTCCGTGCTTCCTCGACGTCCCCCTCGAGAATAACCGATTCCAGCATCTTCAACATACCCGTCGTCAATATCGCCCCGAGCAACATCTCGGTAACATCCTCCTGAGTCAGCATATCCATCTTCGCAAGCTCTGCCGAGACGCGGTCGAATAATGCACGCACCGGCACGTTCGGAAACAGTGTCCCCAACGACCCCTTCAAAGCGAGTGTCAACAGAACGTCTGCCGCGTTTTCGCCGTCAACCGACTCTAGCCTGAGCTCCCAGTACGCAGCAGTTTGATGGATATACACGCCGCTACCGAGACACGTGAGTAGTGCCCCTACAACAGTGAGGAGCTGCTACCGAATCGGTCCATTGGGAATTTCACGTGCCGCAGCTATCACCGCGTCGAAGCGCTGCTGCTTGTGCTCGATGAGCTCTTTCTTCAGAAACACCACGGGATAATACGCCGACGACTTAATCTTCTGCCGCGTCATCGGGCACACGTTGAACCTTACCCTGCCACGCTCGTCGAACACCGTGGTCCGATCGAACACGTATCCAGTCTCTATCATCACCGGGTCGCAGAACCTTTCGGGGGGATCATCCAGTTCTTCCCACAACGACGAAATGACGCACGCGGCGACCAAGGAGACGTCGCTCGTTGCCCTGCGCAGGAGCTCGAGTCCCAGCGATGCCTTGTGTCGCGGCGTGACTGCGTTTTCGGAGCAGATAATTTCCTCACACTCGTCACGAAACGTACCGATGTCGCAGCCTATGTTCGTCCACAACCTCTCCATCTGCTGAAAGGACATCCCGCACTCCAACATACTCATCACAGTTTCTGATGGATTCGCGACCTTCACGTACAGCTGTCGCCTCGTCGTTGTGGGCCCGCTCTCCGCCTCGGCGCCAGAGCCGGTCGCATACGTATCGCGGGCAGTCTGTAGACGCTGCGCGCGTGCTGCTTCCTGACTATCCGGGACAACATCGCGCTTCAAGAGAGCCCTTAAGAGGTTCGGCATCCCCGCGCGCATCTTGCCTCGATGTTAAATCGTGGTCGGCCCCGTTCGCTGGTTCTCAGCTCCGAGATCCTCGAGAGGAAATAACGAGTCCGAGGGTAGATGCGCGCGAATATCGGGGGGCACGCGCGCGTGTCGACAACGTGGTCGCGAGAATTCGCGTATCGCCGTATCGCGCGCCACTCCGATATTCCCTGCGGCGCGTCTACGCGCACACACGGAGTGAGCCAGGAGTCGAGTCGGAAAGCGTCGCTTGAAAATACGTTTCTCGGAAACGCACGAAATTGACGATTCGCAGCCGTTTTACAATTTTTTCGCATGAGACCCGATGCCGTTGCGCCCCTGCTTACGTCCTCACAACTCAAAATTAAACACGTAAATATGATAACAACACAAGTAAGACTACCGTTTAACCATCCCCAACCCCATACTATAGAGCAAACAGTCAGCACTTCACTTCTTCCCTCCGAACTGCTTTTCAATCGCCGCCTTCTCCACATCACTCGCCCCCAGGTCCTTCACGTTTTTCCGGGCAGGGTTCCGCCCCATCAACCGGTCCATGATCGTGAACTGCTTGAAAATCGCGGCTTTCTCCACGCCTTTGTCTATCAACTCACCAGTCTTGGTGTTCGTCGCCGCGGGGTTTCGGCCGAGCAACCGGTCCATCATTGAGAACTGCTTCACGATGGCCTGTTTTTCCACCGAAGATGTGCCTAGAGTTTCGAGGATCTCCGGGGACTTCGCCGCGGGGTTCACTGCGTTGGGGTTGCGTAACCCGTTGTCGCTCCATTTTTGCGCGTCCACCGCTCGATCCTTCGCGATCTCTGAGGTGCTAGAGGTCTCCACAGTTGTGGGTTCATCCGACACCGTTTCAGAGGTCGTATCCACCACCGCTGGTTGCGTCCCTTCCTTCGCCCGGACGAAATCTCCGTTATCGTTTGTCACGAACAAAACGTACCCTTCGGAATCCGACGCGTTGGTCACGACACGTGTGGCGCGACGATTAGAGCGCCGCGAAACACGCGCCACGGGGCGCGTGTGCACAACATGGGCTTGGGAGGAAACGACGGCGAACATCGTCAACGCGCAGGGGAGGTGTGCGTAGGGAGGTCCGTTCAGATAACGGTGATGACTCAGATAGAAGCTGTCGAGGCGAAAAATCATTGGTTGATCAATGCGGACGGTGGGGGCGGAACTAGTAGTCTTTTGAAAATGAACAGACCGTCAAACTTAGGGACATACACCAGATCACGCACTCTTTCGCGACCCTCGAGAGACCGACACGTTGCATTCGATAACACCTCGGTGCCGTTCCGGGAAGAGGCACTTCGCGGCACACGGAGGCGATGGCGTCGCTCCTCTGGTCCCAGTACACACCCGGTGTGCACACATGTGCTACCCGAGTGCGTCACCGGGCATCACACTCGAGATTGGCGTCGAGCTCAACCTCGGGGGCCGGCACTCGAGGTGACACTTGTTCGCTGGTGGGCACGATCCGCGATGCGTCGTTCGGGGCATCCGTGAGACAGAGGGGACACAGACACAGCCGCGTCACACCTCGCGCGAGCGCTGGCGACGATGGTGATACCTCCACCACAGATGTGCATGAGGATGCTAGTAGGGATAGTACCAGTAGATCACCTGAAGACACACCATCCGCAAGCTCTTCATCATCACCCGAAATAGGAAAGGTCGATTACGTGCAAGAGTTCAAGAACGGCGTTTTGTTTGGTGAAACCGCACGCAAGCGGTTCACGGAGGCGCGGATCGACGACAAGGGCTTACCCATCGCGGATGCGCTGGTGGTGACGACGGTTCCGGTAGCTGTGGCGACTTTAGTTCTGGCGCTTGGGATTCCGAGGCCTTCTTGGTTGGTACCGGCGCCCTGGGTGCCTCAATGGAGGTCACTTCCGTTTCTAATCCCGGCTCTATCGCATGGGGCGAAGCTTTCCTGCGCGTGGATCCCCGGGGCTCTCGCGGCGAAAGCATACGAGCAAGAAGCCTACGACGGAACAGTCCCAGAAGCCGTAAAGCGCACAATCAAAGGAGGGTGCTTTGCGATCGGAATTTTGATTCTCGCGACGCAGTTTTCGCTCAAGGTTCAGTTTTTATCACGGGGCGAACCGGCTCCGCAAATAGGGGATTCGCCCGAGACGGATTTGATTTTGAATGGCGTCGCCTCGGAATTGATAGCTGATGCATTATTCGAAGCAATCGGCTTATTAATCTGGAGAGTCATTCGGTGCACCACGGACATTCCCCCGGACGAGGACCAATGGCAGTGGTGGTGAGAGCAGAGTAGTAGGGTCCAAGAGCATGTAGTATGTAATGGTGATCATATTTATTGATAATGCTTTTCATTATTCAAAAGTGAGTCTCTCATATCTCGTCTCAATCGTCGTCCCACGCGTCCTTGACATCCGCCGGGGGGCCTTTGTTCCTCAAGTGCGGGGGGACGTACCCCCCTTGGGTGCTGGTCACGGAAGCAGGGTTGGATTCGGCAACGGTAGGGGCTTCCACGACGCGCTTTTCTGGTTGGTCACCCACGGCGCGGCGCTCAAGCGTGATCTTGCCCGCCGGCTTCACAGGTTCCTCTGGTTTTTTGGAAGTATTATCTGTCGCACCAATACCCCCCCCCCCCC
>MDSY01036660.1_pt1 | contig 13329 bp, 6 predicted proteins | sample 811131 | NCBI WGS metagenome assembly MDSY01 (sample SAMN05326643, study PRJNA326480) | marine metagenome | isolation source: seawater | place: Atlantic Ocean: South West | collected 2010
AAGGTAAACCTCACTCGAAGCATTTATTTCATAAGTTCCATTTTCTACATAATAAGTATCTATGGTGCCCAATTGATGCCACCCTTCGGGGGCATTATCATATACTGGCTCAGTTCCATCTTCAGTACAATATTCGTCTGAATAGTATTGCTCATCACCAGTTGAATCTTTAATTGTTAATTCAAAAGTATCACATCTAACTGTATTTCTTACTATGACCATCATATCTTCTGAGCCATCGAAGTAATAAGTTCCACTTTGGCCATTCCATTCGCTCTCTTCTCGAACATCCCATTCTCCAACATCATCGACATTTTCAGAACCAACCGCGTACATTACTCCTCCGATTATTACTACTACTAAGCCTATGGCCATGAAAACTTTACCAACTGGGTGCATGACTTTCCGTCATATCCATCTCATATAATTCTGCCTAAATATTCATTCATGTGGGAATTGGCTGCTGGTCCCACCATGGCGGTGCCAGGAACCAAGCCTCATGTGAAGGAGGACGATCAATAAGTGGGAGTCCAATAACACCACCATTTATGGTAAGTCCACCTAAGGGGTTTGTTGAGCAAGGGCTTGGTAGATAATCCTCTCCAGTTTCGGTTAATTCAATTCTCAAAGAGTGCCCAGCAGGGATTACAATATCTAGTGGATTAAACTCCATCAGCATTGTGTATTGACTTGCTGGAGCAGTTGCTTTTGCCTCATATCCACCATCTCGATATCTTATGTCCATAGTAGCGTGTCCAAGTCTTAGATTAGCAGTATCATCAAACATAGTAGCAAATATTTGTCCACCTTGACATGCTTGAGTTGTAACATCAAGATGTAGAGTAGGTAAGCCAGAAATATGAGTTTTATTTTCAAATGTCCCACTAGTAATTGTCACTGATGAGCCAAGTCCGTTTACAGTTCCACTCGCACCATTCCATTCACTTGAAATGTCCTGTAATAGCCATGTCATATCTTCAGGAGGCCATGTTTCTTCTACATGCCATCTTCCATCATTTGTTTGAATTTGTACCATTGGTTCAGGTTCTTCTCCTATATCTTTTAGATAATAGTTGAACCATTCATATAACTCAACAGCCCAATCCATCCGACTCATATTTGGATATGCTTCTTTGCCATATCCAGATTCCAATTCACTATGTCTATCTGGTTGGTCTGGATAATTATGGGCCCATTGGCCAGATATTGCACGCGCATTAATTCCAGCATCTCTCAACAGTTGATATGTTGGGAAAGCATGGTAAGGGTCAACATTCCAATCTTGAAGACCCCATACAAGATAGACACTCCCACGATAATTCTCTAGAACATCCGGAAGGTGTCTTCGCTCCTCCCAATAATCATTCCACTCAGCACCACCAAATTCAGCTCCAGCCCAAGTAGAAAACGGGTTAAGTGGCCCAATGAGGTCATCAGAACACATCCTCATATCATCGGTCCCAGCATCGGTTGTAGCGCCTTCATAAAGGGCATCATACAACATTGCTCGGCTTTCTGAAGAGCCATTACGATAGAACATTTCTTGAACACCTATCGACCCTGAGATCGGTACAATTGTTTTGAGGTAATCAGAAGGTTGTTGAGCAGCCTCCCAATTAGTTGTACCTGCATATGATTTACCCATTAGGCCAACATTGCCATTGGACCATTCTTGTTCTCCAAGCCATTCTACAACCGCTTGAATCCCTGTCTGTTCGCCTAAGCCTTTGACATCTTGACAGTGAGTTGATTGTCCAGTTCCAAATGTAGAGGCTTGGGCTAAAGCATAACCATGAGGTACAAATGTATCATACACCCACTTTCCAACTCCACCATCTGGCACGGTATTTGGCGATGAATCATCTCCAACTATTCCTTCTCCACCAAAGTCATAGTATGGATGTATGGTCATGATTACCGGTACAGTTGTTCCTTCAGGAACATCAGGTAGCCACAGAGCAACATGCATCAAAGCATCTCCAGGTACACCAGCATCTTGTTCACTTGTAGGTAGGTCTACTTCAACAAAATATTCGGTGAATGGTAGTGCTTCATAAGTTCCATTAACTGGTAATTGGGCACGCATAGTATCCATTGGTAAATCCATTTCATGACGTAGTTGCAGTGGAGTCTGCCACCATTCATATTCTTCTTCAGCATCAATGCTATTGAAAACCGCTTCACCAAAAGTCATCGCCAGCAGTATGAACACGATGGCTACAGCGATAGTAGAAATAGCAGAGAAGTTCAAATCTCTTCTACTTGAGTTAGTTTCAGAGACAATTTCTGCGACTAGAATTTCTTCATCCACACCGGAATTAACCCCTGCCATGTACTAACCAATCATTACTTGGTCAAGAGTATGACGCTTTTTTGCATATAATTCTTTGATGTGGAACTTGTCGTCGCGACATGCGAGGCCGCTTTGTCACACTAGTTGTTCTCAACTTTCTGTTGCTTTCCCTAGCCCCTTCAGCGATTGGCCAAACCGAAGAACCGGGATGGAGGTCGATTGGAATTGACCCTGAAACTTGGACTGATGGTCCGGTTGAAGAGGAGACTCCAATGAAAGAGACATATGAGGGTAATGCAATTATTTCAATCGAGGTATCTTATATTACAGGACATGGCGACTCTAGAGAAACAGGAATTGTTATTCTTGAATTATTTGAGCAGTGGGCTCCAATTACTACTACTAACATGATAAAAAATGTAGAAGCAGAGATTTATGATGGAATATTTTTCCACAGAGTCATAGATGACTTTGTTACTCAGGCAGGAGACCCAACCTGTAAGAAAATAGGTGTTTACCCCTTCACCAGTCTCGAATGTGGGAATGGTGGAGCAGGAACTACAATTCCCCTAGAACACCATGAGAAATTATCACATGTTGATGGAGCGATTGGCATGGCTAGAGGGGCGGACCCTGATTCTGCGGATTCACAGTGGTATATTGCAGAAACAGAAGCACACAACCTCGACCCAGAAAGTCGTGATGATGGAGGATATGCGACTTTTGGAATTGTACGTGATGGTATGCAACATATTCGTAATATTGCGATTACTCCGACCAGTGATGACCCTACCGGGGATGAAGATATTCAAAATCCAGCCTCATCAGCAGGTAGGCCAATATATGAGGCTCAGATTGTATCTGTATCAATGATTGGAGTCTCAGATCCATATGGAACTATTAGTTCGGAAGAATTGGAATCACAAAGTTATGATACGATCAATGACTTTGATACTAGAGTAGTTACTTCAATTGCTTTCATTGTAGCGATTTTACTCATTGGAGCCTTGCTTTACCTCACTCAAATAGACCCTCCTTCGACTCTAGATGAGCAGTCAAACATAATTTTAGATGCTGTTCTATTTGATGAATCCAATGACCCATATGAAATGAGTAACAATATTGCAATTTTAGAAGAAGATACAGATTAGTAATAATGGGGAAGGGCTTTCAAGTTTGAGACTATAGGCCATTTATGCGAAAGGCAGTGATTGCGGTATTATTGTTGCTTCTATTGCAACTTAATACTCCTATTGTTAGCGCAGATAGTGGCCGTTCAGCGAATGTTGAACTTTCGGCTCCACAATATGACTGGTTTTCAAATGAATCGGTTTCAATAAGTGTCAGTGTCTCTAATACTCCATTCGGTATTGACCTTTATGGTAATTGGGAAGTCAAGGATTTCAATGATGATATTGTTGCTAATGGCACACATATTTTTCAAGCATTAGGCTCTACAACGCAGTTTAATTTAGAAATTAAATCTTTTTTCAGTGGTGAAAACTTTTACTTTTTCTCTATTCAAATTTTAGATTCATCTGGCTCAATGGTTGGCGATGGTGATATTCCTTTCATGGTTTTTCAAAATTCTATAATGCCTCAAAGGAATAATTTACTGGTATTTGGCGATTCATTAAGTGATATGGGTAATGCCAAAAACTCGATTCTAAATGTTCCTGATGTTCCACCATACTGGCAAGGTAGGTTTTCAAATGGACAAGTATGGATTGAATATGTTTCACAGGCTTATGGCTTATCAACAACGATAGGTTCTGGAATAGAGCAAGGAGATAATCGAGCATTTGGTGGTTCTCAAACTGGTGCCGGATATTCCTATCTATTATTGCCTAATGTTGGCACTCAAATAACAAGTTATCTTGCTAACGTCCAATCAACAATCCCTTCGAACAATGTAGTGTCACTGTGGGCAGGCGGCAATGATTTCCTTTATGGAACTGCTAATTCAGATACGATTGTTGCTAATATGGAGTCACACATTCGGCAATTAGCAGCGGCAGGTGCTACAGAATTTATCATGCCTAATCTACCTCCACTAGAGAAAACGCCTGAAATTTTAGGAAGAAGTCAGAGTCAACAAAATACAATAGCCTCCGAAGTAATTTCATACAATCAAAAGTTGTTATCTTTGATAGGAAGTATTTCAGTGGAATTAGGATTAGAAATTCACTTTATCGATGCTTGGATATTGTTCAATGATATTGTCGATAATAGTATGGCATTAGGAATTGTAAATACTCAAGATTCAGCATGCTCAGCTTCAGCGACTTTACTTCCATTACCAATTTGCAATAGTGCTTCTACTTTAGCAGCCAATCCAGATGAATACTTATTTTTTGATAAAGCCCACCCAACTAGAGTTATGCATAAGTTCATCTCTTATTTTGCCATACAAAGTATTGGTTTTGCTGAAACGGATGGCGATGGAGTAACCGATAATTATGATTTATGCCCATGGACTGAGAATGATAAACCCGTGGACTTAGACGGTTGCTCTTGGGAACAATTAGATGATGATCAAGATAGTATTGCTAACGGTATTGACCAGTGTCCTTCAACTAAAATCGGGGCTATAGTAGATTCTGATGGCTGCTCTGAAGAACAAAGAGATTCAGATGAAGATGGACTTAATGATGCTATTGACCCGTGTCCATTTAGTGAATTATTAAACGACCACGATTCGGATGGTTGTACAGATGATGTAGACTTGGATGATGATAACGACTATGTTTTGGATGTAGATGATAATTGTCCTAGAGGAATGATTGGAAACCATTCAGCAGATTATGACTCAGACGGTTGTAGAGATATTGAGGATATAGATATGGACGGCGACTTACTGCCTAATCTTGAAGAAGCTGAAATAGGTAGTAATCCTCTTGATGAAGATACCGATGATGATGGATTTATCGATGGATTAGATGAATTCCCATTAGACCCAACTGAATGGTATGATAGTGATGAAGACGGTTGTGGAGATAACTCAGATGATTTCCCAACAGATTCTAGTGAATGTAAGGATTCAGACGGTGATAGTTTTGGCGATAATATTGATGCCTTCCCTAGTGATGTTTCCGAGTGGCTAGATTCTGATGGCGACGGTTTTGGTAATAATCGAGATGCTTGTCCAAATAAACCAGGAAACTCACTTTCACCTGAAGGTTGTCCTGATAGAGATGGCGATGGTTTTTCTGATGAAACAGATTTATTCCCAAGTAATCCTGATGATTGGTATGATTCAGATGGTGATGGATATGGTGATAATACCGACTTATTCCCTAATGATGAAACAGATTGGGCTGACTTAGACAATGATTCCTATGGAGATAATCGAGACCGGTTTGCCAGTGACCCATCTGAATGGAATGATACCGATGGAGATACGGTTGGAGATAATTCAGATGCTTTTCCTCAAGACCCCACAGAGTGGTTGGATAGTGATGGTGATGGATGTGGCGATAATTCTGATGTATGGCCATTAGACCCTTCAGAATGTTTCGATAGAGATGTAGATGGTATAGGAGATAATACCGACTTATTCCCTGATGATAGGTCAGAATGGAATGATACTGATGGTGATGGACTAGGAGATAATAAAGACTTATTTCCAGAGGATTCGAAAGCCAAATATGATGATGATGGTGACGGACTTGCCAATTATTATGACCCATTTCCTGATAATGAGAACATGGACTCTTGGTTTGATTTAATTTTCAGAATAATTCTAGTTGGTGGAGTTATTGGTGCTATATTTTTGGCTGTCAAAAAGAAATCAGAAACCAAACAAATAATTCCTTGGCATCAGTACAGTGATGAGCAAATATTAGAGGTAGTTGAGGGAGATGATTCTACACTTGAAAAGCCAACAGGGCCACCACCCCCAGGGTCTTTCCAATGAATTATTGAGTACAGTGAACATCTAGAACTACGTGCCTAACACGAGGTGAAAACCATTTTACTTTCTCTAGGTGTTTTGCTTCTATGGTCCAATTACGACCCATCTTTTGAGACATAAGTTCTAGTTTAGAAATCGTTTCTTCAATCCAAGAAGGTATTTTCTTTTCTTCAACATTCATATGAATATGTAACCAACCTCCCTTCTTTTTCAAACATCCCAGTGCAAGTTGCCATACACCTTCTGAAGAGGGTAGAATTCCAAGATGGCAACGATCAGACTTATCTTTTAGTTTGGCTAAAGTGATTTGATTATCACCTTCATGAATCGTAAGTTTTTGTGAAACATTATTCTTTTTTGCACCCCACAGTAAGGCTTCGATAGAATTAGAATTTATTTCACAAGCATGTAAATGCTTGACATTACTTCTGACCAACATCGGTAAACTATAGTATCCAATTCCTGCAAAGGCGTCTACTACAACTTCATTTTCCATATCGATATTACCGATACGGTGTCGTTCAGTAACATTGCCAGATGAATACATCACTTTAGTGGCATCAAATCCAAAATGAACGCCATAGTCAATTAGTTCAACCCATCCTTGGTCTCCAATTAATAATTCCACTTGAGAAGTTCTCATCAAATCATTAGAGATTGGTTGCTGACGCCCTAAGCGATTTACCTTTAGCGAATCACAAATAGAATACCATAAATTATTGATTTCCGATTGTTCACATTGCGATAGAAGTTCAACCCACTCATCTTGAGTAAAGGAATTTGAAGGTAGTAGTGCTAAGTCGCCTAGTAATTCCCATTTTTGGGGGATATTTTCTAACAGTAATTCTTTTTTATGATTATGATTCATTTGTTCTAGCCAACTAGAAACATTATCAAATACCATTTGTGCAGGTATCATATCTGGATTATTGACTTCAAGAGTATGTAACTCAATGAATATTTTATTTTTAATTTCAGGAATTTTTTGGCATATCTCATCTTGAATATTTTCGAAATTTCCACAAAGTGGTAATGCTAAGTTTTGAGAGATACGTTTGGGCCGGAAACTGTTCTGATAGAGATTCTTTTCAATTAGTATTTGCTTGACTTTAGAAGAAAACTCTAGAGGAATCAATAATGCCATGCCACTTGAAATGGCCTGTTTAGAATCGCTCATATAGCGCTCACAAGGGTAATTGCTTTGAATGTCTCTCTCTTAGCGTAGTACATGACGAGTAAGAAAATCACAAGTGGAAGAAGTTCAAAAGTGATGATTTTTTTAATACAATCAATCTTGCTTTTGCAAATTTTGGCTCCACTGGCTAGTGCAGATGGAATGACTTCTTGTTCAGCTTCACCACAAGGTGGTGCTTGCGATGATTATAATTCGGCTCATGACCAAACTCCAAATCAACCTGATTGGGTGAATGGTACTTATGATTTCCAATTATTAGATACAGAAAAAATCAAACTCGATCTAACATGGGCAATCTATGAATTCGATCGTGCTGCTTTAGGTCTCAATAACGCTACTGTCAATGCTGGATTGGCAAATGATGGATTAGATTCTGATGACGGGATTCCTGCTGATTTGATTAGAAATAACTTTGATCAAACCCCAGCCGGTGCTGGAACAAATACAGTTCGAAATCAATTAGTACAAGAAGTGAATACTGCTTTAGAATCTTCTTTGGAATCAGGATTTGGTGAAGTTGAGGATTTAGATACTGGCTATACCTCATCGATAACTCAAGGGGGAGTTACTGAATCTTGTTCTACAGACCCCGCTTCGGATTCAGTATATTCTTCTGAAGGAGCATCTCAAAATAATGTATTCATGCCCCCAATCTGTATTTCATCTTCTGTGATAATTAAGCTTACAGAGAGCGCCTTTAGCCTAAACTCCTCTTCAGAATTTGATTTAGAACGCACATATCAAGGTTTATTGGTTATGGGTGCTGAAATAACTACTGACTTTTCGTTACTAACTATTCCAGGTCATCAAGGAAATTACTCATTTGCTCCACCTGATTATGCAGACATTATGGCAGTTGATGAGAATGGAACTATAGCCGCCAGAGCCGGAAATCCTGCATATTTTGCTGGTGAGTGGAGTATTGACCATAGAAATGCCCCTCAAGGAGCTAGTGACCTAGTGACTCCGATTTCTGTAGTTATGGCTAATCGAGAAAGGACGTCAACAAGTACAGTTAGTATCGATAACTCCAGTAAAGCCCTTGATTTAAACATAAAATTAGATTTGACAGATGAGACTGCTGCAACATTAGATTTTGTTGTTGAGATGGCTTATCTTGATGATTCAATATTGAGTGAATGGAATATTTCGCTTATGAGTGTTACAGAGAAGGCGACTATACCTGTTATCACTTCAGATGGAATTAGACTTGCATATCATAACGGATTGGTTGATTTGACCGAATTTACTTCTAAATTCCCTGTAGATTCAATTGCAGATGGAATCTCTTCAACAGTCGGTGGAATCGAAGAAATAGAGATGAATGAGATGTATTGGGTTTCTGATGCACTAACTGATGGTCTCTCATCCCCAGGAGGTTTGAATTATTCTCATTCAACGCCGGGTTGTACAGAATCATTAGGAGCAGTTCGGCATTTCTGTGTAAAAGGACCTTCAGCGATGACTGAAGAATATCCTGTATTCTTGAGAACAACGAGTCAACCATTTTCAATGCGTCTTATCGATATCCTGAAAGAAAACAATGGAGATGATAATATTGCAAAGTTCCTTGATGTCATTACCGAAAACGATTTTAAAAGCGTATTAAACAGTGGCTTATCTATTGAAACCGCATTATCCTCTGATTATCTCAAAGATATAATACCAGATAACTTACCACCTGCTGAATTGACTTTAGAAATTGTTTTACCAAATTGGGTTAGAACTATGGATGGTAATAACAGTATCATTTTGACCCATTCTCTTGGTAATAATTCAGACTCAGAGATTTCTTTTGCAGGAACTAATCCATATGATTGGCGTAATCAAATCAATAATAAGGAAGGCGATGTAGTATGTACTACATTGCAGAGAACTTGTATTTCAACATCTATTGACTTTGATATTTCAGCATTTAGAATAAATGAATGGACACAATCTGTTTCAGTTGATTTTGCATTAGATGCTGAACTTTCTATTCACAGAATAACAGTGCCTCTAGATCGTTTAGAACAGTCAGGTTCAACCCAAGTTCATATGGAGGCTCTACCTTCAGACCTAATTCGTTTAGGGCTGGATATTGCCAATAGAATGAGTGAACCTCATGTTATTGATAGCCTAGAAAGTATCTGTCCTGAAGACCAAGATATTGATGTTTGTGATGAGGATTTATCTTTTAGTTTTACCGAAGAAGGATTAACAGACTTTTCTAAAAATGTTGGCGATATACTGACAGCATATATCCACCAAATTGGAGAGGAACTACCAAATCAGGAAGATTCGCCATTAACAAATGTAGATTTGAGTGGATTTAAGATTAAAACTGCGGTTAAAGGAATTGGAGCGCCTGACCTAAGTATCGGTGATGATGAACCAATTACCCTAAGTGTAGAAATCCCAATGGTCGAATTCAAATTAGACGTAGATGGGAATTTAGGGGAAATTATTAGTGGTGACATGGAAAGTTTGGAGATTTCCTTCCTAGCCAATGCAATGTCCAGTTTAATTTTAGGTCCTATGGCTGATGTAGCAGAAGCAATGGGTACGTCTCTATCAAATAGTTTAGTTTCTGGAGAAGGAGTAACTTTCCCGGACCCTGAGCAAACTGAATTGAGTTATACCTTTTCAGGAAACACCTCTGTTAATGAAGAATTTGAAGCAGAACTAAGTGGCCCGATTTCCATTACTCTTCCTAAAGGAATTACCTTGGAAAATGCAAAGTCTACCTCTGGTAATCTAGATATTGTAGAAATTGATGGTAGACAAAAAGTCACCTATACAATACCAAATGGTGAATTTGAGGACACTATATCATTTAGAGTCAAAGTTTCTTGGGTTTATCTTCTTACTCAATTCTGGATTTATCCGACTCTTGTAATATCACTTTTATTCCTTATGATACGAAGACGTAGGAGAAAGAAAAGAGCCAAGAAACAGCGTTCTGTAGTGAAGTCTGCCCAAGCAAGTAAAGTTGGTATTGGTGATAATGAGTTCTCAGATTTACAAGGATTCCATAGTGGAGGAATGCATGGTGACCTAGAGCAATTCAAAGATTATTCTAATGCTCCCACCAAGTCGATACCGGAAATAGGCGACAAACGTTTTGATTAATTATTAATCGCTTCATGTATTCGTTTGGCTAATGAATTTCCTATCCCAGGAACAGTTTGAAGGTCTTTTATGCTAGCGTGCTCAATACCTTTACGCCCCCCAAAATAACGTAATAGAGTTTGCATCTTCTTTGCACCGAGTCCAAGGACTTCCTGTAATGGATCCTTTATTTTGTCACGGTTTCTCTGTTTTCTATGGAAAGTATTGACAAAACGATGTGCCTCATCTCTAGAGTGAACTAATACTCGTCCCTTTCTATCTAAGATGATAGGCTCCTTTTCCAGCCTGAATAATGTCTCCTCACGTTTTGCAATTGCTGCAAGTTCAAATTCTCCTAGAACCTCATTATTTTCCAAGACTTTACTGATTGTTTTCAAATGAGTCTCACCACCATCAATAAGCAGTAAATCAGGCCACTCTTCTTGCCTCTTAAGCCACCTCTCAACCACCTCACTCATCATTCGAAGGTCATCTATTGCTTCCCCTTTGACTGTGTATTTTCGATATTCTTTTTTGTTTGGTCTTCCGTTTCTGAAAGAAACACTGGCTCCAACCCTATTTTCTCCAACTAACTGAGCCATATCAAAGCATACAACATAATTCATTTTTTCCATACCTAATAGTTCAGCACATTCGTCAGCAGCTCTTTGTTCGAGTGAGCCACTCGCCTTATCTATGAACCTAGATAATTGAATTTCGGCATTTTGAGTTGCTAAGTTTTGTAAGGTCACTAAATCTCCTCGAGTAGGGGTTCTGACCTCTACTTGAGATTGCCTTCTACCGTTTAGCCATTCAGTTGTTCCATCAAATAAAGGGGTTGGAGTCAATAGTAATCTTGGTGGGCAACGATTCTGGTAATGGGACGAGATGAACATTGAAATCGTTTCACCTATATCGCCGCGATAGATAATCGGCCAAGCCTCTTGGCCCTTTACAACACCATCATCCGCATGAAGTACTACCACAGCAGCATGGTCACCTTTCCAAGCAATACCGATTGCATCGCAATCGCGATAGACCTTACTCGAAACAACATGCTGACTTGTTGTAATCCGTACCGCTCTAATCATGTCACGTTGCCTAGCAGCCTTTTCATACTCCATTTTTTCAGATAAATCATCCATTTTCCGAGTAAGTTCTTTGATTAATTTCCCTGCTTTACCGTCTAGAACTTCAGTGACGATATTGACTATTGTTTCATATCCATTCGGGTCTAAGCAAGGTCCTCGACATAATCCAATATGCATTGCAAGACAACCATCTTTACCATGGCAGTCCTTATCTCTAATTCCAAACTGCTTTCTCAATAATTGCATAACTTGCTTAGCAGCACCGGCATGAGGGAAAGGCCCCCATCTTTTTGCACCTTTTGGAGGATGTCTTGTATACATTATCCTAGGGAACTCTTCATTGGTCAAAATGATGTATGGATATGATTTATCATCCTTTAATCTAGAGTTGAATCGTGGTTTATGTTCTTTAATCAATTGCCTTTCTAGAATTAATGCCTCTTTAGGAGATGTTGTGATTATGTACTCGATATTATCCGCCCTAGAAACAAGTTCAGAAATCATTTTCCGATCAGGATTTGTTGCGAAATATGAACGAACTCTTTCGTTAATTCTTGTCGCTTTACCAACATATAATACCCTTCCTTGATTTGTTTTGAAGAGATAAACTCCAGCCTTCTTTGGAAATGAACTTGATTCATATTCCACCGGCATATTATGCCGTTGACGGCGATACACAAAAGGACAACTATGCCTAGAGTATTACTGAAACAAAACTTCGCAGTATTTGATAGGGCGGAGTACTTCGCCTAAACGTTGGCCATGGTATCATCATCCCAAAAAAGGATACTCACATGGTTAAGTCAATTTTCTTCTGACATTGAAAATTCTTGGGATGTAAACAGAGGTATCGCTCTTCCAGGAATTGCTGATGGTTTAGGAGTAGTCCGTTCTGCTCTAAATGTACCAATTAAGAAACTCGAACAATCTGATATGGTTTTCAAACGTATGGCTCATGTTATTGGTGGTGGTTCAAGAAGGAGACAAGTATTCCATATTACCAAGAAAGGTAGGGAATATATCTCCAATAATGAATCTAAGCCAAATAAAAAATCTAAATTCGGAAAGAGTTTCGGTAGTATACCAAATCATCCTCATGTATTTGGCCGAGAGGACTATTTTTCAAAAATTAATATTCAAGTAGAGAAATCATCAGTGCTAGTTTGTGGCCTTCCTGGCATTGGAAAGACCACTATAATCAGTGCACTTAGCCAACACTTCTTAGAACAAGAAAAAGATGTTCGCTGGGCAACTGCAAGTGACTTCACTGATATTTTTGACCTGTGCTTACAGTGGCAAATAAGCGATATATTACCTCAAGACAATCTCGCTCTTGAAAGCCTTATTATGGATAATTGTAAAAATCAAATTTTAGTAATAGATGATGTTCACCAAATTTCGGAAAGACACATTAAGTCAATTGAGGATTTATGTCAAAAACTGAATAATTCTAATATGGTGAAATTAATTTTAATTGGCCGAGAACCATTAGCAAGTTTCCCTTATTTAGAGAAAATACAAATTTTGCCTTTGAGTGAACAACACGGAGCCCAATTACTTGGTGAAGAACAATCATTGGAGGTCAGAATGACGATCTCCAAGAGGCTTGGAGGGCACCCTCTTGCCCTACAATTATATCAGCCAGAATCCGAGTTACCAGAGCAATCAACAGATGTACAAAACTATGTAGAGAAAACGGTTTTATCTAATTTGAATAATGAGGAAAAGTCATCGCTGAATCTATTGT
>MDSY01000229.1_pt1 | contig 13324 bp, 17 predicted proteins | sample 811131 | NCBI WGS metagenome assembly MDSY01 (sample SAMN05326643, study PRJNA326480) | marine metagenome | isolation source: seawater | place: Atlantic Ocean: South West | collected 2010
AAAGTTAACCGTTGTAGGTTTCTCGTATATAAAAGGTTCGTTGACACCATCGTGGGAAGTAATAAGTTGTTGCATAGCATTAATCTCATTTGTATTCTTATAATAGGTATCGTGGTTACCTAATATAATATGAGTATCACTCTTCTTATCCCAAAGTCTTTTCCAAAACTTATGTTGAAAATTATGTGCCGTGTTATAATTAATAAACTTTCGTCTATCAACTACATCGCCTAAATGAATTAGTGTCGTAATATTATGTTCTTGCAAATATGGAAAAAATATCTCATCATAGAAACGATTGAAATATTTTATAAATGCAGGACTATCATTACGAGCACCAAAATGTGTGTCATTAAGTAGTGCTATCTTCATTATAATACATCATCAGGAGGCCATTTTGTAGCCTTCAATTTGTCCTTTGCTCTTAATTTTAGTTTCTTTAAATTTTTTAAATCAAACCAAGACTTCCAACCTCGGTCTGTTTTTCTTTCCATTTCTTTAGTCAATACTAACTTTTTCAAGTCTTTGTGTTTTTCTTTTGCTGTCATAGAAAATCTTCCAAGTTTGCTTTTGCCTTTCTTACTCTTTTCTTTGTTGCACCTTTAGTTGTTTTTTTCTTAATAGGTTCACTAGTCTTTTCATCTGTTGGTATATTCTTTTGTAGAAATTCTGTAAATTGATTTTTAAACTCTCTATCATCACCAGGTTGTAAAGCATAATCATCATAATTTGCGTCCTGGATTAGTTTCTGTTTGATAGTAGTTTGTTTCTTTTCTTTTTGTATTCTTCTCACAAAGGCATAATAAATTATCTGCGTAAAATACGCAAACGGATTGTTTGACTTTTTAGGATTAAAGTTATCCAGATATTGCAAACAATTTTCTATGCCATCTGATATCATATCGTCTCTAAATGTATAATTGATAAAGTTAGGTCTGTAAGACAAATGGTTAGCGATTTTTAAAAAACACTCACCTATATAATTGGTTACTGGTGGGTTCTTTCTTTTTCGTTTTTTTGCCTTCTCACACTTCTCTTTGTATTCAATCATAGCGGCTAGAAACTCTTTGTTATCAACATAATGTTCTTTTTTAGTTGTACTTCTTCTTGCCATAATTATCTCACTATACTATATTTTGTTGTTAAGGTCAAGCTCCTAACTAATTTTGCCGTCCCATATGATAGGTGCTTGACAAGGTGAATTTTTGGTGTTATATTCAGCGTGTCGCTGGTTGCTAGAGAATATATTAAAGAGATACTATTATTAGTGTATCGTCTTATCTTTCTTTTTAAGGTCATCAAAGTCATCAAATATTTCCTCAAACTCTTCTCGTTCGGACGGCGACATCATTTCTCGGTCCATTAACTTACGAGTTCTCTCATTTTCTTCTCGTCTTACTAACTTGTCATAGTTGTTATAATCTACGATAACACTTCTATAACTTTTAATCATTTCATTACTTGCATTTGTTATTGTCAAAATTTTATCTTTAGGTATGGTAACCAATTTATCGTTAGTGTAGCCTGCCCATTTTACTAGAGCAATATAATCTTTGATACCTATGTTTGTTATTTGAGGTACATACTTTACTTCTAAAGGTTTATCAAGTGTAAGTAAAGGTTTGTTTTGTTCGGCGTGTGCAATCTCGCATACAATATCAGTACCATTAATCAACTTAATGATTTTGATTTTAGTAGTACCGTCTGGTTTCATTTCGTTAGGATTGTTAGGCATAGATTACTCCTTTAGTTCTACATTATGAATTTCATAATCAAAACTCTCTTCATTGTAAATATTTATTCTTTCTCGGAAGTGCTGAAGAGTATAATTTTCTTTTTCTCCATATGACACATCATCAGCAATATCATATAAAGTTGCATTTGTTTTGTTATCTCCTAGTCGTAAACCACGACCAATAGATTGTAAGTTTCTTATCCTACTCTTACTAGGACTAGAAAAAACAATATTATGTAAGTTTCGTATATTGATACCAGTTGAAAATGTACCATAACTTGCGACAATAATCGCACTATCCGATTTTTCTGTAATTGCTCTAATTTCTTCTCTTTCATCAGCGTTTACTCCTCCATATACAAAGAATACTTTTCTTTCAGGATCCTTTAGTCTTATAAGTTCTTCTAATACTTTACCGTGTTTTTCAACATATTGAAATAAACACAATGTATTACCTTGTAGACCAACACATAGATTTTTTATATAGTTGTTTCTACTCTTACTAGCACACAAATAATCCATTTCTTCTTGGTATGTTTTATCTTTTAGATAATCTCTAGCGTTTTTACCGTGTTGTAATATCAAACAATGTATTTTAAACTTCGCTAGTTGTTTCTTTTCTATCAAGTCTGTCGTTTGTGCTACTCTATTGACAGCACCAAATAAACCTTCTAATACTAGTTTATGTGTTTTAGAACCATCTAAAGTACCTGTCATACCTATTCTGTATTTGCAATTAGTCATCTTTGTCATTATAGTTGTTAGGGACTGGGATTTAAATAAATGTGCTTCGTCACCAATAACAACACCAAAGTCTGCAAACCACTTTTTAGGTAGTTTATATACAGATTGCCAAGTAGATATAACAACTCTTTTAGTTGTATCTTTTTCGTGTCCTTGATATATTCTATGAATATGTTTTACATTATATCCATAATCTCTAAAATCTTTATACAATTGTTCTACTAGTGAAGTTGTAGGTACAATAATTAATACTTTATTTGCTTTTCTTTCTTTTAATCTTAATAGTTGAAATCTTAAAATCAAATATGCAATCAATGATTTACCACTAGCAGTTGGCGACAATAGTAAACATCTGTCTTCCTGTATTGCGTGATAAAACGCATTGAATTGATAATCTCTAATCTGTAAAGGTATGTTTAATGCCTTACAAAATTTAGCACACTCTATCTTATCTAGTGGTTTATTATTTTCTTTTATCTTTGTAATAACTTGTATATTATTATCTTCACAAAACTTCTTAACATATGGCAAAAGACCATAGTATATTTCACCTTTTGCATATTTAAATAATCTTATTTTACCATCCCAATATCTATTTCTATATTGTGGCATAAACTTATAACCAGGTACTTCAAAAGTAAAAAACTCACTTAACTCTCTACGAATATCGCTCTCAGCGTCTATCGTAAGATACACCTCGTCTTTCTTTTCAATTATAATATAACGATTTACTACCATTTTATTGAAACTTCGTGCCTAATGTCCAACCTACTAATGATTTTCTAAAACCTGTTTTTACAGGCAATACTCTATGCCATAGACCAGAATAAAATATAATCATTGTGCCTGGTGTAATTTTATCAAACTTATGAAATGTTGTTTTCTTTGGGTCTGGGTGTGGTTCGCAAATCTCTAATTCACCACCAGTATACTCATCATTTAAACATAATGTAAAACTTACTTTTCGTACCGTCTGGTCTCTATAAGCGTGAGTATGTGTATCTTGGTGCCAACCATAATGATGACCTACGCCATAAGTTGTATATTGGAAATCTTCAAACTTCTTTAGTTTAAAGTGCCACATACATTCCTCGTTTGCTTGATTGATTGCAGGAGTTATATTGTCTATAAGATATTTGTCATTTAAGAAACAGCCTTTGCTATCTCTTATTGTATTCATACCTTCTTTGCCGTGAATTTTTAAGTCAACAAGTTTTTTCTGTTTTGCTATCTCGTCAACCTTTTGTAGAAACTCTTTACTAAAGGCATTATCTCTACGCCAATAAATCTTATTGCCTATGTAGTGTGCCATTAAATCGCTCCGCTAGTAAACTTACGCCACTCAATCGCATCCTTTATTAAAAATCCTCTATTTTGTATTTGTCTGATTGTTCTATCTAGGAAGTCAACAATAGTTTCCAAGTAATCTACTTTTTGTTTTATCTTCTGATAATCTTCGTCTGCTTCAATATACTTGTCTACATCTTGTTTTAGAATTTTTAGATTGAATGGTTTTTGTTGATATACCATAGGGTCTGCTTTACCTGTATAGTATTCCCATTTATGTAATTTAATTGTTGCAAGTTCAGCACTTGCTTTAGTTTTCATTAACTTAAACTTATTGTAATGTTTCAAAAATTCATTATGTAATTGTGGTGTTTTAAGAGCTTCTAAATCCAACTCCGTATCATTAATCTTTAGTTTTTTCTCAACGATATCTTGTAATTCTTCAAGTGTCATATTATTTTTTCACCTTTGTTAGCCTTATAATATTATACTATTTTTAGTGCTTTGTCAAGCTTTTACGATTGCGTAAGTGTGGATTTTTTACCTGGTTCAGCAAAATCGTACAATGTATATTTGAAGTTTACCGTTGAAGTTAAGTATTGTACATCTGTCGCTTGTGTTGAGAAACCAACACCAGATAAACCTGTTGGAAATATGTCTGTAAATCTTACTTCTTTTATTACATTGTTTTTTGCTGATAATATTGATAGTGTGGCGTCTGATAAAGAAGCACCTACATTTACGGCAGTTCCTTCTCTACCTGCAAATTTACTTACACCAGATAGTTCTTTACCTTGCGTAGGAAATCTATCTCTACCTGCTTCTATTAAATTTGCATATTCACTATGGTCAGCAGGAAAACCTAAACTTCTTAACCAAGTGTATATCTCTTCAAAGTTATCAAACTTTTCATCTACTAAAAATGTCAATGATAAATCACCAAACTCTAATTTAGTGCCTGGTAAAGGTATATCCTTTAATGTAGTTAGTTGTACAGCATTACCTAGATTGATACCTGGTATATTAACTTCTGTACAGAAAAACTCCACTTTAGGTAGTTTTGCAATACTGAATTTAAATTGACTAGGACTAGCATAGTCTTGTTGCGTAGGTTGTCTACTAATTGAGTTAATAGTTGTCATACTACTATTTATACGACCTAATAATCCCCTAGTAAAAACTAGGGGACCGATATTAGACTAGTTGTTTTGCGATTTCTTGTTCTTCTTTACTTGCATAATCTCTATCCCATTTGTCTAAATGTTTCTTCATAAACTTTTTAAACAATGGTGGTATTAATGCAATTGTAAATAGAGTGAAATATCCAACACCTGTATTAGGAGCGCCAACATCATCAAGTTCCCAGAAGTGAGTTTCCCCTCTATCGTGGTGGTCTGCTTGTCTTCCGATTTCAATAAAGAACCAAGAAGTAAACAATGTTGAATTGTCCCAATTGTGTCTGTAATCAATAGGTTGAGATTTTACTCTTATCAAACCATAATGTTCCAGATAGTTCAAAGCTTCTAATTCAAAGTTTGAAATTACCCACATTACAGCAAGACAAGTAATACCTACCCAACCACCTGCCATAAAGAAAAGTGCTACGGTAGGTACGGACATTAGATAACCTCTAATCCATCTGTTATCAAAACTGATAAAAGATTTATCTAATCTTTGTAATCTTGCTTTCTCCATTTCAAAAAGAAACTTTGATTGACCAAGATATGAAAGTAGATAATGTCCATAGATTGTACGACCACGAGGAGCAGTCGCTGGGTCGTCTTCTGTCGCAAGTTCTAAATGATGATTATAACAATGAGCATAACAGAAATGTGCTGACCCACTTAACGCCATCATCCATCTACTAATAACAAAAGCAAAACCTTTTGTATGCGATAGTTCGTGTCCGTAGATGATACCGATACCTAAAAAGATACCAGCTGATAAGGTAGTGCCTACAAGTTCTAGTCCTGTGATACCGCTAAAAATTTTGTATGCGACAGCACATTGTAGAAATATAAACACAGGTAACATAAGATACATAACCGTGTTTTGCAACCAAGCAATACCTAGTGTTTCTCCGTTTTCATCAACGGCACCTTTCGTCTGCTTTGTGATTAATGTATCTAGTATTATTCCAACACCTAATAACGCAACGCCAGTCCACGCAAATAGACCGCCATACAATATTGATATTGCTGTTGTGATTATTAATACTGGTGCAATGAAATAACGGACATTAGTTAATAACTTTAACATAATGCCTCCTGTCCTTTCAGACATTAATTGCAAAGATAACTCGTTTATCTTATTAATATTATTTATAACATAAGTGGTTTTATTTGTCAAGCTTTTGACGCATATAAGAAAATCTGAATATTCTAAAATTCTTAACTATTGTATCTGTAGGAATAGGTGCACCAAATAAATTTAGTGGTTTATCTTTGACTAGTTTTTTTATGTACAAAGGATTGTCTTCAAAGATTATGACATTGTTCTTTTTCATAGGGTAAAAAAAAGGCGACCCGAAAGTCGCCTTTTTTCGTTTTCAGTATAAACTGATATACAGATTACGCCAAGTTAACTACTTGTACTTTTCTGTAATATCTGTTTGAGTTAGCAGCACCAGCACCGTCAATAACAGCGTCAGACGAAGCACTTGCTTCAGCAAAAGGATTTGCTTGTAAGCCGTATCTTGTCTTAAATCCGATTTTCGGTTGGAAAGTGTCCTGACCAACTGCTCTAACCATTTGTAATGGTACATAAGGGCAGTAGAACATACCAGCGTCATAAGGAGAAGTTCCTTTATAACCTACTACATAGAATTGTTTTGTAGCAGCGTTTGCTGAATATGGGTCAATGTATACTTTAAATCTGCCGTTTAATACACCAGCAAATGTGTTTCCTGTGTCATCAACATTTAAGTTGTTGTTTAACGCAGGTGTGTAGTCAAGTATACCAGCCATTTGTAATGCACTAGCAACATCAGAAGAACAGATAAGGATATTTCCTTTTCCTCTTCTTGTTCTTTGTGCAATAACATTAGCGTCTCTTTCTAACTGGAACATTAAACCTTTAAATCTTTCAACAGACCATCTACCGTTGGAATCAGTATCTAAATCAAAGATTCCTGCGTTAGTTGTATCTGTAGCAGCACCTTTTTCTGAATTAATGTAAATTGTTCTTACAACTTCTCTATTAATTTCAGCAAGGATTTCAGCAGAAAGAATATTAGCAAGTTCAGTTTCAGCGTCTAAGCCGTGAATTGCTTTAAGGTCTTGTGCTAGTTCCATTGTGTACTCAGCTTTAAGAGCTCTACTCTTAGCAGTTACCGTTGATTTCTCAATTGAGAAAGCCATTTCAGCAAATGCGTTTCCAGCAGAGTCCCCTAGGGCTTCAGCAGAAGCTGTTGCCATTCCAGCACCAGAAGTATAAGTTCCAGCTGGGGAATCGTTAAGTACAGCAGGGTTGTTTTGTGCAGGCGAATTTGTTGAAGTTCCAGCAGATCCAGGAATGTTTGCGTTAGCAGCGTTTCCAGAAAATTTACTTTCTGCTTCATCAAATAGCGCTTCAGTTCCGCCTTGAGTTTTATATCTGCTTCTCATTGCAAATATAAGTCCAGTCGGTCCGCTCATTGGTTGTACACCAGCGATATCGTAAGCGATAAGGTTTGGCATACTTCTTCTTACAAGACTAATTAGGATTGGATCCCAGTTAGCAATGTTAGAACCAGTAGCGTTAGTAGGAGCAGCTTCGTTTAAGAAAGCAGCGTCCTCTTTCAGCGCTCTTTCTTGGTTTTCCAAGATAACGCTGGTTACAGCTCGTTTATAGCTATCCGTAACCTTAGGAAGGTCAGGATGGTCTAATACTGGCTGCCATTTTTTTTGGTAAGTTTCAGATAAGTACATATCTTTTTCCTCTCTCCTATTAATTTGACAACTTAATGTCTTTAGTTTTACTAATAGCGGTAGTATAAGCAGCCATTGCATTAGACAAATCTTCAGTATTGACACCTTGATTGTCCGCTACCGCATTATCTACTTCGCTGTCAGAATTAGCTTCTTTTTTATTTCCGAAATATGATTCCTTAATAGTCTCACATTTCTTCTTAAAGTCATCAGCGTTAGAATACTCAACTTCTTCTGTTAATTTAGTAAACTTCTCTTTTGAAGTGTCTGCTAAATCAGAAGCAACTTCAGCAATAATGTCTGTTCTTTTCAAAGAAGAATTTTCTTTGTTCATTTCAACATTTTTGCTAATCTGTTCGTTAAGTTTCTTCTCTAACTCTTCAATCTTTGAAGCTTGGTCTTCTAACACATCATATTTTTCATCAGGAACATCAATATAGTGGTCTTCAAAAAGTTTTTTCAGACCATTGATGAAGTCCTCAGCAATCTCTCCCTTGATACCTTTTTCAATAGCAAGTTCGTTTTCTTTCATCCACTCGTTGACAACATAGTTCATATATGCGTCTACCTTCTCAACAAGGTCTGTTTTTGCTTTAGATACTTCTTCGTCAAATTTCTTATTGTAGTCTGCTTGCATTTCTTCTGAAATTGCTTTTACTTTAGAAGTAATCGCAGCTTCAAAAATTGTAGCAGCCTTTTGTTTAAACTCTTCAGACAAGTCGGACTCTCCAGAGGTTAAAGCGTCAATGTGTTCTTTTACATCAACATCTTTTGCTTTCTGGTCGTCTTCTGATTTCTCGGACTTCATTTTCTTCTCATCTTCGTGTGAAGTTTCTTTTTTCATCTTATAACCTTCTTCCGTTTTTTCTTTGTCAGAAGTTTCAGATTTTTCTTTTTTCTTGTCCAAGTATTTTTTCAGACCGTCTGGCATTTCTCCTTCGGATATCTCCTTGCCGTCAGCGTCTTCAGCTTCTTCCTTCTTTACAGAAGGCATTGGATCAGCAGCACCAGCATTTTTCTGTTGTGCGTCACCTGAAACTGGCTTAACTTTCTTCGTTGCGTCTGGATTACTATCTGTTGGTTTAACAACAGCAGAACCTAAATCTTCAGCGTCATTTTTCAATGGTGAAGTTTCGGCAGCTACGGCGTTCTTTTTAGGAGCGTCTGGAGCTGTCATTTCGGCAACTTGTTTTTCTGTTTCGGCCATTTGAAGTTCTCCTTAATTTAAAAAAATAATTATTTTTTTCGTTATAATATATTTATAAAATTGCGTTCTTTTGTACGCAAATTATAGTTTTTTTAAGAAATCAGCGAATACATTAGCCTTAGCTTCTGCGATTTTTAATCGTTTTGCTTGTGCTATATACTCTTTATATTCTTCAATTTCTCTCTCTTTTATAACACCATTGTCCCAAACCCACTCTTTGTTTTCCATAATGCCTTCTACGAAAGCGTCTGGAGCACTTGGGTCTGCAACTATATCAGCAGCTGTTGCCAAATAGAAGTCTTTTCCGACTACTGCTTGACCACCTCTACCTCTTTCTAATGAACCCATACCACGACTTGATACGCCTAATTTAGCACCCTCATCTATAAGATTTTTTACTATCTTACCGTATGGTGTGTCCATTATCTTCGCCTCACCAATAAAATTATTTCCGTCTTCGTGTATATCTGTTATCATATGAGATACACGCTCAAGGTTTACCGTTGGTCCGTCAGGATGTCCTAACTCACCAAACGCTCTTTTTTGGTTGACAAATTCTCTATTATATCTGCTTACTTCTTTTGCTAGAGTTTCTTTAGGATAAACTCGTCCATTTCTATTTTTGATTTCTGATTGTAAGAAGACACCACGGATTTTGTAATTCTTTTTTCCGCCTACATCTTCGCATATATACTCAACATTTTCAACTTGTTCAGTAATTAGTTTCATATGAATTATCCCTCTCTTTCCTAATATTTATAATATTTTTTATCTAAATTCAACAACTAAAGTATAGTTATCTCCTAATGCAAAGTTTTTCGTTGATAAATGCACTTTACCATTAGGCGTTGTTGCATTATTAGGAATATCATTTCCAGCAGTTCTAAAATCTAGGTAACCATTACCACTCAATAATAGAGTAGTAGTATTTTCTGTTGCGCCTCCCCAAGCTAACTCAACTGCTGATTTTGAGTTTGCAACATTTATAGAGTACCAAACTTTTGCAATAGTTTTAGTACCATCGGCTGTCATAAAATTTGAAGTCGCTGGGTCAACTAATACACTATCAGTTTCTCCTGTACCATCACTATGATTTGTTCTCTTTACAACAAACTTTACGCCTGCTGTATCTGATACTATTTGCGTTGTTATTGCGTCAGCCATTATCCTGGATACCTCTCCGTTTCTTTATGCAGTTCTACTGCCATATTAAATTTACTTACATTAGCATCCGTAGTAATTTTTAACTCGGTTGCTGTGTTTAGTTCTTGTTTAGGTGTTAATCTTTTTTCACCACCTTTTAGTCCCCAATTACCAAAACCTGTAAGACTTATTGTATCTTCACCGAGAGTTAAAGTAGCAACTCCTACTGCTTCGTCTGTTCCTCTAATCTCGTAATAAACATTTGCTAGTGAAACGCTTTTATCGGAACTATACAAAGTTCCACTTTCGTTTTCAGCGCCACTAACATTAACAATTGCTTTAGTAGCGTCATCTATTTTTGAGACAACACTTAAAGTCATTTTTATTCCTCAAAATATGCTTTAATGTCGTCAGCAGATATACCACTTGCAGCCGCAACTTCATCAACTTTAGTTTCAATTATGCTTACTAAATCTTGTGGTTGTGACCAATCTATACCATCTAGTCCTTCAATCAATCCTTTGATAGCGTCTTTTGTTGCAGGCGCCAAAGCATTGTATTTGTCGTTACCTAGAAATCCTGATACATTACCAACTATACTTGATACCGTTAATGCCATTTTTATTCTCCTGTTTTAACTTCTGTTTCTGTACTTGTTTCAGGTGTATGTGCAGTTTGCACTTCGTCCTGTGTAGCTTGTGCCGTAAACGGTTCCGCAACTTCTGGTTTTGGATCCGAGTGAGGTTGTGCTGTATCTACTGCTACTTCTGTAGCACCATCAGACGGAGTTTGACCAGTCATAACATCTCTAGCGGCATTGAAAAGATTACTTGCATATTCTTTTCTACCTGTATCTAAAGCGTCACCAACTTTGTCTCTCATTGCGTCTTTAAATGCTTCACCAGCACCTGTATTATCTCCACTTGCAAGTTTATCAACAAATGTTTCTACATTACTTGGTTGTTTTTCATTATCAGCCATTATTTTTCTCCTATATTATTTCGTCTGGATTATTACCTGACACACTAGTTTGTGGACTTGCAATAATACCATCATCAATCTCTTGTTTGATTTGATTATCAATGTCAGCAATCTCTCTTTCAGATTGTTTTAATATGTTTTTTCTAACATAATTAACTGAAAAATATTTACCAACATAGTCTCTTACATCATTAGCAAGAGCAATTCTTTCTCTTAATAACTCAGCGTTTTTAAGTTCGCTGAAATGACCATCGGCAAGAAAATCATATTTAATTTTTTCTTTTATTGCTACCCAATCGTCATCATTGATTACTGATTTAAGAACCAATTGAGTTCTTAATAAATCATTAAACAATTCTGTAAATTTCTTTCTTAATCTTTGTACAAATTTTGTAAATTTAAGTTCGTCTCTAGTAATCTCGGTACTTCTACCTAAATTAAAACCTTGACTACTTTCTAATCTACTAATAGGTACATTTAGAGAACGATATAGTTTTCTTTGGAAGTATTCTATATCTGCAACTTCACCTAGGTTTTGACCACCAGGTAATGTAGATATATCAGTTCCTCTACCACCTTCTCTACTAGGTAACCAAAAGTCTTCAAGCATAGACATATAGTTTCTATCGTCTCTAATCTCTCCTGTACTTGCGTCATAGACAAGTTTGTTTCTGTATCTTGCCATAACATCACGGAGATATTGTTCTGCTTTTACTTTAGGTAAGTTACCTACATCAATTTTAAATACTCTTCTTTCAGGTGCTCTTGCAATTCTGTAAATAACAACAGCGTCTTCTATCATACGCAATTGATTTACAGGTTTAATTGCCTTATGTAAATAAGACATAACCATATTTTTGTTCAAGTCTACTAAACCACTTGGACAAAAAGTTATAGCGTCTGGTGCAATCTTAATACCACCACTTGCCATACCAGGTCCTGCAACACCTTTTTCATTATATAAAAAGTATTCGTTATAGTCGTGTACCACTTGTATGTTTGCCATAGCAACTGGACGACCTTTTTTAATTTCTCTTAACTTCTTAATTTTTCTAGGATCAATATATCGTAATTCAGTAATACCTTGTACTGGACTTTCTCTATCAATAATCTTATGATAGTATATTCTTCCATCTACATACCATCTACGAAAGATATCGTGTCCTTTTGTAGAAAAATTAAGTAGTCTTAATATTTCTTTAAATTCGTCTTCAATTTTTCTTTTGATTGCGCTTGAAAGCGTTGTATCAGATAAGTCAACTCTAACTGGATCCTTATCAATTTCATTTGCCACTATGGCTTCGTTTACGATATCCTCTATGGCCATATCGCACTCTGGATGAATTGATACCTCTCTATATCTCCTAATTAAGTCTTGCTCAGTTTTCGCCGTACCTTCCATATCAAGGTACTGACCAAAATAACCTCCAGCGGCGACGGTTTGTGTACCGTCATCCGCTTTAGGTTGAGTAAAACTTTGTTTAGGGTCTACTTTAGGTTTAGTTCTAGTTATCTGAAAACCGAAAAGCTCTGCCATTTTATATCCTCAAAGTTTTATTATATATTTAGTCTACTATTAAGTAGTTGTTCTTGCTTCAAAGAACAAGTATCTAAACGATACTTCAAAAGTTTCAACTGCTTCTGTCGGTTCCATAGACAAGTCTATCGCACCAATAGATACTGGAAAGCATCCTCTTAATGTGTAAGACTTAATCGTTCCACCATTTCTGTCAAGGTGGTCAATAAAAGCGTCAACTTGATAGTCTGCTGGATTTACTAATCCTTCGTTATCAGACATATTGTTGATACCATTTTGCCATCTTTCAAAAGCGTCTCTTAATCTAAAGTTTGTATCGTTAAGTACCGTTATGTTCCAAGGTTCAAAAGTTCTATCAGCTGCAAGATATATTGGTCTACCACGGAAGTTAACCGTTGTAGTTCCGATACTCATAGCAGGAATAGAAGTTGCATTACATAGGAACGCTAACTCTTCTGTTTCTCCACCAACTTGAGCGTAACCAGGAAAAGGCATTGTAACCTTAAATTGGTTGGCTCTAGCGCCGCCGCCTGCAAGTTTAGTTTTGAAGTCATTTATGTTTGCCATTGTTTTATTTCCTCTCTACTATTAACCTGCAATCTCTTCAAAAGAGACACCAGTTCTGGTTGCAACGAAAGATAATGTGATAAAGTTGATACTTCTTGCTGGTTTTACAAAAATCTCAGCAATAAATTCGTTTCTATCAATTACTTCGCCTGTGTTGTTAGTTTCATCACACACTACTAAAAAGTCAGTGATACCTCTTCTGCCTTGTATCTCTC
>MDSY01054960.1_pt1 | contig 13324 bp, 11 predicted proteins | sample 811131 | NCBI WGS metagenome assembly MDSY01 (sample SAMN05326643, study PRJNA326480) | marine metagenome | isolation source: seawater | place: Atlantic Ocean: South West | collected 2010
AATAATCTTTTCATTAATAGGCTGTTTTTGTTGTTTAATTTTTAGCATTGTTCTTGGGTGGGTGGAAACCAAAATTGGTTTTTTGTATTTCTCAATTACCAAATTAAAAAACTCTAGAATCTTTTCAAAATTTTTGATGTTTTCAACATTTTCATCTCTGTGTATACTTGCTAAAAAATACTCATTCTTCCTAATATTACTTTTTCTTAAAATTTTTGAATTATTAATTTTTTTTGAAAAAAACTTAAATACCTCTGGTAATGGACTGCCAATGGTAATTATTTTATCTGGATCCAAACCTTCATTAATTAAATATTGTTTAGAGTTTTTACTATATGTCAAATTTATATCAGATAAATGATCTATAGTTTTTCTGTTAATTTCTTCTGGTACTCTAAGATCAAAACATCTATTTCCAGCTTCCATATGAAAGATTGGTATCTTATTTTTTTTTGCAGCGATTACAGTTAAGGCGCTATTGGTGTCACCTAATATAAAAAATGCATCTGGTTTTTCTTTTATTAAGATTTTATTAACTTCAATAAGTGATGTTCCAATAAAATCAATACTATTTTCTTTTTTTATTTTCAAATTGTAATTAGGTTTTCTAATATTTAAATCATCAAAAAAAATTTGATTTAAATTTTTGTCATAATTTTGATCCGTGTTAACTAATATATGATCAAAATATTGATCAAATTTATCTATAATTCTTGATAATCTTATAATTTCAGGTCTCGTACCAACAACAGTTAAGATTTTAATTTTTTTCATATATCAGCCTTGATAGTATCACTTTTTAAAAAATCGAAAACCTCATTAACCCAAATCAGTAAAATTGATTCTGATTTTGACAAATTTTTTATATTATGAGACCAACCAGGAACTGTATTAATTAAGGAATACTCTTTGTCAGTCTGTATAATTGAAAATCTTTCATTGTTATCTATATTTTTGAAATTAAATTTAACCTTACCTTTTATAAGTAAAAATTTTTCTGTTTTAGAATGATGGTAGTGATTGCCTCTTGTTTGATTTGGCTTGATTGTTAAAAGTGAAAATTGACCAGAATTTCTTGTCTTCATTATTTCCAAAAAAGAACCTCTCTTATCTTTTTTAGCAGATATTATTTCTTTAAAATTATTTTTATTATAGTAGCTTATAAAAGTTGAATATAATGCACGATTGAATTTAGTACCAACATTTTCAATTTTTAAAGTTTTTTTAAAATTATTGAATTTTTTTAATTTAGATAAAATTTTTTTTATACTTGATGTATAAGTGATACTTGACAGATTTAAATAATTGATTTGTTTTTTAATAAAATCTACTTTTAGTTTTTTGAGAATATGATCAATTAAATCATCAATATAAATTAGTTTTATTGGTTTTGTTTCATCAAAAACATTTAAATGTTTATCATTAATTATACTCGAACATGCGGTAGCTATGAATGAATTATGATTTTTTTTTGCCCACTTGCCAAATATGATGGGCATACGATATATTGATACAGTTGAGTTTGAATCTTTTGCAAATTTTTTTAAAAAGATTTCTGTTTTTTTTTTACTTAAGCCATATGGGTTATCTAGTTTTACCTGAGTACTAGAAGCATAAACAAAATGTATTTTTTTTTTATTTTTGATAAAAAAATCAATAATTTTTTTAGTGTAACCAAAATTTACTTTATCAAAATCATTTTTATTTTTAGCACGATTTACACCAGCAAGATGTATTACTACGTCACACTCCAAAAGTTTTTTTTTTAACTTAATAAGATTTGAATTTTTTTTTAGAACATATGCATTAATATTTGATTCTTTAATTTTAACTCGGAGATTTTTACCAATAAATCCATTGGCACCTGTTAATAAAATCTTCATTATTAATAAAGTTAATTATTTTTTAAATATTTTTTAACTTCGCTGGTATTTGATATAATTTTAACTGTTTCTTTAACATTTAGTTTTTTTGCATTAAAGGAATTGTAATCAATGGTATTATCTTTATAAAATTTTCCTACTTTAAAATACTTTTCATAATTTAAATCTCTGTTGTCGGAAGGAATACAATAATAATTATTATTATTTATTGAAATAGCCATTTCTTCTTTACTCATTAAAGTTTCATGCATTTTTTCTCCATGTCTTATACCTATAATTTTAATCGGATGTTTGGGCTTTTTAAAAATTATCTTAATAGCCTTTGCTATAGTATCAATATCTGCTGATGGTGTTTTTGGAATAAATATTTCTCCTTGTTTGCCGTGTTTAAAAGCGTACATAACTAATTGTACTGCTTGTTCTAATGTCATCATGAATCTAGTCATCTCTAAATTAGTTATGGTTAATGGCTTGTTGTTCAAAATTTGATTTATAAAAAGAGGTATAACTGAGCCTCTTGATCCAATTACATTTCCATATCTGGTGGTATTAATAATTGTTTTAATTGAGCTCCTTGATTTAGCGACAGATACTTTTTCCATTAAACTTTTTGAAAGTCCCATTGCATTTATAGGATAAACAGCTTTATCTGTACTTAAACATATTACTTTTTTCACCTTGTGTTTAATTGCAGCATCAAGCAAGTTTTCAGTACCAATAATATTCGTTTTGATAGCTTCCATTGGATAAAATTCACAAGAAGGAACTTGTTTTAAAGCAGCTGCATGAAAGATTAAATTTATATCTTGGCAAGCATTATCTATAGCCTGTGAATCTCTCGTATCTCCAATATAAAATTTAATTCTCTTGTCTTTATAAAAATTTCTAAGATCGTCTTGTTTTTTTTCGTCACGACTAAATATTCTTATTTCTTTGATGTTAGTTTTTAAAAAGTTTTTTAAGACAGCATTTCCAAATGAGCCTGTACCACCCGTTATTAATAATTTTATATTTTTATCCATTTTTAATCACATAATTGTATAGCATATTATTTAAAATTATATGTTATACGCATTTAATAATAATTGTTAAATTAAAAGATCACTCATCACTATACTTGTTAATCAAATCAAACGTTTTTTTTGCTGTTAGTTCCCAGCTAAATTTATTTGATTTAATTTTGTAATTTTTAGCAATTAAGCTCCTTTTAAATGTAGATGGAATTATCTTAAATAACACTTTTTCTAAACTTTTTGAATTGTAAGGATTGAATTTATTTTTATAATCTTTTAACCAAAATGATACACTTGAAGTATTTGAACAAATAAGTGGAAGACAAGCACTCATTTTTTCCAATATTATATTAGATAAGTTTTCGCATGATGAGGCAAATACTCCTAAATCAAACTTTGTATACATCTTGATAAGTTTTTTATGGTTTAAGTCAGGAATATATTTTATCCAATTTTTTTTTTTATTATAAAAACTCATTTTCTCTTTAAATATATCTACTTGATTATCTTGATAATTTGCTCCGATAAATGTTAATTCTAAATCCCATTTATTTTTTTCCCTTAGGGAGTTAACTGCCTGCATTACATTAACTTGATGTTTATATCTGTCAATTGTAGAAACATACAATATTTTAAATTTTTTATTTTTTTTAAAATTACATATATTTTTTTTTTTAAATTCAATTTTTTTTAAATTTTTATCAATCCCATGCTCGATAATCTTGTTTATTTTTTTAACATTGATTATTTTTAAAATCTTTTTTTTTGCGTATGATGTTAAAAAAATTATCCCCTGTGATTTTTTAAACGTATGGATCTGACTTATTTTAATCAAATAAAATTTAATGAATTTTAATTTAAAAAAAAACTCCATTAAAACTGATTTTTCAAACGGTATCATATTTTGACTTATTGCAATGAAGGGTCTAAAATTACCAAAGTAAATTCCTCCAGGAAATAATACTACATTACAACCAATTTTTTTTGCACACTTTGATAAAAAAAAAAATTGCCAGATAAACATTTTAAAATTATTAATATTTCCATCAAATATCTTTTTTTTTAAAATCCATTTTCTTTTTGGTATTTTGTGATAATTATTGTTATTACACCAAACTACAATCAGATTAAAATTGTGTAATTTAGGATTCGACTCATTAAGTAGATTTAATAAATGTGTAAGTCCCCCACCAGACTTAATATTTGATGCATCTATGCCAATTATCATTTATTATATTTTTTTTTATTTACTGCATAACCTAATAAAAATGCAGCAACAACAGTTCCATGAGGTAACTTGATAGTTTCGTGAAAAAATCCAATTACTAACATGGAAAATAACCCTAAAAATAAAGATAAATCATTTTTTAAATAAAATTTAAGCATTCTTATTATAATTATAAAATATAATATAAATCCAACTGCACCCACCCTATATAGTATATCAAAGTATTGACTGTGTGCTGATCCACTACCAGCAGTCATTATTTGTGAAATACCAAAAAAACCACTACCAGTAATAATACTTTCATACGTACTTAATATAATTTTTTCCCATACAAATAATCGATATCCAAATGAAGAAGTTTTTTCCAAATTAAATAACTCATACAACGCTACCAAGAAATTAAAATCAAAAAAAACTACCTGTAAACTGACATAAAAAAATAAAAAAAAAGTCATAAGTAAAATTATAAGTTTAAATGAAAAAATATTTTTTAAGCTAATGTAAATAATATAAGTAGAAAAAAATCCTAAAAATGTAGATCTAGAATAAGTTGTAAATGCACCAAATATTATAATAGCCAGAATTATATTCTTTATTACAATGTATTTATTATTATTTTTGTGATTAAATAACTTGTTAAAGTCCAAATATATTATCCAAAACGCTATGACATAAATAAATCCTGTTCGTTGTGTACCTATATAGTGTTTCCAGTTAGTCGTTTTAGAAATATCGTAAATATCAATAATAATAAGCATTTTTTGAAAAGAGAAAATTATAGCCAATATGACTAATCCATATTTCAGATAATTGATTTCTTTATTTCCGATGGAGCAAAGAGTGCATAAAAATAACGACATAAATATACAATATCTAACTATTCTTTTTAAAAAAATATCATGCTGATTATTAATAATATCTTCAGCTGATGAGTATAAAAAAATACAAGTAAAAAATATTAAAGCAAAATTAATATAGTTATCTGAAACATTTATTTTTTTATCAATAATAATTTTATATAATATAAATAATAAAAAACTATAATTTACATAAGTATTATCTAATGCACCTTTTATGTCTAAATTAAATGAAATTTTAAATGGATATAAAAAAAAAACAAATAAACTGATAATTAGTATCAGTTTTAATAAACTATTATTTGATGATATCATATTCTTTTAAAAATTGTGGTTAAAAACTCAATATTATAATTTGATTTAAAATACTTTTTAAATATTTATTTAAATATTTTTCATCATTAAAATAATTCCTTATTATTCTAATCTTTAATAGCTTGTTATTTTTCACTAACTTAATATAAAAAATTATGTATATTTTTTCTAAAAATATTACATATTAACTTTACTTCTTTTACCTGTAAATCAGGATGTAAAGGTAGTGTTAATAATTCTGGAAATATTTTTTCAGTATTTGGAAGAAAAACTTTTTTATTTTTTTTATAAAATTTTAATAAGTGGTTTGGTTTATAGTGATAGCCAACTTCAATATTATATTTTTTGAAAAAACTAATCAAATTATCTCTGTTTTTTAAACCTATCACTCTTATTGGATAAATATGTGGCACAACATGATCGTAATTATGATTAATAATTTTAACGTTATTTTGAATTCTGAAAAATTTATCATAAACCTTTGCTAATTGCTGTCTTTTAATTGCAAATTTACTAAATCTTTTTAATTGAATATTTCCAATTGCAGCCATAATATTGCTCATATGATACCTCCATCCTTGAGTTGTTACGGAGAGGTCCCAGCTTCTATTATTTTTAAATCTGTTATTAGTATCTTTGTGTACACCTAATAATCTAAAATCTTGAATTTTTTTAATAATTTTTTCATCACTACTAATTACACATCCACCTTCACCACTTGTTATATTTTTTATACCGTCAAAACTAAAACAAGTAATATCACCAAATGAGCCTACAAGTTTTTTCTTATAAACTGTACCAAAAGCATGTGCTGCATCCTCAACAACCCTTAATGAATTTTTTTTTGCAATAGAGTAAATTTTATCTAATTGTCCTACACCTCCAGCATAATGTACTGGCATGATAACCTTTGTTCTGTCATTAATTTTACTTTTTAAATCTTTTAGATCTAGCGTCATAGTTTTTAAATTTACATCACAAGCAATCGGCTTTAGTCTATTTGCTGATATAGATTGAAATGAAGAAAGATATGTCAATGAAGGTACTAGTACCTCATCATTGGGTTTTAATTCTAATGCTTGTAAGGCCAGCTGTAAAGCGGCCGTGCCACTTGATACTGTCACTATTTTTCTTTTTTTATTCTTAAAAAATTTAATAAGATTTTTTTCAAACTTATCAACTTCTTTACCCATACCCAAATATTCTTCAAAAAGAATTTTACTTACATTCTTCACTTCTAGTTTGGATATACAACTTTTGGATAATCTTATCAATTTACCAGCATTTCCAAGGTGTTTTTTTTTCATTCCATAGTCTTTCTAATAAATCTCTATCTCTTTTTGTATCCATACACTGCCAAAAATCTTTATGCTTAAATGCCATGAGCTGTTTTTGTTTAGATAATTTTTCTAATGGTTCTCTTTCAAGAATTGTTGAGCTAGACTTAATGAGCTTTAGAAACTCGGGTTCAAAAATAAAAAAACCTCCATTTATCCAACTTTGATTGGTTTGAGGTTTTTCTTCAAACTGTGTAACTATATTACCTTTAAGATTCAACTCACCAAATCTTGCGTTTGGGTGGACTGTTGTTATCGTTCCAATTTTTCCGTGTTGTTTGTGAAATTTTAGCAATTTATTAATATTAATGTCAGCTAAACCATCACCATATGTTAGCATAAACCTTTCATTTTTAATTAAATGAGAAATTTTTTTTAATCTACCCCCTGTTTGAGTTTCCAAACCTGTATCTACTAACTTTATTGTCCATTTTTCTTTGTTATTTTTTAAATACTTTATTTGTTGTGTCTTTAAATCAACTTCAAAATCTGAGTTAATTTGACTAAAATTTAAAAAGTAATTTTTGATTACCTCAGATTTATAACCAAGCGCTAATATAAAATCAGAAAATCCATAATATGAATAAATTTTCATAATATGCCATAAAATTGGTTTTCCACCAATTTCCACCATCGGTTTAGGAATAGAATTTTTAGATTCAGATATTCGTGTACCAAATCCACCTGCTAAAATAACAATTTTCATTTTGTGTTCCATTTATATTTTATTTCATCATTTTTTTTTCTAATGACTTCTTTATCATTATGTTTAATGTTTGCAAGATTGAAAACTAAATTCACACCTTTAGAGACACCTTTGAAAGCAAACCATATATTCGGTGGCACAATAATTTTATAAAATTTATTTTCACCAATTAAAACTGATATAAATTTTTTTTCATCATAAAATACAAATTGTACTTTGCCAACAGGGACATAAAGGGTCATTGTCATTTTTAAATGTTTTTTCCAACCTTTAATTTTATTATATTTTATAAAAGAAAAATAAGCATCTTTAAATTTTTTTAAATCTCTTTGTCTACCATCTAAAATTTTTAAAATTTTACCATTTTTATTATTAACTGTATTAAATTTTTTTATTTTTATTTTGCTCAAAACTTTCATTTTTTTTCCAATATTAAATCTATTATATTCATTTTAATTAAAAAATATCAAATTTTTTAAGCAGATTAGATGGCATTAAATAAAATATTCTTAACTTTATTTTATTAAAACTAAAAAACATTTTTTTTAAATTCTTTTTAGTTTTATCTTTACTTTTATTCATTAAATAAAAATATCCCTCATAATAATTAACTATATTTTTAACATATTTAAAATTTTTATTTTTTAGTATTTTTTGATCTTTGATATTAGATATCCAATGTTTTAATTCTGAAATATATAATTCTCTTTTATTTTTACTCTCATTATTGTCATGTTTTCTATAAAAACAAAGGTTTTGATTTACAAATAAAAAATTTTTTTTTGATAACACTCTTAATATAAAATCAAAATCTCCAATGATATTATAACGAGAATTAAATTTATATTTATCAAATACTGTTCTTCTAAAAATAGTGGTTAGGAAACCAATTTTATAAGATTTTAAAATCTGGTCTAACTGATTATCTTGAGTAATTTTTATATTAGTTTTTTTTATTTGGTTTCTATTGTCATCAACTATTGTGAAATTTGAAAAAGCAAAAATAGAGGCACTTCTTGATAGATTTTCAATTTTAATTTTTAAATTGTCTTTATGCCAAAAATCATCCACATCTAGAAAAGCAATATAATCTCCTGATGCTTTTTTAAGAGCTTGATTTCTCGCATTATAAAGTTTGGTATGTTTTTTTGCTCTAAAATATTTAATTCTTTTATCATTATATTTCTTTATTATTTTATAACTTTTATCTGTAGATTTGTTGTCCCAGAAAATAATTTCCCAATTCTTATATGTTTGTTTGAATACGCTGTTGATACAATCTTGAAGATACCTTTCTCCATTGTAGCAGTTTATTACAACACTTACTTTTAAAAAAGAAAATTTCACTTATTTTTTATAAAATTATTTCCAGATTTTAAATCTTTTTAATTCTTATTGATTATCTTAAGTATATTTTCATTTATATTTATATTAATTTTAATTTCTTTAAAATTATTTTATTTAATTTCACTTAGACCAATCTTTATTTCTTTTTTTTGCTAAATTAACATAATCTACTATTTGTTTTTTACTTAAATCTAATAAATTATTATAATCATTATTATAAAATTTTTTGTACCAAATGACTGTCTCTTTAATAGTTTCAGCAAATGTTAAAGTTGGGGTCCACTTAAGTTTTTTTACTGCTTTCGTACAATTTAAACTTAATAATGAAGATTCTTTGATAAAATTTTTATTTAGAACTTTAAAATTTATTTTTTCCCAAGTTTTTTTCATTTCCTTGATCACATTTATTACAGAAAAATTATTTTTAGATGGTGGGCCAAAATTAAAAGCCTCATTATTTAATTTTAAATTTTTACTTAAAGCATAGCCCAGATTAATATATCCACTCAATGGCTCTAGAACATGTTGCCAGGGTCTCGTAGAGTTTGGATTTCTTATGTTAAGTTTTTTTAACAATGAGGTGGATCTCACACAATCTGGTATCAATCTATTTTCTGCCCAATCTCCTCCTCCAATCACATTTCCAGCTCTTCCAATTCCAATTAAGATTTTTTTATTATCTTTAATAAAAGATTGAAAATATGAATTAATAGCTATTTCTACAGAAGCTTTAGATGCGCTATAAATATCAGAACCACCTAGTCTATCGGTTTCCTTGTATCCAATATTAATCTCTCTATTTTCATAGCATTTATCACTTGTAATAAATATTACTGTACATTTTTTTTTGAAAAACCTAAGTGACTCGAGTATGTTCAAAGTTCCATTTAGATTTGTACTCCATGTTTCTATTGGGTTATTGAAAGACTTACTTACGATGGCCTGTGCTGCCAAATGAAAAATTATGTCAGGTTCAAAATTTTTGATTTCTTTATTTAATTTTTTATAATCTCTAATATCTAATTTTTTTTCCTTAATTAGATTTTTTAATTGTATTAATTTATAATGTGATGGTTTTGTAGGTATGCTATTTGATATTCCAAGTATTTTAGCACCATACATATGCAGCCATAAACTTAACCAACTTCCTTTGAATCCTGTGTGTCCAGTTATCAAAATTTTTTTATTTTTATAAAAATTTCCTATCTTGTTTTTTTGAAAATTATTATTTTTCATTATTCAAAAGTATGTTTGTAATTTTTTTTGCCTCAATATAATTAATATTACACGGTAAATTAATCATCATTGGTCCGATCATTTCAGAATTCTTGCATGTTTTCATTTTGTAATTAAAACTTCTTAAGTTTTTGTTGGTTGCTTCTATTGGTTTTTTAAACCAAATATTTGAAATATCTATTAAATTTGATAACTTTTTTAATATAATTTTACTATTTGGGTCGTGCCAAACTAATCTAAGTGGAATAATTTCTTGAGAAACATGGTTATAAAGTCTTATTTTTTTTTTTAAGAATGGGTATTTAGGAGCCAAATTATTTATAAAGTATTTAAAGATTTTTTTTCTTTTTTTTAATGTTGTTTGCCATTTCTTTATTTCTAAAATTCCAATATATGCTAAAAAAGATGGAAATTTACAAGGATAAGGATAATCTTGAATTAATGATTTTGCGTAATAATCTCCATTTAAATATGGGTTTTTATTGCAAAGCTTTATACCTATTCTGAATAAAAAATTTATGTAAATTTTCTTTAATAAAAATTTACTTGCATGTAACTTTCTTCTAAAAAGAATGTACGCAAACATATTTTTTTTCTTAAATAAATTTAATTCTTGCATATTTTTCTTATTAATTTTTAGATAATTGATAAGTTTTTGGTTTTTTGAGTATATTAAACCACCACAAAATGTATTTATTGGTTTTGAGTGGTCAGTTGAAAATAACGATGCATTACCAAAATTACCAAGAGTTGTTTTGTTAACTTTTGAACTTAGTGATAATGCACAGTCTTCTAATAAAAAAATTTTTTTTTTTTTAGAAATAGAACTAATTTTTTTTATTTCACATGGTATTCCAAATGAATGTTGTGCAATTATTAGTTTTGTTTTTTTTGTTATTTTTTTTAGTATATTTGATGAACTTGAACCATAAGTATTGGTATCCACATCAGAAAAAATTGGTTTTGCTTTAAATTTTAAAATAGCATTAACCATTACAGAACACGTTCCAGAATTAATAATTATCTCATCACCTTTTTTTATTTTCAAATAATTTAAAATCTCGTATAAACCCATTCTTCCTGAACCATATGAAATTGCATTTCCATTACCTATTAATTTTGAAAATTTTTTTTCAAATTTTTCAATTAATGCATAGTCCTCTTTAGATATAAGATTTTTTATATTCAAAATATCATTTTTATTCAAATATTCATGATCACCACAAAAATCTAATTTATTCAAAAAAAATAAATTTTTTATTCTATTAAACATTATATTCAAAGATTTTCTTTTAAAAATTGAAATAAATTTTCTTTTTCATGTTTAATAAAACTTCTATCTAGTTGACAAGGTTCATTGAAAATTTTTTCTAAACCAAGTCTTGTTAATAATTCATATCTTTTCTGTTTAGATCTTTGAGAAACACTAATATACATAGCTCTAGATCCCATAACTAAAGCCGCACAACATGTGTGAACTCTATCACTAAAAACTACTTCTGCTGACTTATATATTGATAGGTAACCTTCTGGTGAACTTGACCAATAAATCTTGGGTCTATTATAAATCAATCTTGAGAAACTTGAAAATGGTACACTGCTTGTTCTAACAATGTTTAATCCGTTAATATCTTTTTGGAGCTTTTCATATATTTTTTTTTTTTTAAATTTAAAATTGTAAAAATTATCTTTAAAGATAATTGGTTCTGTGCTTTTATCAAAATTATAAACATAATACTTGTCGTCTAAATTAGGTACAGAAATACTTTCATCTAAAAACATACTTGTACAAATTCCATCATATACAGGTGCATTAATCCTATTTTTGTAAGATTCATAAGTGAGACTGTCTCTTGTTGAAACAAACCTTATATTAAATTTCTCAAGAAATTTTGCAATTACATTAGTTTCATTTTTTGTATAATCTACTGCACCAACAGAGAGAAATGCTATTTGTTTATTTTTTTTTGTAAATGACTCGAATACTGAGGCATATGCATCAATAAATTTTCCCCCAAATGATGGGCCAGTAACAATAAGTAAATCAAGATCTAGGTTGTCAATATACTTGTAATCATTTTTTAATTTTGCCCAGTATTCTTGAGCTGGGTCTGGGATAAAATAAACACTGTTTTGATTTATTTTTTTTAGAAGTGTAATAGCTCCAAGATTATAAAATGAATTACCTATATTTGTATGCCAATGTCCACCTACATATCCTATTTTCATATTAAATAATCTTAATTTTTTAAATCTTTATAGCTTAATAATTTAGTAGCACTTACAAATAAATACTTATTTTTGTTCATCTCATGAGATTTTTGAATAAGTTTTTCAATGTTTTCAAGTTGGTTTAAATGAATATTCTTATTGGTACTAATATCAAATCCATCTATTGTTTTATTTGGATTAATAAGTTGAAGGTAATTAATATTATTTTTCTCCATTAAATCAACAAATGAAGTTACACCAAGACTGATGAATAGATCATATCTATTAAAAAAATAGTTATTAATTTTATCTATCTTTATTTTATTCTGAGAAGTGTGTTGTTTTGCAAAAGGAATTAAATCAGGATGAGGTCTTAAATAAAAATTTTTGAAACGATCAACTAATTTTGATGCTAAAATTATATTTTCTCTATCTAGTCCAGTAAGTAATAATACCTTGTGATTTTTTTTATTGTAATTTTTTTTTTTGAATACTCTGTTTTTATTTATTAAAATTAATTTATTATTTTTATTTTTTAAGTGATTAAAATGAAATTTTGATTCAAAAAAAATTGTTGAGCTTCTTAACTCATTTCTCATTTTATGATCACAATATATAGGTCCTAAATGCCCTTCAACTCCACACTGAATTCCAATAAAAACACTTGTATATCTATTCAAAAAATGGTTTTGCCAACCCCTATTTTCCCAAAAAAAAATATATTTCTTGATTGGAATTTGTTCTAACATTGCTTCTAGTGATAGAATCTTTGTCAGATCATAAAAAATTCTTCTAATAGAAATATGTGGTTTTAATTTTTGTTGGCTTGCAAATTTATAATCGAGTAAAAAAATTTTTATTGACCAAAAAAATATTTTAATCAAATCAATTGACTTTAGAAAAGTTAAAGAACACAAAAAGTCTTTATCCATTCTTATTTTTAAAAAATTATTAAAATCTAAATATTGTAAATTGAAATCGTAAAAAACTTTTTTTTTAATTAATTTTTTTGTTGTTTTACTAAATTTTTTTTTTTTTAATGACCACTGATTTTCTATAATAAGATTGTTTTTATAATTTTCTATCTTTTTAAAGCTTTCTTTTTTTATTCTTTTTAAAAAAAAGTAAAAAAATAAGATTTTTAAATAATGAAAATTAAAAAATAATAAGTCTTTTAAACATAAAACTAAA
>MDSY01024289.1_pt1 | contig 13316 bp, 12 predicted proteins | sample 811131 | NCBI WGS metagenome assembly MDSY01 (sample SAMN05326643, study PRJNA326480) | marine metagenome | isolation source: seawater | place: Atlantic Ocean: South West | collected 2010
CTTATAATTTTTATTTTTGTCTTTTTTAACATGATCTCTTATTTTATTTACTGCTAATAAAGCTCTTGAAGATTTGATTTTAACAATCTTGGTTCTGTTATCATTTAAGTATTTGCCAATTACAGATTTATTTAAACAAATAAAATCTACATCATATTTTCTAATATCAAGTTTTTTTATCAATCTTGAAATGGATAAGTCTGCTCCACCTATTGATGAGTATGGATGAAAGATGTAGATTTTGTATTTTTTATTCACTAAATATTATATACCCTAACTTAAAATAAAAATTTACTAATGAAAGTTTATTACTGGTCACCTTTTAGCTCAAATATAGCGACAATTCAGGCAGTATTAAGATCTGCTGAAAGCTTATCAAGTTTTGGTAGTAAATTTGAGCCATATCTAATCAATTCATTAGGTGAATGGAATGATCTCTCTAAAGAAAAAAAATTTACTAATATCATTAATTTAACAAATATCAATATTGCTAAATTTTTAAATAACAAAGGATTTTTAAGTAGCAGAATTATAATAATAATTACATTTTTTTTTTGTTTTTTTAAACTAAAAAAACTTTTAGATAAAGATAGGCCAGAGTTTATAATTATTCATCTTGTTTCATCTTTACCATTAATTTTGCTATTACTTTTTAAATTTAAAACAAAGTTTATTTTGAGAATTTCAGGATACCCTAAGCTTAATCTTTTTAGAAGAATATTATGGAGACTAGTAGCAAAGAAAATATCTTTAGTAACATCTCCATCAATTTCAACTTTAAAACATTTAATAAATAAAAAAATTTTTAGAGAAAATAATATTAAGGTTTTGTATGATCCAGTTTTTAAAATAAGAGAAATTCCAAAATTAAAAAAAAACAATGAATTTAAATTTGACGATAATTATAAATATTTAATATCTATTGGAAGATTTACTAAACAAAAAAATTTTGAATATCTTATAAAAGAGTTTTCCTTAATTAGTAAAAAATATACAAATTATAAGTTGATTTTAATTGGTAATGGAGAGTTAAAAGAGAAACTAGCACAACTTATAAACAAACTTAATCTTAGTGAAAAAGTTATAATGACTGGTTATAAAAAGAACGTATTTGAATATTTTGCTAAATCTGAAGTTTTTGTTATGACATCTTATTGGGAAGATCCAGGATTTGTTCTAATTGAATCTGCAATTTCTAATGTGAATATAATATCTGGTAATTGTCCAAATGGACCAAAAGATTTTTTTGAAAATAATGAAAATATGGGTTTTAAATTAGAAACTTATAATGAGGGAGATTTGTTAAAAACTTTTGAAGAATTCATTAAAAGTTCTGTAATTAAAAAAAATCAAAAAAAATTAAATGCAAAGATATATGCAAAAAAATATTCATATTATTATCATTTCAAAAGACTTAATGCTTTACTTGATAGCTTAAATTAAATAATACATAATTATTATTTGAATTTGTAATAATTATGTATATTACTTCGATATTATAAATTTATTAATTGTTTAATTATGAAAAAAAAAGCTTTAATAACTGGAATTACTGGACAAGATGGCTCATACCTTGCAGAGTTTTTATTAAAAAAAAACTACATAGTCCACGGTATTAAAAGAAAATCCTCTTCTTTTAATACAAGTAGAATTGATCACTTAATTGAAGACCCAAAACTAAGATCAAAGTTTTTTCTACATTACGGAGATTTGACAGACACAGATAGTGTTACGAAAATAATAGGCAATGTAAAACCAGATGAAATTTACAATTTGGGAGCACAAAGTCATGTAGGTGTTTCTTTTGAAAATCCAGTATATACAGCAGAGGTTACAGGCGTGGGTGCACTAAGATTGCTAGAAATCATAAGATCATTAAAATTAACAAAAGTTAAATTTTATCAAGCAACATCTTCAGAGCTCTTTGGTGAAAAGGGTAAAAATAATACATTTAATGAAAAATCAGAATTAAATCCAAAATCTCCCTACGGCGCAGCGAAACTATTTGCCCACCATATAACAAAAATTTATAGAGAATCTTATGGGATCTACGCTGCAAGTGGCATGCTATTTAACCATGAAAGTCCTAGAAGAGGTGAAACTTTTGTTACAAGAAAAATAACAATGTTTTTAGCTAAAGTTTTTTTAGGAAGTAAAGAGGTACTAGAACTGGGAAACATTTACGCAAAAAGAGATTGGGGACATGCAAAAGACTATGTTGAAATGCAATGGAGAATAATGCAACAAAAAAAAGCTGACGATTATGTTATAGCAACTGGAAATACTTATAGTGTTAAAGATTTTATAAACAAAGCATGCAAAATTTTGAATATTACAATTGTTTGGTCTGGAAAAGGATTAAAGGAAAAAGCATATCAGGTTAAAAATGGTAAAAAAAATTTATTAATAATAATAACAAAGAAATATTTTAGGCCCTTGGATATCAATTATCTCAAAGGAGATGCGAGAAAAGCAAAAAAAATATTAAAATATAAGCCAAAATATAATTTTAATACATTAATAAAAGACATGCTAATCAACGATATTGATTCTGAAAAAAAAAAAATAAGCCTTCGTAATTTTAAAGGATAGTGAATAATATTATTTTTACTTATGTACTAATAATAATTACATTTTATTTAATTAACACTTTATTAATTAAAAAAAATTTACTGATAGATAGTTTCCAGGTCAATACGCATAAAAATTTGGTTAATCAAAAAACGGTACCTATTTCAGGGGGTATTTTGCTAGTTTGTGTAATTTTATTCTTATTCAAAGACACGAGTATTATAAATAAATTTTTATTTTTTTTGATATTTTTTTTAGGATTTTTATCAGACACCAAAAAACTATCTTCTCCAACTTATAGATTAATTGTTCAAATTTTCATTTCAGGGCTTTATGTTTTTATAAACGATTTTTATGCAGTAGAAACCCAAATATATTACTTTGATCAACTCTTAAATAATTATCTATTTGTGAAATTATTTTTTACAGTTTTTTGTATTTTAATTTTAATAAATGGAACAAACTTTATAGATGGAGTTAATACATTAGCATCTGGTTATTTTCTAGTAGTTATAATCAATATTTTACTGATTAATCACTTATATGGCCTTGAAGCAGATTTTCTAAATATAAGTTATATATTTTCATTTTTAATAATTTTTTTTATTTTTAATTTTTTTTCTAAATCTTTTTTAGGAGATGGTGGTTCTTATCTTTTAGGCTTTTTATTGGGTATTTATTTAATAAATTACAACATTATAAATAAAGACATCTCCCCATATTATATTATTTTGATACTTTGGTATCCTGCTTTTGAAAATTTATTTACTATTTTTAGGAGAATTTTTTATGATAAAAAAAAAGTAAAAAATCCTGATAATCTTCATCTGCATCAATTAATATTTATTTATTTAAATAAAAAGTTTAGTAAAAAAAAACACTTAAATACTCTAACGGGCGTCCTTATAAATACTTTTAATTTTATGGTTTTTTTTATTGGTAGTTTTTATATATACAGCAGCTATAAAATTTTAGTTATTTTACTTTTTTTAGTGATTTCTTATTTGATCATTTATTTTCTATTAAGAAAATTTTATAATAATACTAATATTTAGAAATTTTTATATTAATAAGTTTTAACAAACCTAAAAAAGAAGATATAATCAGCTTTATATTTACATTGCTTTTTCCACGTACTCTATTTCTAAAAATTGTTTTATGTTCTCCAAGTTTAAAATTATTGTAATATAATTCCATTAAGATTTCAGATAAAATTATGAATCCGTCACCAATTTTTCCACAGTTAGTAGTTATATGTTTTGTTGCTCTATTTGAATAAATTCTAAATCCATTTGTGTAATCTGAAACAGGAATTTTCAAGAAAATTTTTGCTAATTTATTAGATAAAAATGATAAAATTTTTCTTTGCCAGCTCCAATTGATAATTTTACTATCCTTTAAGTATCTACTTGCAATTAAAAGATCATAATTATTCTCCTTAAAAAGAATAATCTTTTCGTTAAGTTCGTCTGGGTCGTGTGACAGATCTGCATCCATTTCAATTATTAAATCACTAAAATTAGAGTCTAAAAAATGACGCATGCCTATCAGTATGGCCGAGCCTCTACCCATTTTTTTGCCTCTGTGGATATACTTAATCCTACTTTTATACAGATCAATTTTTGTAGTAATCTTATCATCTATAGAGTCATCTATTATTGCTATGTTGTAATCATATTTTTTTGATAAATTTTTATCAATTTTTTTTATTAACTCGACAATATTAAGCTCTTCATTAAGAGTGGGTATTATTATTCCAATTTTCATAAAAATATCAATTTTAAAGGCCTATAGACATATTGTATAATTATTTTTATAATTTATAAGATGCATGACTTAAATATAAACTAAAAATGAAAAAAAATAATAAAATAAATGAAACTAAAAACCTATTAAATTTAGTTGAAAAATATAGAATCAAAAACACAAACAGTGTTTATCCCTTATTAGATGACGCATTTTCTTCCGAAGATCTTATAAAAGGGATTAAAGTTATTTTGACAGGCCAACTAACCATGTCAAAAATTACATTAAAATTTGAACAAGAATTTGCAAAAAAATTAAATGCAAAATATGCTGTAATGGTTAACTCAGGTTCGTCTGCTAATTTATTAGCTACATTTGCTGCGTGCAACCCATTAAGAAAAAATAAATTTAAGCCAGGTGATGAAGCTTTAATTCAAGCGCTTTGCTGGCCTACTTCTTTGTGGCCATTAACCCAAACTGGATTAAAACCAGTTTTTGTCGATGTAAATTCAAAGAGTCTAAATGTAAATGCAGATGATTTATTGAAGAAAATTACCTCTAAGACAAAAGTGATAATGATAATTCATGTATTAGGTAACTCACCAAACATTGAAAAAATTAGAAATGAAACAAAAAAAAGAGGTATTATATTAATTGAAGACACATGTGAATCTCTAGGAGCTAAGTATAAAAATAAATTTTTGGGTACTTATGGAGACTTTGGAACATATTCATTTTATTATTCTCACCAAATATCATCAGGAGAAGGTGGAATGATAGTTTGTAATAATTTTGATGATTATCAGTTATTATTATCAATGCGATCGCATGGGTGGTCAAGAAATTTAAAGATTCACAAAAATATTGAAAAACATTATCCTAAGCTTGATAAAAAATTTATTTTTATAAATTCAGGTTTTAATTTAAGACCCACGGATATAGTTGCATCAATTGGATTAAATCAATTTAAAAGATTAGATAAACTTATTAAAATTAGAACAGAAAATAGGGTTAAAATAATTAAAGCTCTAAAAAAATCAACAAAATGGAAAAATCAATATAGTTTTTTAGAAGTTACAAAAAATGTTGACCCTAGTTTTTTTGGATTCCCAATTTTTTTAAATGATGAATTAAAGCATAAAAAAAAAGTATTTTTAAAATATTTAGAGAAAAAAGGAGTAGAAACAAGACCTATTATTACAGGAAATTTTTTAAATCAGCCCGCTGCAAAATTATATAAATTTAAACAAAAAGCAAAAAATTTCCCCAATGCACAAAAAATTGAAGATAGTGGATTTTTCATAGGCTTGCACTCTAAATCAATCAGTGAAGCAAGACTAAATTATTTAATAGAAAATTTACTTAAAATAAATGAACTCTAAAAAAATTGTTATTGGTTTAACAGGTTCAAAAGGAGTTATAGGAAAATATTTTCAAAAAAAATACAGTCAATATAAGTTTGATAATTTTTTAGGTGATGTGCAGAATTATGAAGATATAAGTAGTTGGATAGAAAAAACTAAAGCTTCTGCAATAATTCACTTAGCAGCAAAAGTTCCAACTAATTACGTAAAAAAAAATTATAAAAAATCTCTCAAAATAAATTTTGAAGGCACCGTTAATATAATAGATGCTATGATTAAAAAAAATAAAACCCTATGGTTTTTTTTCTCTTCTACTAGTCATGTTTATTATCCCACACATAAAAGATTAAAAGAAACCGATCGAATAAAACCATCCTCTCTTTATGGTAAAACAAAAGTTTACGCAGAAAAATATCTTTTAAAAAAACTACACAATAATAAGATTAATATATGTATAGGAAGAATTTTTAGTTTTACACATCCAACACAAAAAATTTCATTTGTGATACCCACTCTAAATAAAAAAATTAAATCTTCAAAAAAGAAAATACTGTATTTCAATAATATTAACCATGATAGAGATTTTTCTCATCTAAGTGATGTTTGTAAGTCTATTAATATTTTATTTAAAAACAAAAGTACTGGTGTGTTTAATATTGGATCAGGAATAAGAACAAATTTAACTCAAGTAGCGAAACTATTAGATAAAAATAAAAAGATTATTTATAAAAATGATTTAAAAAAAACTTCTATTGTTGCAAATATAAGTAAAATTAAAAAATTAGGTTTTAAACCGAGTTTTAATATCAAAAAAATCATTTCTGAATTTACATAAAATGTTTTGTTCTATATTAATCTCTAATTATAATAAGTCTGATTACATAATAGAATGTATCAATTCTTGTATTAATCAATCATATAAAGATTTCGAGATTATCTTTTCAGACAACTCATCTACGGATGATTCTTTGGAAAAAATATCAAATTATAAGGGTATTAAAGTCATAAATACACCTAGGGATAATAATTTTTCTGCAACTAATCAAATTACAACACTACTAGAAGCATTTAATCACTCTAGAGGAGATTTTATTTTTTTTTTTAGATGCTGATGATTCTTTTGAATTAACAAAAATTGAAAAAATAACCGACATAGTAAAAGAAAAAAATTTTGATTTTATTTGCGACGTGCCTAATTTAATTTACGAGAACCGACCACAAAAAATATTTAAAAAAAATAGTAAATTTCCATTGTTAAGAAATTGGCCTATCATTTTTCCCACAAGTACAATATCCTGCAGCAGAACCTTTTTTTTGAGGTTTCAAAGATACCTTTTAAGAGATAGTTTTTCCCAATTAGAAATTGATTTTAGGTTAAATGTGTATGCGGATTTAATTGAAAAAAATCGAAGTATTTTAGATAGAAATTTAACTAATTATAATCAAGTGAACGATGGAATAATGTCTTCTTATAACAAATTCGGTAATAGATGGTGGAAAAAAAGAAAACAAGCACACAATTATTTAAAAAAAATTCATGAAATGAAAGATTTATCTTATAAGACAAATATAGATTATTTTATTACCAATACCATTAATAAGTTTTTAAAATAATTCTAAATAACTTGATTTTTATAGATCAACCTTTAAAACAAATTCTTATATGCATATATTTATTACAGGTGTTGCGGGATTTCTTGGATCAAATCTAGCAGATTTTTATTTAAAAAAAAATTATAAAGTTTCTGGTTGTGACACGCTTACTGGTGGATCAACTGATAATATTGATAAAAAAGTAAATTTTTTCAAAGCAAATTGTGAAAATTTAGAAAAAATGACAGAGATCATGAGAGGCGTAGATGTAGTTTGTCATGCCGCAGCTTATGCTCACGAAGGCTTGTCCAATTTTTCACCAGTAACATTTGCACAAAATAATGTGGTTGGTTCTGTATCAGTTTTTACAGCAGCAATTAGAAATAAAGTTAAGAGAATAGTTTATTGCTCTTCAATGGCAAGATATGGATCTATTAAGAATCCATATAATGAAGAGGATACTCCTAATCCAGTAGACCCGTATGGAATAAGTAAGTTAGCAGCAGAAAAATTACTAATTAATTTGTGTGAGACAAATAATGTAGAATATAATATCGCAGTTCCTCATAATATAATTGGACCAAAACAAAAGTATGATGACCCATTTAGAAACGTGGTTTCAATTATGACAAATTTGATGTTACAAAAAAGACAACCAATAATATATGGAGATGGAGAGCAAAAGAGGTCATTTTCAGATATTGAAGATTGTATTTATTGTTTGGACCAAATGTTATTTGACAAAAAGATTAATAAACAGCTAATAAATATTGGTCCCGATGAAAATTTTATTACCATAAATCAACTTTATGAAAAATTATCTAACAAAATGCAATCAAATTTAGAACCATTGTATATGAAGGATAGGCCGAATGAAGTTAAGCATGCAAACTGTAGCTCAGATAAAGCAAGAAAATTACTTAAATACAAAACAACTGTTGATCTAGATCACTCTTTAAACAAAGTAGTAGAATATGTTAAAAAAAATGGACCAAAAAAATTTGAATATAACTATGAAATAGAACTGAATTCTGAACTTGTTCCAGAAACTTGGAAAAATAAAATTTTTTAATTTAATGAATGAAAAAAAAAAAAAAATATTTAGTTTCAATTATAATACCTTATTATAAAAAAAAAAATTTTTTTAAAAAAGCTTATCTATCGGCTTATAATCAATCTTACATAAATAAAGAAATAATCATAATTTATGATGATATAAATAAACTCGATTTGCCACACATCAAAAAAATAATAAAGAATAAAAATAATACAAGATTAATAGTAAATAAAAAAAACCTAGGAGTAGGCGAGTCTAGAAACAAGGGTATTAAAAAAAGCAACGGTAATTATATAGCATTTCTTGATAGTGATGATGTTTGGAGTAAAAATAAATTAAAATACCAGATAAATTTTATGAAAAAAAACAATTTTATGGCAACACACACAAGCTATAAAATCATAAATGATAAAGATAAAATTTTAGGGACAAGAATAGCAAAAAGAATAATTTACTTTAAAACTTTAATTTATTCTTGTGATATTGGATTATCAACAGTTATATTAAATAAAAAAATTTTTGAGCGTAAGTTCAAATTTCCTAAAATTAAAACAAAAGAGGATTTTGTAATGTGGTTAAATATCTCAAAGAATTTTAACTTTTATGGACTGGATAAAAAACTGTCATATTGGAGAAAATTAGAAAATTCGTTATCATCAAATGTTTTTCAAAAAATTATTGATGGCTTTCGTGTTTATTATGTATTTATGAAATTTAGTATTTTAAAATCGATATTTTTTCTTATTGTACTGTCTTTAAATTATTTTAAAAAAAATAAATCAATCTTGTTCAGTAATTAAGAGTCCAAAATTTATCCAAAATATTGTTGCACCATAAGAAGAAAAAAAACTACCCATTGGAATAATTGGAATTATTGTAGCTACCAAAAATAAAGTTCCACATAAGGCTAAAGTATTATTTTTTTTTAAGTAAGAGTTAAACCCAAATAAAATTGAATAGATGAAAAAAAATAAAAATAACAAGTAACCAACCAAGCCAGTCTCAGATAGCAGTTCAAAATGAAGCTGATGAGGGTGTGTAGTGTGACCATCCTTTTTGTCATAAATATTATATTTAGCTTTTATACTTTCATATCTAAAATTTTTAATGCCAATTCCTAAAATAGGGTTTTGTTTGAAAATTCGTATAGCCATATCGTAGTGGCGTCCATGGCGTGAATTTTTCACATAATGGGAAATACCATAATTTTTTACTGGTATAAAAAAATCATCAAAAAATCTAGTTTTCAGCATTAGATTATTTAAAGATGTAACGGTTATAATTAATAAAAAAATAACAAAATATAAAAAAAATTTTTTTAAACTTTCAGTTCGATTTATTAAAATTAAAAAAAAAATAAGGATAAAAAAAATTTTAATAAAATTTGATCTCTCACCAATTATTAAAGCGGTAATTAAAAAGATTAATGAAAAAGTTAACAGTCTAATTTTTTTTTCATTAAAAAAAGAATTAGAAAGTGAAATTAAAATAAAACCAAAGTAGTAGCCACCAATTCTCAATTCATCACCTGTAAATCCAGCAAGTCTTCCATTATAATTTGATTTAAAGCCTAATAAATCTGTACCTGTTGAAAATTCAAACACTAGATCTATTGTTGTAATAATAAATATAAAAAACCAAAAATTTAGTACAGTTTTCTTAAAAAAACTTTCTTTATTGTGAAAAAAATATTTTATAGAAAACGCCAACAAAATGAATCTTAATAAACCAAAACTACGTATTAAACTGTCTGTATTTTTAGCAATAAAAATAGAATTTAATATAAGAAAAAACCATAAAAAAATTAGTATATAAAAAAAATTATTTTTAAAAATTTTAAAATCTTTATTATTTGATAACTCGTAGATTAAAAACAAATCAATTAGTATTATAGTAAGGTTAGATAGACCAGTACCAATAAACATAGTAAATGGAAGGCAGCAAAAAAGTATAATTAAAATAATGTCTTTTAATTTAATTTCCAGAGAATTTAGATGGAACATACTTCTATTTATTCCCATTGAGTTAAAATTACCAATTAAAATTTAGAATAATTGTATTAAGATTTATTTTACATGCAATAAGTTTGAGTCTATAAATACTTTTTATGATTTTCTAATTAATCTTAATGAATATAATGATTCAATTACCTATTTTTTTTACAATATACATTTTATTTTTTATCTCAGCTATTGGATACGGTTTAATATTTTTTAATATTACAAAAATAAAGCTTATAGATAACAATATTGCTATTTACAGCTTATTTGGATTAATTTTCTTAACTTTTATATCATATCTTACTATTCTTATTTTACCTCACAATATTTATTTTAATTTAATATTACATTTTATTGGAGTCTCAAGTTTTTATAAAAAAAAGAAATTATTTGATTATTCAAATATAACAATATTAATAATAATTGTAATTTTTGTAGGATTAATTATTTCTAAAAATCATGATGATTTTCCATTTTATCATTTTCAAACATCATTAAATTTTAGTCAAAATAAGATTCAATTAGGTATGTCAAATTTAAATTTTGCCTATGCTCATCACTCATCATTGCTCTATTTGAATTCTTTGTTTTATATACCCGTATACAAATTCTATTTTTTTAATGTTCCAAATATTATATTTTATACTAGTATTATTTTGTTATTTATTAAAAATTGTTTTAATAAAAAAGATGATAGTTTTTTAAGATTTTATTCATTATTTGCAGTTGTATATTTTTTAGTTAAATTTAGTAGATTATCTGAGTTTGGTACCGATGTAGTAGGTCAATGTTTAATAATTTTATTTTTATATTATAATTGTAAAATATTGTTTTTCGAAAAAAATAATAAAAATTTAATTTTACTTGCAGGGCTGTTATTGTGTTACTGCTTGACATTAAAAACTTACTTTGTTCTTTATTTTTTATTTTATTTTTATTTAATATTTAAAATTAAATTAAGTAATTTTTTTATTATTATCAGAAAATATTATATATTTTTCATTTATAGCGTAATACTTGTGTTTTTATTTTTATTGATGAATCTACTAACATCAGGATGCCTTATATACCCCCTCTCTTTTTTGTGTTTTGAGGGGTTGTCATGGGCGATGCCAATTTCAGAAGTTAAGGAATATAAACTTTGGTATGAGGTTTGGGCGAAATCAGTAGCTGGAGCTGGCTATGTTACTGATGATTTTTTTTCAGTAATAAAAAATTTTAGATGGGTTGAGCATTGGTTCAAAGAGTACTTTATTGGTAAAATGACTGATAATCTTTTAATTTTTTTATTATTAACCCTGATTTTTTTAGGAACTTTTTGGCCCAAAATTAAAAAAAAACAAACGCTAAAAATAAATAGTATCTATGGTTTAATTTTTTTTACCTTAGTATTGTTAGTATTTTGGTTTCTAAAACATCCACAAATTAGATATGGAGGTTATCCAATATTTTTCTTAATGTTTTGTCTGCCAACATCATACTTTTTGTCATTGGGAAAACTAAATATTAAAGAATTAAATAAATCTTTTAAGTTTCTAATAATAATTTCTTTATCGGTATTTTTAATCAAAAACACCATCAGAATTAATTTAGAATTTGAAAGAAATGATATGTACAAATTTACAAATTTTCCATTCTTTTCAATACCTAACGATCTAATTTTTGAAAAAAAAATTGTTGATGATGTAGTGACTGTCTACAAAACTGTGAATAATAATTGTTGGAACGCTCCATCACCGTGCCCATATTCATCAAATGTGAGAGCAAAGAAAAAACTTGGTTTCGTAATATTTTATAATGATAAAAAATGATCAATAGTCAGACAATAGGTATTAGTATATAATTAACTTTTTAATTTTAAAATTGTAGGTATTAATATAATATTTCTTAAGTAAAATAACTAATGATAACTAAAAATTCAAAAATATTTATAGCAGGTCATAATGGATTAGTGGGAGGTGCTATTCTTAGATGTTTAAAAAAAAATGGTTATAAAAATATAATTACAGCAGATAGATCAAAACTTGATTTAATCAATCAACAAAAAGTTTTAACTTTTTTAAAGAAGAATAAACCAAAGTTTATTTTCTTATGTGCCGCTAAAGTTGGAGGTATACTTTGTAATTCAAAATATAAAGCTGAAATGATTTATGAAAATTTAGTTATTCAAACCAATATAATTCATTCTGCTTATCTTTCAGGCATAAAAGATCTAATATTTTTAGGTTCAAGTTGCGTATATCCCAGAAATTGTAAGCAACCTATTAAAGAAGAATACTTACTTAATGGAATACTAGAAAAAACAAATGATGCATACGCTATAGCAAAAATTGCAGGCATTAAGATGTGTGAAAGTTACAACCTCCAATACGGAACGAATTATAAATGCATTATGCCTACAAACACATTTGGACCAAATGATAAATACGACACTTTAAATTCACATTTTTTCCCATCTTTAATTAAAAAGATTTATAATTTAAAGGATAAAGACACACTTACTCTATGGGGCAATGGAAAGCCCAAAAGAGAAGCAATATATGTTGATGATTTAGCGGATGCTTGTCTATATTTTATGAATAAAAAATTTAAAGGTAATTTAATTAATATTGGAACTGGAAAAGATTATCAGATAGCAGAATATGCAAAAATGATGTTAAAATTACTAGCACCTCATAAGAAAATAAAGATTAAATACGACTTATCGAAGCCTAATGGTACGCCAAGAAAGGTGTTAGATGTTAGTTTGTCAAAAAAATATGGGTGGAAACCAAAAACTGATTTAAAAGTAGCCATTTTACAAACTTATGATGATTTCTCAAAAAACAGTGTTTACAATTCATAATTTTGCGATATAAGTTTTTCGCCGGTGATTATTGCGAAGGGGCTATACCCGATCCCATTCCGAACTCGGAAGTCAAGCCCTTCAGCGCCGATGGTACTTTGTCTTAAGGCACGGAAGAGTAGGACATTGCCAGGCTATAA
>MDSY01099301.1_pt1 | contig 13313 bp, 9 predicted proteins | sample 811131 | NCBI WGS metagenome assembly MDSY01 (sample SAMN05326643, study PRJNA326480) | marine metagenome | isolation source: seawater | place: Atlantic Ocean: South West | collected 2010
CCTCCAGAAGTATCTAAATACGAATCGTAAGACAAGGGTTGTTGCGTGCATATTGATTTTCTTTAATATTACTCAACAATAAACTTCTTCTCTACTGACCCATCATCATAGATGTGTATAAGAATTTGATTAGTAGTATGGTTCACTTCTCTTCCTAAAGGATCTAAAACTCTTATAATATTTTTAGTTGATGATTCAGCATTGATTGAATTAACATCAGAGGAATTACAATCCAATTTTCCGTTCATGCCAAACTCAGATAAATGCTCCCAAATAATATCGTGAGCGACAATATCCATATTACCAAATGTTCCAGGCCAATCATGTCCTCCACCAATTACTTTATAATGATTTAGTTCAATGCACTCATCTTCCGAAAACCAAGAATACAACTCTACAGTACTTCCATCACTTGTATTAGTGTTGGGTATAATAGTGAGTTCGGAAGTTGGTATTAAGTTGTTGCTTTCTATCCACAAATCATTTGTAGCATTACTACTATAATAATAAAGTGTTCCGGCATAAGTCATCCCATCATAATTAGATATATAATCAGCATCTCCCAAAATTGTGACTACTGGAGTAGGATGAGTCACAATACAGTTATCGTATGATTCAGCATACATAGTTCTGGCTACTACTCCAATACCTGAAATTTTATTGTTTAATCTGCAGGCTAAATCAAAAGTAAATCCACCTCCATTAGAATATCCTAACGCATAAACTCGATTTAAATCAATATTTACTTGAGTATGTAAATGATCTATCAGTTCATCAATAAATAATATATCACTATGTGGATTTGGCAAAGTTTCAGGCAAGTCTCCAGAAGTTACAACTTGCCAATTCGTTTCATTATTCCAATTAACGTCAGGATAAGCATTTGGATAAACAAGAATGAAATTTTGATCATCAGCCAAATCTCTCATGTCAGCGGTATACAATTGATCAGTGGCTGTTCCAGAACCTCCATGGAAATTTAATACAAGTGGCAAAGACTCAGTGCTGTTAAATCCTGATGGTAAATAAAGTAAATATTCTCTGTTTAAACCATCAACTACGATTGACTCGTTACTCAATTGAGCGATAGCGTTTACACAAATCAAAAAAGCTAAAGCAGTAAATACATTTTTCATGATTTCAAATATCGGAAACAATTTTACTGTTTGGTCTAAACACACTTGTTAAACTCCATAAGAGTTTTGATGATTTCTGGGTTTTGATACAATTTAGGCTCCATAAAAGGTAATTTTTCATACTCATGAGTTTTGGGGTTATGGATTCTCAAAGCCATTGAAGATCCAAAAGCAGCTAATCTGCCGTAAAAAAACAATGTTGCGGTTATAAATGGAGCACCTTTTTGAAATCCGAAAGTACAATCATTATTACTGCAAGTTGTTATAGGAATTTCGTGTCTCTTATGATTATAAACATCATAATAATACTCCTTAGATACTACGTCGATTAAATAAGAATATACTCTGGGACTACCTCTATCTTCATATGAAACTTTATGTTCAGGATAGATAAAACTAATGTTATATAAAATCTTGTAAATATGAAGGTGCTTATTCAACTCTAAACATCTAACATCAGTTTTGGGGTCAACAAGTTGAATGGTTTTTAAGAAAGAAATCGGGGAATATTCCATATGGCCTGAATTTTTGAAGGATTACCTCCGTATCGGTTAAACCACCGTGCCTCAGGAAGGTCGGTTGGCAGTCTAATCATTAGACTTCTTGATACAAGCCAAAGATAAATTAAATATGCTCTCGAAAAATTTGAACCTAAGAATTATGGGGGTCAAAATTCTTATTAGAGAAAGTGACAATTGCTAAATACAATCAACTAAACCTTCACCACCTTGAAGTATTTTTCGACTGAATTGTTAAAGCATTTCACGTAGTAAATTCCTGGGACAAGGTTGTTAAACGAAATAGTCGTCCTACTACTTGATCCGCCTGAAATTGAACCAGTTTCGACCAGTCTTCCCCAGTTATCGTAGACAACAATATTGATCGCATCGAGGGGCTCAGCAAAAGAGCTGAATTCGATGTTGATTTGGTCGCTTGTTGGATTGGGGTAGAGCTTGATTTCGTAAGATGAAATTGAAGGGGCTAGGTCTTCGATTCCATTTGTCGGATCAAGTGGAACGCTTGCTTCGAAGAGGCAAGTTCCTGTCGCGTCCATTACAATGACGTTGTATGTCCCTACTGCTAAATTGTAGAACTCGTTTTCTTCGACAAAGTTTTGGCCTCCATCAATACTGTACAAATAAGGAGCAACGCCAGAAGTTGGAGTAAGGATAATAGCACCATCGGCTGTGACGACTGAAGAGACATTTATAACTTCAATATCTACACTTGTGAATTTGCACTGTTCAACTATAATTGTTTCTTCATAATAGCAGTTTATAGCATCTCCTTTTACAACAACTTCATAAACGCCTGGTGATAGATTGTTAAATGTGTTATCATCTGAAAAAGTGCTTCCGCCATTGATACTATACTCATAAGGGCTTACTCCAGAATATGCATAGATTACAATTGATCCATCGTTATTTGCAGAATGAGTTACATTGATTTCGGCTGTGATTCCGCATCCTTCTTGAGAAGGACAAATCACTTCGTGAGCTTCATACTCAAAGACACCGTCATTGTCTACAATTATGTTTCCTAAAGAGTTAAGGACAAAGAAACTACCCCAACCACCAGCACAGCATATTCCGTCTCCCCATGAATCGTAGACGTACAAAGAATAGCAAGCGGTATAATCAACACAAATGTTTTCAGTAAACACATCTGTACTATTATTTACATCTCCTTCAGCAATTGTATTTCCCCATTGGTCAAATACAGCCCAAGTTGTTTCTGAAGGCCAATCATCTGGAGTAATTATCAATGTGATATTTTCAAATGTTGATTCTTCATCATCAGTAAATGTCGTAGATGAAATATTATTCATCATTTCACCATCTTGTTCTTCATTGACATTAAGAAGGTTAACTAAAATATAGTTATCGAATTCTTGAAGAGTATTTGAAAATGATACAATTACCATTTCTTGTCCTTGAAAAGGTATTTCTACTTCCTCGTTAAATGTGCCAACACTTTCTCCATTAACAAAGACTTCAAATTCTAGAGTATTTATTGTTTCATCGCCATGGTTGGTGAAAATGATGTTGGTTTGGACATCATTATCACAAAGAACATTTAACTGACTCAAATGCACCTCTGCGTCTAAAAGGTGATTCTTAGAAAGCACATAAGTAAGAGTGTCATTGTTACCATATTCATCATCCTCATCTGTTACTATTCCCGTTAAAGTATAATCTCCGACTAAAGAGAAATCTTGGGGAAGAGTGAACTCGAATTCGGCGCTTGAAAATGGTTCTATGGTTTCATCAATGGTTAGGGTTTCTACGAATTGATCATTGACAAGTAGAGTAAGCTCAAAATCAGACATGTCATTGAGTCCCGTATTGGCAATATTGGCTACTACTATTTCGCTACCGCCAAGTTCTGCCGATTCCGTGGGGCTAACGAATTCAGCAAAATCTAAGTCGTTATCCGCCTTAATGTCAGACCAAAACGAAACCCAAGGTCTTGCTTGCTTTATAACCAGTAGATCTTCAGCAGTCACCTTGTATTCTATGTCCATACCAAAGCCTTCAATCCCTTCAACGTTATACAGGATGGAAAATTCATCGTGGATGGTAGAGAGGTAATCTCTCATTTGGTCTAAATAGATTTGGTCCATCACAAGCTCACCCTGCTCGACAAGATTTGACAGGTTTAATACGAGATATCCAGATCCCTCTTCTGGGTCTTGGAAAAGAAGAATCTCTTCTGGAACTGAATTTGGATCTGGATTTGTAATCAACGACTCCCCTACTTGTGTGTTTAGGTAGAATGTGTTTTGGGTTCCATAAATGGGATCAATGCTAATTCCAACACCATTCGATTTTTCCTCTTCGAAGTTGGGGTGGCATAGTACTCCCATGGCAGCCATAAAATGGTCAACACGGTAGAAATCCCTCTCTTCGTATGCCCTAAAATTCCACATACTTGCATAAACTTGCTTTATTGATTTAGAGATATGTCCTTCGTCGAGGTGTTGGGTTCTAGACGTGTAGAGACCTGCTCCACTAAAGCCAGGCAGATCCTCATTGTTCGTGCTTGACCTACACCTTACAGCTGTTCCTGGAGGGAAATCCTCATGCATAGCTTGTAAATCATCCAACATCCATGGCGGCATCGGAGCATCTTTGATGTCCTCTCTGAAATCTTCTAGACGCTGGATCCTGAAATTTATATCATTTTGGAATGCAGGGTTTTCTATCATGACTTGCGCCTCTAAATAGAAATTGTTGTAATGCATAAATTCATCATAATAATAGAATGGAATGCCAAACCCATCTGGTATTGTCCCTTCTGGAAAGCCAAACGTTCTCATTGTCGACACATTGGTACATTTTGCTCCAAATGCTGTTGACATATCGAACTCTATAAAATCGAGAGGTAGGATTTGCGTTATGCTTAGGTCGCGTTCAGGGATTTGCTCCTCTGTGGGCCTAATTGCATCATACCACTCGTTTACCTCGTCTAATGTGGCTTCGCGAAATTCAAAGTGATCGTTTTCTACTTTGTAATAAACGTAGTTGTTTAGTAAACTCGCAATTGAATCTATTGATAATGGATCTGCTATATAAGCATTTGGGACATTGTCCTGAATAGCTCTTAGGTTAACGTGAGAAAGAGGTGTTTGGACTACAGAAGTAATAATACCTCCAACTCTTGGGAGAGAATTTGGCAGAACGTCATATAAAACAACATCTCTTGAACCAGGAGTCTCATCAAGGGTCATATGCTTAAAGAATCCATAACCTTCAGCCTCGTTAAAAGGAATGTAATCTATGTCGGCAAAAACATCAGATTCCAATACAACCTCAATCCTCGAATCATCATACTGGTCAGCATATTGAGAGAGAAAATTGTTTTCATAAGACGCACCAATAAAGTGGTTCATGTTATTCTGCAAGAATGGCATGTTAGCGACAAGAAGCTCAAAAGTCCTTTGGGTATCTTCAAAATTATATGCATTACCAACAGAGAAATTAAATGAATAACTTCCTATTACTCCGTTTTCATCAATAACGTTTGGATTGAAAACAATCTCTCCCTTACCGGGCCCGACTCCTTCTGCATTAATAGCAGAGAAAAATTGTGCGTGTATCGTATGAGTATTACTATTTATAAAATAAACTTTTGGTTCTGGTGTATCTCTATCTAGAATACCAAACTTTACATACAATTGGTCATCTAGAAATGGAGCCCATGAAACATTGTTAATCGTAGCAAGCTCCATAAATATTTCAGCATCTGGAATAGATGTAGTTCCATCTATAAATGGAATCGGTTCTGCATGATTTATAGGCGCATCAGTTGGCATGTTATTATACTCCGTTATATCGTCAATCCCATCGCCATCATAATCATCAGGATCCGAAATGTCATGCTCTGTTATAGTGTATGCATCTACTGAATAAGCTCCAGAGGATTCTGAAATAACCATGGTTCCATCCACTCCCATAGTCATTGATGCAGCCCATTCAAAATTAGGGCTATGCTGAGCATGTAAGATATAGTATTTATCAGCTTCAGCTTGAATTGACAACTGCACTTGGCCTATGCTGTTGACTGAATAATTATCAATTGTAATTTCTATTTGGGCATTTGCTATTTCACAACAAAACAGCAAACTAATAAGAATATAAGCGCACCTATAAACCATATGAAAACGTGTTATTTACTTGGATTTTAAATTTAGCCATTTATTCATGACATTCAAAAAGGGGAATGCAATAAATGTCAGCACAAGGGTAGTGGAAGTAAAAAATAAAACCTCGCCATCTTTTTAAGATAGCGAGGTTTTTTGAAATCAGAAAGCAACCTTTAATAGGGTGTATACAATCTACTCTATTTCAACATGAAAACCAGTTTCCATGGCATTGTCTAACATGTCATGAGCATGCATATGGAAATGATATTCTCCAGCAGTAGCATCTGATGGTATATCGATCGTCCAAGTGAATGGCACATCTGTATTACCTGCTCCATCTCCCTCATCTTCTGCAATTTCAACTTCAGTTTCTTCATTTTCTAAATGATATCCCCAGTGCTCAATTCCATCAGAATCTGACAAAGTTCCTTCAATTGTGATAGTTGAACCAGGTGCCCAAACTGGCTCTCCAGTCCATGTATCAGGGTCAACGTTATCTACTGATGTAAGATGATATTCTGGGATAAAATCATTTTCGATATGCAATGCTGTTATTACATCATCAGCAACATTCCCTTCAGCATCTACTAATGAGATTACAATATCCCATACGCCTCTAACACCGTTTGGAATATCGGTAGAGATTCCAGATGTTTCACTTGTTCCAGTCAACTCATCAGAAAAGTCATAATCCCAAGATCCAGAAAAAAGGACAAAACCCTCTTCCTCTTCGCCTTCATGAGCATGTCCTTCAGCAGAGTGGAGATCCCAGTTTGCTGTTCCTAATGCTTCATTATCACATACAGTCTGATTTAATGTTAATGTTGAACCTGCCATTGCTTCCACTTCATCTACGATTGCAACATCACCAGCCTCTGAACAAAATGTTGGAGCATCAGAATCAGTTGTTCCACATGAATACATGAATATGCATGTAGCTAGTGCAAAAAATAAATTTAAATTTTTCATTTTAATTGTTTAATTGTTTAATTGTTTTTTAGGTCCTTAGACCATGATAATAACCACCACCTGCCTTGAGTAACTAATCCCAATGCTCGGTAAGCACTTATATGATCAAGCCAACTTCTGTTTAAGAGATTATCTACCTCAAGATTGAAGCTGCCTTTATTGCTATTTAGATTTAACTCAACACCTAAAAGGGATACGCCTTTCGTAAAGTCCTCATTTCTCGCAAGTATATACGATGGAGCGATTGCTCGGTGACTTAAAGTTATCGTTAGGTTATCTCTTATATCATGTGAGTATGAATTAAATAGATTAAGAGGAGGAGTAAAGGGTAAACCAAGTCCTGTTTCCAAAGCCCATTGACCTAGGATAGAAGATGTGGTTTTAAATAAACTCTTTCCATTTTTTAGATTCACATTCATCTCCATACCAGTTCTAAAAGCATCAGTCGCTTGGAATGCATAGATTTGTCCTCCATGAGCAATAGGAGCAAAAGATGCAGTTGGTTTTAAATGAATGAATCCTTTGTGTAGAGAAGCAAATGAATTTATTTCAAAACTCAAATTATTAGTAAAATTTGAAATTTTTATAGTAGATCGAATTTCGAAAGAAGTTTCTGGTTTGAGATTAGGGTTGCCTTGCTCAAACCTAAAAGTTCCATGATGTATTCCATTTGCCGCTAAAGCGTAATTACTTGGCGCTCTAGTATATGCTGTAGTTGTTAAACCAAAAAAGCGTCGGTCACTACTAATCGATTTGTCCCAACTTATTGCCCAGCTAGGCATAGTTGTTTTTAGTTCATTAGCTCTTACGTCTTCACCAACAATTTCGTTATTGCTATTGTAAAGATTCTCACTGTAAGCCTCATTACCTAACTTGATTAAATCAAATCGAGCGCCCAAATTGCTTTTTAAAAATTTATACTCTACAAGTGTTGAAAGTCTGGTTCTGTAATGATTTGGAAGTAAAAATTCCCATCCATCTGTAGAACCTTGAAGATGTTCGTATTGTAGTCCAAAAGCTCCATGATAACCATCCCATTTAAATTCAGAAAACAAATGATGTTCTGATAAGGAAAGGCTTAAATCATTTTCAGGTTCAGGGCCATAACCATGAGCATGAGGTGGTGCGCTTTCAATTCTTATATTATTTGAAATAGCAAATATAATTGTCCTTTTAAGGTTTCTTTCTGTTAACCATTTTCCAGACAATTGAGTCCTCTTTGCTCTTTGATTTGGAATATCTGTGGAATAGATATCTCCGTCACCCTGCAGCTGGTTTTGTGTCGGCACTCCAATAATACCTGGGAAAAGACCTTGCAGTATTTCAGAATATCTAAAGTCAACTGAAAGTTGACTTCCATCTTCTTTATCATCAATAAATCCAGTCACGAAATGATTTGCAGAACCACTCGTGTTTGGTAATCGACCATCTTCAATTTGATACAATCTCCCAATATATTCAAATGAAGTTTGAGGGACATTTCTATCACCAAACTTCGAATTTGAAAGTCCTACATGCCATTGCAAGCTCTTATTACGAGACTTATGCAACATGTAAATCTTCGTTGTATTATCCCCTACCCTAAAGCTTGCACCAAGTCTAGTTTCAGAGCCTTCAGTTGATAAGTGTTTAATAGGCAAAAACTTCATTCCACCGCCTACTGCATCAGGTCCTAACCAAATTTGACCGCCACCCTGAACCCATTCAATACCATCGTAAAGTTCTGTAGCAATTAAAATTCCATGGTCCTGTCCCCAACGACCTCCAACTTGAGGAATTCCTCCATCTAAAATCACCACACGACTACCCATTAGACCTCGGAGAACTGGCTGCACAAGCCCAGCACCTAAGTCTAGCGCTCTAATCCCAGGAGTTTGATTTAATGTTTGAATTAAATCTTCTTTAGGGTCAACTAATATAGTTGAAGGAGAACTAGGTACAGTTACGGTAATGGAATTCAAGATTACTGAAAGAGGGTACATAGGCACATCAATATGAGATCGGCCATTCACCTCTACTATTGCTGTTTTAAATCCATGAAAAACTACCGTAAGCGAGTCTAGCTCATAATCACATTCAGCATTGAATGCTCCATGAGAGTCTGCATTGAAAGTAGTGCCGCATGGCCATGCTTGAATAATCGCATAGCTACATGGCTCTTCTGATTCAGCTATATAGACATGGCCATTAACAATAAATTGAGCATGTAATTCATTGACTACAAGCGCAATAAATACAACCATGACCCAAGCTGATTTAGAGTAGGTCATAAAAATTATTTAGGGAGTTAAGAATTGAAACTCAATATTAGAGTCAACTCTTAAAAGGGGGACCCCTTTTAGGAAAAGATTTAGTAATCCAATTATCAAATAATACAGATTTTAACTGACCGAGAGTTAATTGAATTATGTCAAGCCGTGCATGTCTAGCAGAAACATTTATACTGGTTTCAAATAGATTAAATAAATCAGAAGCACAAATCACACAGTATTCAAATGAAGTAATCTCGAAATTTGATGTATCTAGTTTTTTTACTTGATAATGCTTATGGTGGCTACATCCATCGTGATTATGAGCCAGCATAATATGTGATAGGTACAGCGTGTGATTAATCGCCAAAAGAGCAAGAAAAAACACACATATATACTTCTTGTACAAATGAATCATTTTAGAATCACAAATTTAAAAAGAACATAGAAAATAATACCACCCTATTAAATAAATTTCTGTTGTCTTTTTGTGGTTCTCATACCCTCAAACATCGGAAACTATTTCCAATCCTCTTGTAATCAACATCTTCCCTTTCTCTAAGGTGTTTGTGAAGTATTCAATTCAACTGATATAAACTATCAGGGTGAGAGAAATAAACCACCTCGCCATTAATAATATTAGAAATATCGAAACATAATTGATGCTCTAAAATTAATGCGAAACAACCGTCATTATTTGCATCATGACTAAGAAACAAAGCATCTATTTGATCTCCCTCATCATTAATTTTACTATTACTGCTAATAACCAAAAAATCATGTTGTTCACAACCACCTCCATAACTAACATTAATGAGTAATTGATCTTCGACAATTTCAATTTCATTGACCCCATATGAATCCATTGGAAAATCTGAGGTCGAAACATTTGGAATTAAGCTCGGACAATTATTTGTTTGTCGACTACATGAAAAAACACATAGAATAGAGATAAATAGTAGAATTTGAAATCTGTATATTTTGTTTTTGGAAAATAACATTAAAGCAAAAATAGCAACTCCCCTACTCAATTAGTTGATGTTTCAGCAGAGAAGTAGACTAAAAATTGATGATTGAGAAGTTAAGTCAAGGCGCAAATGAAGTTCCTAGATTAATAGGCTTTGGCAAAGCATATGCTCGACACTCTAATCCTTGATCTAAAATTAACCAAGTCTCATCATTATTGAGTTTAAATAATGCGTTTGTTACCAAGGCAGAATCTTTCTTAGACAATGTTTTTTTGTGTTCTAAGTAGTACCGTGTTCCGGTCCATTTCAATGCCCCATCTTTTTTTTTACGCATACCCATAGGTACCGATATGTCATCTATCTCCAACAACCAAACACCTTCGCATATTGGGTCATCTAATACTGCAACCTCTACAAAATAGAAGCGCTCTCGTATAACGTTACTTTCCACACCAGGGATAACGTCTCTGAAGGAAAATTTCACCTGTTCCCAATTATTAATTGTGCAATTTCGCTTGCCCATAAATTTTGTCTGAACACCACATGATGCGACGCTAAGACTACAAATTAATGATAAGATGACAATAGATTTTGAGGTCCAAATTTTGTGTGAATACAATTTTAACTTCCTTTTCATATTTACACCTTGTGCTCCCATACTCTCAAATATCTGAAACGATTACCTATACTAATCTAATCACAGCAAACTTGTCTTTTAAAAAACCAACTTCAAATCTAATAATCGATGTTGATGTCTTTGCTAAATGCATGTATTCACTTGAGCTTTTAATAGATAAAAAGTCTTGAAGAGTAAAATTATTTTGAGCAAGCTATCCCTTTACTATTAAGTTTTTTAATGCACTGTCAAGTTTGTCAAACTTAAAAGTGAAACCAGTATTTTTTATTTTCTCATTACTAACTCTACTACCATATAACAGTAAACATGCCATTTCACCTAGTACTATTTTTAAGAAAAAAGAAGGTATACCAGGAAAGATATTAGGCTTTTGTAGAATTCTTGAAACAGCTTGTGTAAAATCTACATTTTTGTTTTTCTCAGTAGCAACAGCATTATAAACACCATATAAAGATTTCTGAATTATATGTAAATAAATTAGACACAAATCTTCTATATGAATCCAATTTATATATTGAAATCCAGTTCCTAATTTAGGATTTATATGGTTTCTAGCATAATTAATAGTTTTTTTCATAAGGCCTCCTTTTAATGATAGAACAACTCCAATCCTCAATATGGATGTTTGTACGCCAATACGATTAAAATTCAAAGTTTCTGTTTCCAGATCAAAACAAGTTTTTGCAAGAAAATCTTGGCCTTGACAATCGTCTTCTGTAAAGATTAATTCTGAATTAATCGCACCATAGTAACCAATCGCAGAAGCGGAAATAAAATGATTAATTTTAATATCATTTGCTGTAATATACTCAAGCAAAAATTTGACTGAAAAAACTCTACTTTTATAAATCTCATTTTTACGTTTTTCACTCCATCTATTTTCACCAATATTTGCCCCAGCTAAGTGAACAATGGTTTTAACATTTTCAAAGGCTCCTTTTTCAATTGTTTTATTTTTAATGTCCCAGTAAAAATGTTTGATAATATTATTTTTTATATTTTTTTTCCTGGTTAAAACTGCAACATTATAGCCTTTTAATAAAAGTAAATCAGATAGTTGCTTCCCAACATTTCCAGTTCCACCAGTGATAAGAATTGTTTCCATATTCATTACATATTTTAATTCAGGAACACTTAATTTACGATTATGTTTAACTACTAACTAACTTACAGTAATTAAAATCAATTTCATGAGACTACTTCTTTCTATTTGTTGTTGTTTACTTTCTTTTTCATTCTATTGTCAAAATGATTATTCTATGAGTTTTGATGGTCAAGATGATTATATAAGTATTGGCGATGGCTCACAATACGCTCACACTTCTTTCTCTTTCTTGGCATGGGTAAAGCCTGTTAATGATGGTGGCTATAGTACAATTGCAGGAAAGAGAGGGGCTGCAGAGATTGGATCAGGGGATGCGGGATGGGAGTTCACAATTACTCCAAATGGTGAAATAAGATTTACGGTTCCAGACATTGCAGATTATTATTCCTCACCCAATATGATTGATTGGGATCAATTTCAACATATCGGATTTACAATAGATGAAAACATATTAAATATTTATAAAAACGGAATAAATATTTCAACTACAATTGTGGGTAATCAACTAGAGTCAAATAACACAACTTTTGGAATAGGCAAGGATAATGGGGATGAACTAATTGATGACCCTTTTTTAGGAAAAATAGATGATATACAATTTTGGGACATCATTCTCTCAGAAGAAGAGATTCAAATAATTATGGAGTGCAATCCTACAGGAGAGGAAGAAGGCTTAGAAGGTTACTGGAACTTTGAAGAAGGGCCATTTGCGCCTGCTTTAGATTTGTCAGAAAATGAAAATAATGGGGTCGTAAATGGAGCAAATTGGAGTAACGAAACCAATAACACGCAATGTGTAGAAAATCTATGCGAACAAATAGAAATAACATTTTTAAGTATTAATACAGATACAACACCAAACACAATTGAATTTCAAATAGATGTACAATACATTGATGAATATGGATTTGGTTATGGCGGCTTTGTTTTAGCTAATGAAAATGGCGAGATAGTGGCTCAAGAAAACCTAGAAACAGCTGGTAATGTATATTGGATTGGGCAGGGCATGAATGAAGCTAGAGTGTTGATAGCAAATGAAGAATTATCATTCCCTTTTTCAGGAAGCTTATATTTAGTAGAAGGATTTTTTGCTGGAAATAGCAACGCAGAATGTGTATATAATTTTATTCCAGGATGTATGAATTCAAATGCGATTAATTATAATTCAGAAGCTACAATTGATGACGGAAGCTGTCAATTCGATAACGCTTGTAATGTTGATGCTATTGAAGTTGAAGCATTTATGTATGGATATGAACCAAGCAACGTGATTATTGAAGTGGGAGGCCAAGTTACTTGGACTAATATTGGAGGTTATCATGATGTAAACGGAGTGAATAACAGTATTACTGCAGAGCCTTTTAATAATCCAGAGAGCTTTTCACTTCCAGCAAATTCAGGTTCTCCAGATTCAGAAGGATGTATAGGCAGTTACACATTTACAGTTCCTGGAACATATTACTATGACTGTTCGATATATGGTCATGCTTCGCTAGGTATGACAGGCACTGTTACGGTTATAGAACCATGTAATTATTCTATAATTGATTCTATATCAACTAATGATGCATGCATAGGAGATACTGTGACTATATATGGAAATA
>MDSY01146221.1_pt1 | contig 13311 bp, 13 predicted proteins | sample 811131 | NCBI WGS metagenome assembly MDSY01 (sample SAMN05326643, study PRJNA326480) | marine metagenome | isolation source: seawater | place: Atlantic Ocean: South West | collected 2010
AAAAAATAACTTTGTCAAAGTTGCAAATGAATTAGCCAATTTAACTGAAGAAGATATAGATCTTGGTTGGAACACAAAAAGTGAAATGCCTGAAGAAATAGTAGATAATGTTTTCAAAATTGAAATTAATAAATATTCAAAACCCCTTCAAAGTTCGTTTGGTTGGCATATTATAAAAATATTAGATATCAAAGAAAAAAAAGAAATAAAGTTTGAAGAAGTTAGAGATAAATTTAAAAATGAAATTCTTCTAGACAAGGGTAAGGAGGCTGTTTATGACCTTCAAGACGAACTTGAAGACTTACTTGCATCTGGGAGTACATTTGAAGAGATATCTAAAACATTAGACGTTAAACTTATAACTTCCAATCAAATTGACAGAAGTGGAATTAGTATTGATGGAAAAAAAAATGAAGACTATCAGGATGAGAGGATACTCAGAACTGTATTTAACCAAAAACTTAATGAAGAAGGAAATATAATAAACATAGATAAAGATGAGGGATTAGCTATAACAATAGTAACTGAAATTTTTGCCCCAAAGCAATTAAGTTTTGAAGATTCAAAACAACTTGTTAATGAAGAATTAAAAGCAAAACTTCAGTTTGAAAAAGCGATGAAAAAAGCTAAAAGTGTAAAAGAAAGAGTCAGTAATGGTGAAAAATTTGAAAATATTGCTCGTCAGTTAAATTTAGAGTTAAAGGGTGTTAAACCATTTTCAAGAATACTTCCAGATAGCAGTCAACTTCCAATACCTTTGGTAAGTAAGATTTTTGAGTCAAAACTTGGTGATGTAAATATTGAGCAACGTGGCACTAATGAGATTATAATTGCCAAAACCGTTGAAATTCTTAATAATTTATCCAAAGATGAGAAGGAAATTAAAGAACTTTCTAACAAAATTAAAGACGATCTCACTATAGATCTTTTAGCTCAATTTTCTGAGGCTCTAAGAAAAAAATATAAAATTACCATCAATGATGATGTAATCAATCAATTAAATTAATTTCAAATGGATATTTTAAAGCCTGATTTTAATTTATTTAAAAAAAAATATAAATTAGGTCAAAGGCAAATCCTATACACCTCTTTCGCAGCCGATGTTCATACGCCAGTATCATCACTAATAAAATTAGAAAACGAGAGTTATGCTTTTTTGTTCGAGTCTGTTGAAAAAGGGAGCCAAAAAGGTAGATATTCTGTAATTGGCTTAAAACCTGATTTAATTTGGGAGTGTAATAACAAAAATTGTAAAATAGTTGATAAAAATTCAAAAAGAAATTTTTACGAAAAAGATATTACTCCTCTTAACAGTTTAAGAAAATTAATTAAAAATAATAAATTAAAAATACCTGATGAAATTCCTTCCATATCATTAGGACTTTTTGGTTTTATGGGATATGAAATGATACAATATTTTGAAAAAGTTGCTTTATCAAAAAAAGATAATCTTAAACTACCAGAATCAGTATTTATAAGACCTTCAATGACACTCGTATTCGATAATGTAAATGACAAACTATTTGTTACTAAGACAGTTTCTCCAAATGAAAAAGATCCAATTAAATCTTTCAACAATGCTAAGAAAGACATCCTAAATTTAATAAAAAAAATCAATGAACCTTTAGATAAAAAATCCTTAGAGCTTCAAAATTTTAAAAGAAATGTTGATGTTTTTAAAAATGTTAAATCTAATACTGACTACAACGATTTTAAAAAAATGGTAGAAAAAGCAAAAAAACTAATATTTGAAGGTGAAATATTTCAAGTAGTACTATCTAGAATTTTTAAAAAAAAAATTAAAAACAAACCACTTTCAATTTATAGAGCACTGCGACATTTAAACCCATCACCATACCTTTTTTATATGAGTTTTAAAGAATTTACAATTGTTGGATCAAGTCCTGAAATATTAATAAAATTAGATAATAAGAAAGTTACTATCAGACCAATTGCTGGAACAAGAAAAAGAGGAATTAATAAAAAAGAGGATGAAAAACTTAAGAATGATTTATTAAATGATTCTAAAGAAATATCAGAACATTTAATGCTATTAGACCTTGGCAGGAATGATATTAGCAGAGTATCTAAACCTGGTTCGGTAAAAGTTACTGATAAGATGTATATAGAATATTTTTCTCATGTAATGCACATAGTATCAAATATACAGGCAGAATTAAAAGATAAAAATGATAGTACAGATGTTTTATTCAGTGGATTCCCAGCAGGGACAGTTACAGGAGCTCCAAAAATAAGAGCAATCGAAATTATTGAAGAGTTAGAAAAAAGTAGAAGAAATATTTATGCTGGGTCTGTTGGATATATTTCAAATAATGGAGATTTAAATACTTGTATTGCATTAAGAACTGCATTAATAAAAAATAATTATATTTATGTGCAGGCAGGAGCTGGAATTGTTGCTGATAGTAAGCCAAAAAATGAATTTAAAGAAACTGAAAACAAGGCACTAGCTATTTTAACAGCTTGTGCATATGCTAATAATTTTAAATAGATTCTATGTTAGTTTTGATCGATAATTATGATAGTTTTACATACAATTTAGTCCATTACTTTGAAGAAATTGGACAAAGAGTTAAGGTTTTTAGAAATGATGAGGTTAGTACAAAGGATATTTTTGATTTTGACCCTAATTACATAGTTATTTCTCCAGGACCAAGCACTCCCAGAAACTCTGGAATTTGCATAGATTTAATTAAAGAGAATTCAATGATAAATAGACCAAAACCTTTGTTAGGAGTATGTTTAGGTCATCAAGCTATTGCTGAAGCTTTTGGTGGAAATGTTATACAAAGTGGCAAACCAATACATGGGAAAGTAAGTAAAATTAATCATTTTAAATCAAATTTGTTTAAAAATATCAAAACACCTTTTAATGCTACTAGATATCATTCGTTAATAGTCCAAAAAGAATCATTACCAGAATGTCTTGAGGTGACGGCAATAACAAAAAATAAAATTATCATGGCAATTCAACATAAAAAGTTGCCAATTTTTGGTGTTCAATTTCATCCTGAAAGTATAGCTACAGATTTTGGGCATCAATTATTAAAAAATTTTCTAAGTTTAAAAAAATAGTAAAAATTGTAATATTACATTTAAAATTAAAATAGTTAAAAAATGAAAAATTCTATACAAGATATTTTTAATCAACTGTTCAAAAAAAATAATTTAAATGAAAAACAGTCAGATTTACTTGTAAAAAAAATTTTTAATGGTGAATTAAATAATATCCAAACTACAATAATACTAACTCTTCTATATCAAAAAGGTGAATCTTTTGAAGAAATTTACTCTTTTGTAAAGTTTTTAAAATCAAAATCATTGAAACTTAAATTAAAGGGAAGCTTTATTGATACATGTGGAACAGGAGGAGATAATAAAAATAGTTTTAATTTTTCAACGGCAACATCAATTCTTCTTTCAACTTTTGATATTAAAATTATTAAACATGGAAATAGAAGTGTAACTTCTAAATCTGGTAGTTTTGATGTTTTAGAATCACTGGGAATAAAAATATTTGCAGATCCAAAAAAAATTGAAAATTTTTTTTTAAAAAATAATATTTGTTTTTTATTTGCACCTTATTTTCATGCAACCTTGAAAAATATTGCAGATATTAGAAAGTCAATTCCATTTAGAACAATTTTTAACCTTTTGGGACCACTCCTTAATCCGGTAAAGCTGAAATATCAATTATTAGGTGTTAGTGATGAAAAGAACTTAATGACTCATGCCAAATGTATGAAACAATTAGGCATAAAAAAAGGTTGGGTAGTTTACAACGAAAATGGGTTTGACGAATTAACAACAACTTCTAATAATATTTTTGTGGAGATTAAGGATGGTAAGTTAAAACCTAAAAGAAAAATTAATCCTATAAGTTTAGGATTTAAACTTAGAACAGAAACTGAATTAAAAGGAGGTTCTCCAAAAGAAAATGCTTTTTTAATGAGAAGGCTTTTTGATGGAGAAACTGGTGCGATAAGAGATAACGTTGTTTTAAATACAGCTGCTGCACTTGTTGTTTGTGAAAAAGTAAATTCTTTAAAAGAAGGTATTAAATTAGCTCAAAAAAATATTGACTCAGGGCTTGCGCAAAAAAAACTTAATAAATTATCGAGTACTTAATATGAGTATTTTAAAGACAATTTGTTCAAAAAAATTAGATGAAGTAAATTTTTTAAAAAAAAAAAAAATTTTCGATAAAAATAAAAAAATAAGATGTAGAGGGTTTCTCAAAAATCTTATAAAAAAAAATGATGAAATATATAATATTATTGCTGAAATAAAAAGAAGTTCTCCTAGTAAAGGTGTTATTAGAGAAGACTTTAATTTAATAGAAATAGCAAATTCTTATGAACACGCTGGTGTAAAATGTATTTCTATTCTAACAGAGAAAAATTACTTTGGTGGAAATTTAAGTTATATTGAAAAAGTAAAAGAGTACACATCAATACCAATTTTAAGAAAAGATTTTATACTTGATGAATGGCAGGTCTATGAAAGTTTATACTCCGGAGCAGATTGTATATTATTAATTTTAGCAATCTTAGATGATAAAAAAGTCGCTAAATTTTATCAATTAGCAAAAGAATTAGGATTAGATGTAATATGTGAAGTTCATGATTCTGAAGAATTATCACGAGCACTAAAAATTAACGTAGAATGTATTGGGATTAATAACAGAAATCTAAAGACTCTTGAGATTAATTTAGAAACATTTAACCATCTATCCAAATTGATTCCAAAGGATATAATAAAAATATGTGAAAGTGGTATAGATAAAAACATCCAATTAAATCATTTCTCAAATAATGGAGCTGACGCTTTTTTAATTGGAGAGTCTTTAATGAAATCTAAAAATATTTTAAAAAAAACACAAGAGTTAATTAAGAGATGAAATTTAGTCATTTAAAAGAAAAAAAGATAAACATGGTTGATATTTCCAAAAAAAAAATCACAAGGAGAGTTGCCCACGCATCATCAAATATTATTTTCTCTAAAAAAGCTTTTCTGAAATTTATTGAAACTGGATCTCCCAAGGGTGAAATTTTTAATACAGCAAGATATGCTGGGATTATGGCTGCTAAAAAAACAAGCGAATTAATTCCTCTATGCCACAATATAAATCTAAGTAATGTAGAAATTGATTGTAAGATTGATCAAAAAAAATTTATATTAAAAATTCTTGCTAAAGTCAGCGCGTCATTTTCAACTGGAGTTGAAATGGAAGCACTGACAGCATGTGCAGTTGCTTCATTGACAATTTACGACATGTGCAAATCAATTGACAAAAAAATTGTTATTACAGATTTAAAGTTAATATATAAATCGGGTGGAAAATCAGGAACTTTCAAAAATGATAAGTTATAATAACGCATTAAAAATAATGAAAGAAAATATAGAGATTTCAAAAAAATCTGAAAAAGTTAATATTTACAGCTCATACAAGAGAATCATTTCAAAAAAAATTTTATCAAAAAGTAATAGTCCGATAAATAATATATCGGCAATGGACGGAATTGTAATTTTTAAAAAAGAATTAAAAAAAACTAATGTTTTTAAAGTTGTTGGTGAGTCTAAAGCAGGAAACAAATTTTGTACGGATTTTGACAAAGGTGAAGCAAAATTTATTTATACTGGTGCGCCAGTTCCAGGAAAAAATAAAACAATAATTCCTAAAGAAAATTATATTTTTTTTGAAAAAAAAAAATTAGTGAAAATCACAAAGATTGAAAATAAAACATTCATAAGGTTTAAGGGGGAAGATTTTAAAAAAAACAAAGTTTGTTTTTTAAAAAACGAAATTGTCAAAATTAGATCCATGTCACTTGCAAAAACAATGGGATTGAAAACCATAGATGTTAAAAAAAAACCGAATATATATGTAATTATTACAGGTGACGAATTAATTACAAAAGATAATCCAAAAGGAATAATTGAATCATCTAATGAAATTTTAATAAACATGTTAGTTGAAAAATTTGGAGGAAATCTAAAAGGTACTTTTACTGTTAAAGATAACGAGAAGGATTTTTTATCATTACTTAAGAATCTTAAGAATTATGATTTACTCATAACATCAGGTGGAATTTCAAAAGGTAAATATGATATTGTAAAAAAAGTTTTAAAAAAGAAAAAATTAAGAATATTATTTGATAGAGTGGCTGTAAAACCAGGAAAACCTACTACCTTTGGAAAATTAGGTTCAAATAAATACTTTCTAGGCCTACCCGGTAATCCAGTTTCATGCTTTATTTCAATGTTATTTTACTTTTCAAAATTTATTAATTGCTTTTACGGAATTAACTTTATTAATTTGAAACAAAAGAAAATGAAAATTAATCATATGGCAAAAAAAAATAATGCTCTTACAAATTTCTTGAGAATAAGTTTTTTGGGGAAAAAAACCGAAAAATTCTTAGTTTATCAAAATCAAGATAGTTCAATGCAAACGGTTTTAAAAGAATCTGACGGTATTTGGATAAGAAAACCAAATGAAAAAAAAGTTAATAAGGGTGATTTATGCAATATTACAGTACTTAACAACTCTTTTCTTGAAGAAATATAACTTGACTTTATAGTAGAACTTATGTAGAACATTTCTATGCTTACTTTAAAACAAAAGAAGTTATTGGATTATATAGTAGAATACTGTAATTCCAATAAAATTTACCCCACTTTTGACGAGATGAGAAATTACCTTAACATAAAATCTAAATCCGGGGTCCATAAATTACTTTCAAGTTTAGAAGATAAAGGAGTAATTGAACGTTTACCTCATAAAGCTAGAGCACTAAAATTAAAGAAAGTAATTGACTTTCCCAAGTCTGAGGAAAGCGCCCTACCCTTTCTTGGTAGAATAGCAGCTGGAAACCCTATAGAAGCAATTACAGGAAGTTTTGAACAAATTTCAGTCCCTAATTACCTCATTAATGGTAAAGATGAACATTTTACTCTAGAAGTAGCGGGAGATTCTATGATTGATGAAGGTATAAAAGATGGCGATATTGTAGTTATCAAAAAAACTAATTTAGCTGTTTCAGGTGATATCGTTGTTGCGCTAATTGATGATAATGAGGTAACTTTAAAAAGATTTAGATCATATAAAAATTCCATAGCATTAGAACCTGCTAATAAAAACTATAAAGCTAGAATATTTGGCGAAGATAGGGTCAAGGTTCAAGGTAAACTTGTTGGATTAATCAGAAAATTTTAATTTTCTAATGCCAATAATTACAAGATTCGCTCCATCACCTACAGGATCACTTCATATTGGTGGAGCAAGGACTGCGCTTTTTAACTATATTTTTGCAAAATCTAATAATGGTATATTTAAAATACGAATTGAAGACACAGACAAATCAAGAAACATCCAGGCCTCCATAGAATCAATTATAAATGGTCTTAATTGGCTAGGATTAAATACAGACCAAAAAGTAAACTTTCAAAGTAAAAATAAAAATAATCATATTTCTATTATTAAAAAAATGGTTGATTCTGGTTTAGCTTATAAATGCTTTCATACGGAAGAAGAATTAATTGTAAAAAGAAAGCAGAATAAAAAATTTAAAAGTGAATGGAGAGATAAAAAAGAAAATTCTTCTAAAAATGGAAATTTTTGTATAAGAATTAAATCACCAATAAATGGTAAAAGTAAAATTATTGATAAAATACAAGGTGAAGTTCAAGTTGAAAACAATGAACTAGATGACTTTATAATTTTGAGAAAAGATGGTTCACCAACTTTTCTTCTGTCGTCCGCAGTTGATGATAACGAAATGTTAATTACTGATATAATTCGTGGTGATGATCATCTAACTAATTCTTTTAGACAGTTAGAAATTTTTAAATTTTTAAATTACAAACCAAATTTTTCACATATGTCACTCATTCATAATGAAAAAAATGAAAAATTATCTAAAAGAGATAATGTTTTATCAATAGACGATTATAAACGAAAAGGTTTCCTAAAGGAAAGTTTGATTAATTATATGCTTAGAATGGGCTGGTCTTACGGAAACAACGAGATTATATCAATTGATGAAGCAATTAAAAATTTTACTTTAGAGAAAGTTTCTAAATCTCCAGCGATGATAGACGAAAAAAAATTAATTTTTTTAAATAATTATTACATAAATAACACTCCTGAAGAAAATATTTTAGAAATTTTCAATCAACTCGATATTTCAGAATTTAAAAAAATTAATATTGATATAAGTATAAAATTAAAGTTGATCTCATTATTTAAAAAAAGATCATCATCAACCCTAGAAATTAAAGATAAAATTATTCAAATCTACAAGAATAAATACACACACATGGAAAATGAAAAAATAATTTTAGATTCATTAAAGAAAAATAAATCTTTTATAATTGACGAATTTAGTAGTATTGTTGAATGGAATGAATATATTATTGAAGAGAAATTAAAATACATTCTAGAAAAGTTAGACTTGAAATTTAAGCAACTTGGGCAACCATTAAGGTTATTACTTTCAGGAAGCCTCAATGGCCCATCTATTTCTAAACTTATGGAAATTATCGGTAAAGATCTTTCTTTAGAAAAGTTAAACCACAATTGGTAGTGTTAAATGAAAAAAGAAACTATAACATTAATAGATAACAGGAATGGTAAAAAATTTGACTTCAATATTAGAAAAGGTTCGTCTGGACCTGATGTTGTGGACCTAACAACTTTTTTTTCTAAAACCGGTATGTTTTTGTATGACCCAGGCTTTACATCAACTGCCAGTTGTTCATCACAAATCACATATATCGATGGAGAAACAGGAACACTTCTTCATAGAGGTTATAGAATAGAAGATTTAGCAGAAAGATCAGATTATCCAGAAGTTTGTTATCTTCTTCTTAATGGTGAACTACCAAGTAAAGAAAATAAAGAAAAATTCATGAAAATTTTAACTCATCACACAATGTTACATGAGCAAATACAAAGATTTTATAGTGGTTTTAGAAGAGATTCTCATCCAATGGCAGTTATGGTTGGAATAGTTGGAGCTTTATCTTCATTTTATTCAGAAAAAATTTATGATTTTTCGTCAACAGAAGGGACATGGGTGGCTGTCAGCAGACTACTCGCAAAGCTTCCAACTATGGCAGCTATGGCCTATAAATATTCTTTAGGTCAACCCTTTATATACCCAAAGAATGAACTTAATTACGCTGAAAATTTTTTGCATATGATGTTTTCCACACCTTGTGGGGAATACAAAGCCTCTCAAGCTAGTATAGATGCGTTAGATAAATTGTTAATACTTCATGCGGATCACGAACAAAATGCTTCTACATCAACCGTTAAGATTGCTGGATCTTCTGGAGCAAACCCTTTTGCATGTGTAGCTGCAGGAGTAGCATCTTTGTGGGGACCAGCACATGGTGGCGCAAATGAATCAGTTATCAGAATGCTTAAAGAAATTGGAAATGAAAATAATATAAAAAAATATATAGATAAAGCAAAAGATAAAAATGACCCATTTAGATTAATGGGATTTGGTCACAGAGTTTATAAAAATTACGACCCTAGAGCTAATGTATTAAGAAAATATTGTCGTAACTTACTTCAAGAATCAGAAAATTTTAACCTCCCATTATTTAAATTAGCAAACAAATTAGAAGAAATTGCACTCAATGATAATTATTTTATTAAAAAAAAACTATACCCTAACGTAGACTTTTATTCTGGAATTATTTTAAAAGCTCTTGGTTTACCCGAATCAATGTTTACTGTAATTTTTGCTGTAGCAAGAACGGTAGGGTGGATTTCACAATGGAAGGAAATGACGGAAGGAAAGGTTAAAAAAATAAGTAGACCACGACAGCTTTATATTGGTAATAAACATAGAGAATATGTAGATATTAGTAAGAGAAAAAAACAAAAACAAATGTTTCCAGGAGAAATAAAATAAAATTTTACTTAGTCCAAAATTGATTTTACGATTATGTCAGATGGGTTTGTATTATTACGTAACATTTTTTTTGAAAAATTATTCATCATTTTAACTTGATACGCCCTTTTTTTTTATTTTTAACAAGCTTATGTATTTCACTAAAAACGTTTTTTTGATTAAATTTTTCAAAAAGAAACTCAGGAATAATTTCTCTATTATAAAAAATGTTTATTAAAGATGCAAAATTAACCTTCACAAATAATTTTAAAATTAACTTTGTAATAAAATGTGTGTCATAAACAATAATCGAAGGCACTTGATATTTACAAAGTTCAAGTGAGACACTTCCGGAGGCAGCAATAGCTAAAAAAGATTTTTTCATTACTTCCTGTTTTTTCTTAAAATCTATTAGAACTTTTACATTTAAATCATCTAACATTTTAACTACCATTTTTTTACTATGTTCAAAAGTTAAGAGGAAAAATTCATATTCACTAAAATGTATTAATGATTTTCTAATTAAAGGTAGCATTTTAGATAAATTTTTTTGGATCTCGATATTTCTAGAACCAGGTAAAAAACATATAACTTTCTTTTTTTCTTTTATTTTATTTTTAAAAAAAATTTGATGTCCTACATATTCTGTTGGTAACTTAAACTTTGTAAAATATTTATTTTCAAATTTAAACAATGTAAACATTTTATCATAAAGGTTTGCAAATATTTTTGCTCTGTATTGTTTCCAAGCCCACACAGTAGGTGCTACATAATGAAAAATTTTGATTTTTTTTCTTTGCCTTAGATCTTGAATTTTTTTTACTAATCTATAATTCAAACTTGGTGAATCAATAGTGATTAATATATTAGGACTAACTGACCTAATTTCATTTTCTATTTTTTTAATAATTTTAATAAATTTTGTTATTCTAATTAAAACTTCAAATAAACCTATAGTATTAAACTCTTCAATTGGGATCCATGATTTTAATCCAACACTTTCCATTAAAGGACCACCTACTCCATTAATAATTAAATTTTTATTTTTCTTTTTAAGAGATTTAATCAAATTAAAACCTAAAAAATCTGATGATGCTTCCGTTGCAATAATTACAATTTTCATCTACAGACCAAACAAAAAAATTTTATTACTTTCACAATAGTTTATTACATCAATTTTATTAAGAATTATTGTTTTGTTTGCACTATATGCGACTCCTCTTAATGAGTATTTTTTTAAATTTTTTACGGTTTTTAAACCTATTGTTGGTAAATCAACTCTAAAGTCTTGTTTTTTTTTTACCATTTTAATTAAAACACCTTGATTAATACCTCTTAAATAAGGGTATGATTGTTTAATTAAATTATCAGTACCCTGAGCGGCTTCAATACCTATTACTGAACCATGTTGTATTATTATAGATTGACCAATATCAAACTTTGAATTATTAATAAGAATTTTCATACCCTTATTTATATCTAAAAGATTTGACCTTGAGGGCTTAAATTTAGTTTGATTACCTATACCAAGAAAGATTTCTGGTAAGAAAGTTTTAAGATTTAAGATTTTAAATCCAAATCTTTCTAATTCATTAATTACTAACTTTAGTAAATTATTATCACCACCTTCCATTATCTTTTTTACAAATTTAGGAAGTAACTTTATTGAATTAAAGTCTGGTTTTAAATCTTTAAAATTTGGTCTACTTATTGAACCTGCCATAAGTATTTGATTAAACCCCTTTTTTTTTAATTTTTTCAATTCAGTTAAAACATTTCCAAAGGTAACTTTTAAAGCATTGGGATATTTTTCTAAATATTGTTGATTTGAGAAATAAAGTACATAAAAAAAAATTTTTTTAAGTTTACACTTATTTATTATTAACTTTGGTAATAGACCATTTCCAGCTAATATAATTATTTTTTTCATTGTAATATTAGGGTAATATTAAAGATCTTCCTGAATCAGTTGATAAGAAATCCAAAAGAACTTTAATGGTTTTTTGTTTATATTTTTTTTTTTTAACTTCATTGATTCTAAACTTAAGGGTAGTTTTTTTATCATAAAAAATATATTTAAAAACTTTTCTCAACTCTGCAATTTCATTTTTTTCTGTTAATCTTCTTTTTAATCCTAATATATTTAGGCCTGATAGTTTTGCGCGATTACCCATTACTGTCGAAAAAGGAACAACATCAGCAGTCACACCCGACATGCCTCCAATCATAGCACCTTCACCAATTCTAGAAAATTGATGTATAGCACTCAAAGCTCCAACCACAACATTATCTTCAACGACAACATGGCCAGCAAGCGTTGAATGATTGGCAAAAATTACATTATTTCCAATTAAACAGTCATGAGCTACATGCGTGCCAATCATTAATAAACAATTATCTCCTATTGAGGTTATTTTACCTCCTCCTTCTGTTCCTATATTTACAGTCACATATTCTCTTATTTTACAATTTTGACCAATTTTTATTTTAGTTTTTTCTCCTTTATATTTTAAGTCTTGAGGAATTGAACCAATAGAAACAAAAGGAAATATTTCTGTATTTTTACCTATTTCTATATCACCTTGAAGATTAATATGACTGTGAAGTTTACAACCATCTCCAAGTTTTACATTTCCACCTAATGTACAAAAGGGTCCAATTTCAATATTTTTTCCAACTTTAGCATTTTTGTGAATTATAGAGAGCTTATGAATCATATTGTCAAATTATATTATTTAAATAAAAGAACAAATAAAAAAAAATTTCAAATTATTACAAAATTAGTAATTTAAAATTGCTGATATTTCGGCTTCTGCTACAAGTTTTGAGTCAACATGTGATTTACAAATAAACTTCCATATATTTTTAACATTTTGCTTTTTTTCAACCGTATGTTTTAAAACATCACCTGGAAAAACTGGCTTTCTAAATTTTGCTTTATCAACAGTTAATAAGTAAACAGAAAGATTATCAATATTTTTTCTTAAGCTATACATTACTAAAGTACCTGCTGCTTGTGCCATTGATTCTATTATTAATGCACCAGGCATCACTGAATTTGATTCAAAGTGACCTTGAAAAAAATTTTCATTGAAAGTTACATTTTTAATACCCGTTGCACTTACATTTGGCTTTATGTCTTCTAACTTGTCAATTAACAAAAAAGGGTATCGATGTGGTATCAATTTTTTAATTTCCTCAATATTTAGAGATGTTTTATCTGTCATCGATTTTTCCTAATAAATAAAGTTCCTCTATGCCAATCAATAATATTTTCTGCAGGGTAACCACCAATGTTAGTGTTGTTTGGAATATCTTTCATAATTCCGCTTTTTGCAGCAATTTTAACATTATCACCAATTTTAACATGACCACTAATTCC
>MDSY01000208.1_pt1 | contig 13305 bp, 15 predicted proteins | sample 811131 | NCBI WGS metagenome assembly MDSY01 (sample SAMN05326643, study PRJNA326480) | marine metagenome | isolation source: seawater | place: Atlantic Ocean: South West | collected 2010
TATAATGTCTTGCGTATTGCTTCGGGTATGGCGGGGTTGGCGTATTCTAATTAAAATAAAAATCAAGTAAAAATCAAGTAAAAATCAAGTAAAAATCAAGTAAAAATCAAATAAAAACTCTATAGTTTTAGGATATTAAAACAATAGAGATTTTATTAATGAATCGTAATAATAAATGAGCGCAGTATGCCAAGATAGATCTCCGAGAAGAACATTGACGGAAGCGCAGAAAAAAACAGTTGCCGCTCGACAAAATTTCAAGTGTGCCAACAAGCCAGGAAATAATCCATTGACGTATGATTGTCCATTTTGGGTGCGAGGCGGTGATGGTTCGTTTGACGAGAGTGGTTATGAAATAGACCATATAGTTGAGTGGTGTGTATCTAGAGATGATAGCGAGCAAAATTTACAAGCATTGTGTGTATGTTGTCATCGAGTTAAAACACGGCGAGCGGCGATGAAGCGTCGTAGGGAAAAGCGGAATGATAATGTTATTCCGATGGATGTTGTTTTTTAGGTATATGTTATTTGTGGTTTATTTTTGAGGTTGGGGTATAATATTATATTTAGAAATATAATTGCAATCATTGGAATAAGTCTACTATAATATCCATGGAAGCTATAATATTTACGGAATTTTTTGTTTTTTATATCCTGAAGGGTATTATACGCTCGTGGTCCATTTCGAAACAAGAAGTATGCTGTGAAGAGTATTATAAGTAAGTAAAATATTTCGAATAGGAAATATGTAAAAGGAGTGTAGGGAAATGGTGGAACCAAATTGCTAGCTGATAAAACTCCAGCTGTTAACATTACCGTGATAATTAAGAATAAGAATTCACCCACCCCGTGAAACCCGTATGAGGCTCGGACATCTTCACGTGATGGAGGAAAGACGAAATAATTAAAGAAAACAATTATAAGATTTAACCACATAAATTTTAATATATTAAATGTAGTATTCCGTGGTATAAGTAAAAACAAGAAAAGAGGCCAAGTAAAAGCAATAATATTAATTAATCTCATAAAATTATTATTGGGGGTTTTCATTTTTAATAATTGCAAAGGAATTAATTTATCTTAATCTCGTGTAACTACCTCTAGACATTCCGGACATTCTGGGCATTCTGGACCGAATTCCTTTCATTTGCTGGTACCCTCGACTTCCTAAAGATCTAATACTTTTCATACCTGAGGTGATTTCCGCGTTAACATGTTCAAATTTCGACATTGCACGCATGAGACCGCCAATTAAAAGAATTGTAATAACTGCTAACAAAAACCTTTGTTGTCTAACCACAGGGAGATAGGCAATGTGATCGTCAAACTTGAGATCGTCAATTTCTCCGTCGTCATTAATAGGTATTGGTACTAATCTCCAAGGTATAATCCAAGTAAGTAAGGGTAAAAACGCTACTAAAATTGTGTGTAGTATCATAACGAATATGAGTTTATTTCTCATTTCGTCTTTGGAGATGAATTTCCCGAATGTAATAACAGCTAGAATTAGCCAAACTATGGTAGCGGACAAAGCTAGCCAGCATACATCTTGGTCTACAAATTCTCTGGTTGTAGGTCTGGCTATCAAATTGTAGTATGAAACTACTAATTCTTCCTGTGTAGTTGGTTTATATACGCAGCGGGAACCAGTTTCAGTTTGCGAACCAGTTTCAGTTTGCGAACCAGTTTCAGTTTGTGAGCTGAATGTGTCTGGTGCTGATGTTAAGGTTTGTGACGATGGGCATACTGGGCACTCTTCGCATACTTTTTTTGCTTCTAAGATTGGTTTGTACTTATCTCCAGGGTAGCATCCTGCGTTATATTTTTCTGGGTCGGGTGTTATGATTTGGAAGTTTTTAACTACGCTGGCAATGAGTAATGATACGTAAAGAAGTACCATTCCAACACGTACGAGATTCATAGTTCCTTCTTTAACGGATGGTTGTTGTGGGGGGCTGCTTGAAAAGGACTGTGATACCATAATGTTTTTTGTTATTTATATTAAATGTTTTTTTTTGGAAGTTAAATATTAAGAATGTTTCCGAGTTCAGCGATGATTAAGAATTCTTGGATGGCCTTATTTTTAGTGTAAAATTGTTTAATAAATTGTTTGATGTTGTCTGATATGGATTTAATGGTGTCTTTATTTTGGTTGTAAAGGCACCATTTGTATATTTTTTCGAAATTGTTAAAGTTAACGGGGATATAATGAACCATAGGTTTAAGATTGTCTAATAGCCAGTGGTTATTTTTTTCAATATCTTCGAAAATTAAAAGAACGGAGCCCATTTGTGCTTTTTTATAAAAATCACGGATACCTGGAATATCGTTGTATACAATAACAAATTTATATTCAGATTCTTCCTTTAAACTCATTGATTTTTCATACATAACACCCTTAATTTTTGCGAGGTTCATTATTCGTGTTCTTTCTTCAGGTGTTCCAACGCCGTTTTGTTTCCAAAATTTACGCATACCGTCAAGACCTTCACGTTTTATCATACCACCAACAGGTCTAGCGTTGCGTGTGGGGTAAATTATTTGTCCCTTACCGTGTATAAAGTTCCTTTCTTTTTCACCAGCTAATATATCTTTTTTGAGTTGATTTTTGAGTTTTCCTATAGTTTTTTTTAAGTTACAAATGGGGGTTTTGGTGTTAGAGGAACAAGATGGGCTTTTTTTGGTTTTTGAGTTTTTAACTAGTTTTTCGTATGTGCTTTCGTTGTATATAAGATTCCAGTAAGTTTCCATAGCCTTTTTGTAGGCGGGGCCTCCAGCAAGGGCTCCTATATTACCACCGTAGCTATTAATGACACCAGCAGGCCACCAATTATTTCGTCCAGTTGCTATTTTTTGCATAATTTCAGTTTGTTCTTGTGGTGTACCAGATCTCATTAATTTCTCTTTGTTGTTATTCCAAGTTGTGGCATCGTATTCTGCTTCGTTTAATTCGTCGGATTTATTAAGTTTAATGGGCCACATTTTAACTTTTTTATCGCCGTAAATTCGAAGTTTGGGAGGAAGTTTTGCGTTTCCCTGAAGTGCTGCGTTTACATTAGCGCCTCTGAATTGCTGTAAGAATTTAACGAGTTCTACACGAGCCATTTGTCCGCTTGGAGATGGTATATATTGGTCTTTGACTTCTATAACATTTGGTTTGAACCAAGATGTTTTATTAGTGCTGGTATTAACCCAGTATGGTTTGTTGTAAGTTTTGGAAATGCGGCGTATCCATTTGTATCCGGGTTTTTTGTAGGTTGCATAGCAACCGCTGAGGGACCCTCTGTATACGGCGCCTGATTTTTTTTTGCTCCAAGCGGTAGTGTAGTTATTTTCGTGTGAATCGCAGTTAAATGGGTATTTTTTGTTTGATAGTTGAGCCCATTCGTTTGGGCTTGGGATGCGGAGGTCGGAGAAGCCGTTTCTGGTATTTCGGGAAAGGACGAAGATACCGTATTTTTGTATGGTTGGGTGTGTGCCTTTGATGATGGGTGTATCTTTCATGTTAATGAAGAAGTCGCAGTCTTCGATTCCGTTTCTACAAGCCTGACTTAAGAGATCGTAATACTCGGCCATGCCTTGTTCTGTTCTGTAGTAGTCTGATACGATGTTACATGATTCGATGAGCCAGTCGTTTTTTTCGAGGTTTGGTCTTCTGCGTTTGGGTATTTCTGAGAAGTCAAGGTCGTCCAGGGTTGAATTATTGAAATTAAGTTTAAAGAATGGTATCCAGTGTGTTATTTTGTTTTGGCGTATGCTGACGAAAAGGCCTTCTCGTTGGTTTCTGAATATATGTTTGAATAATTTAATAAGAGCAGATTTCATTTTTTTGTAATGTTGTTTTTGTTTATAAGGTGTAAGTTGTGCGGTTAAATTTGTTCGGGGAGTCCATGGCATTTCTGGGGAGTTTAGAAGATCTTTGAATTCTTGTTCTGTTCCTGCTGGTTCCCATATGTATTTTTCGCCAAACATGTCTAGTTTTATTGTCTTTCTCTGTTGGCTATAATTGGTACAAGTATCGGAGTCGTTGTATTGAGTGAGACCTGTTAATTTTGGATTTGTTCTTGGTGTAATGGAGAAGTCAGTTTTAATATTAGTGAGGAGGTGTAACAAGAATTTTTTCTTTTGAGATTCGTTTAGTGGTTTTATTTTTTGGGTGAATAGTTTTTTAATTTTGCGGGTGGAATAATTTGGTTTTTCCATTTAATATATGTATATATTTTATTTCTGTATTAATATTAATAAGAGATGAAAATAGGTATTATCGTAAGAACTAAGTTTAATGAACAATATCAAGAAATAGCAGGGAGTAAAGGGCGATTGTTAATAGAAATGGCAGTTTTAAAGATATTAAAGAACGAGTGGCCCCAGCATAAATTTGTAACGTTAAATGCTCATAAATTGAATGTAAAATTGGCAAAATCATGTGATTTGGTTTGGTTTAGTTTTGAGGATTTCACGAATATGTTGAAAGAGCAAATACACGAGCGAGGCGAAGGGTCTAAAATATCGGTAGAGGCGTATAATAAGAATGTGAAGAAGATAACATCGTTGCCGAATATATACCCGCCGGCCAGTTATTTGAAGTTTGTACATGATAAATGTGCGTATATAAAGTGGTTGGAAGAAGTGCCAAAATTGAAAATTGCTGATACATTTTGCGTTAAAACAAAAAGACCAGGTGTCCGTATGTTATCAAAGAGGATGCAGAAGTGGCCCAAGACCATTTTTAAACCAGTTTTAGGGGGGGAAGCTAAAGGATTTCAAATATTTAGTCCGCCATTTAAGCAAGCGGCTATTTCTAAGTATTTTAGAGATGCTCGGGGAGCAAATTATCCAGAAATAATAGTTCAAAGATATATGCCAAAGTTTGCAACAAAAGAGTATCCAGAAATAAGAACTGTATGGGTGGGTAGAAAATTTCAATATGCCATTTATACAACGGGGTGGGGTGAAGTTTTGAAATTGTCTAAGAAAATCCCTAAAGAAGTTAAGGTGAGAGGTTTGAAGATTGTAAAGGGGTTGGAGCAGGAGTTTGATTTTAACTTGTTGACGGTGAGAATAGATTTTGGCAAGACGCCTGCTGATGGGGTATTTGTAAATGAAATAGAGCATGGTTACGGCACATTTGCGGAAATAAATCCGAAAATAACGGGGAATTTACCAAAAGAAATAGCGACTAGATTAATGGAAATTGCGCTACGGAGAAAAAAATAAATGGTATTATTAATAATGCCTAAAAAAAGTAAATTTGGTAGCTATGGACCTTCACAATCAGCTTATGTACAGCCACCGCCACAATCGGCTTATTATCAACAGCTACAACCACCTCATCGTCAACCATCTCTTCGGTCTCATGGAGCGTTCGCACACCAGCAATTTCTTAGACCCAGTAGTAATATTTTTTCGTTGCCAACAACTCCTCTTGGTATAATAGCTTGGTTATTCATAATATTATTTCTTTGCCTTTGGTTCAGTAAATATATAGTTATTTGGAAGACTGAAGATGTAGGCTCTAAATGCGGATCTTTTATGAAGGTTCAGACCGTTACAGGTGAGCCATTAAAAACAGATAAGGAATGAATAAAATAAAATATATGTAATAAATAAACACAATGAAATTTTTGGCGATTCCGCATGAAGACATGCCCGCAACCCTTAATATACCGAAGAAGGGAAAGGCCAGTAGAATAAGCGTATTAGAAGGTTGGAATAGTAAAGATCTTAAACCCATAGCAAAAACTAAAAAGAAGGGGCTCATTAAATATAACCCCAGTATATCCCTGTTAAAAAAAAACAAACGCTCGTGCGAATATGTAATGTGGTACAGAGCAACTCAACCGATGAATACTGATGGAAAAAGGCCAAAAAAACCAAGAGGGCCTCCTTACAATAGTACAATGTGGGATAGCGATTGGAAATTAAAGTGGGATGGTGCAGGTATTTGTATTGTAACGGTATTTGATGATGGTCGTATTGTAGTAAAAAACGACATGATTCCAGCAGTAGAGACGTCGCATGTATTGGATGCTCGGTTGGTTTATTGGAGAGATAATTTTCACATAATATACAATAGATATACGAAATACAAATCTTTCCCAAAAAGCAATCCAGAATTGGAAGGTTGCCCCACTTACGGGGGCGGATTATGTATAACAATGGAAACGCACCCCATTAGGATAACAAACAAGGGTGTTTATAGTTTAGGTGAGCCGAGGCTTTTGTGTAGAGATAAGCACACACGGTTCGAGAAGAATTGGAGTATAGTTATTCCAGTTGAGAAGAAGCGTTTGATACATTATAGTTTTACGCCGCAGATGAAATTTTTGGAGTCGGATCACGGAGATAACGAGGAGAATTCGGATAAATGCGTGTGGAAAGTTGCGCCTAATAGTGATTTTTTTATGAAATTGTTTGTTTATTATAAAGAGGTTCTTCCTCCTCTTGTAGCAAATGGTATTGCTGTTACGACACCGTTGATAGATTTTGATAAAAAGCGTTGGATAGGTATTGGGCGGGTGAAGATAGATTATAAGAAGATGGATTTAACTAAGGGTTCGCTTCGAAATAGCAAGTTGGGGAAATTTATGTCTTTATTGAGGATTGTCTTGGGTATACCAAATATTGAGCCGAAGGAATGGTTTAAGTATTCTGAGGCGATACATGCTTCTTTGTTGTATTTTTCTTTTTTTTATACTGTTGATAAAAAGACGTTGAGTATAGATAGGTTTAGTCCAGCGTATTTGCCGCAGTGTCCTCAAGTTTCGTATTTTTCTAGTATAACATTTCCTGTTGCTATTCAGCCCTTTACGGCTGGGCATTTTGCCATAAGTTTAGGTATTGCAGACATAGATTGTGGTATAATAACAATTAGTAAGAAAGAGCTAGCAAATCTTTTAGTTTATTCGAATAGGACGAAGCCTGGTGATTTTGATTTTCAGATACAGTCTTTTGAAAATCCTTTGCCGCCTTTTCAAAGTTGAGGTGGGCTGGGTTATTTTTAGAGAAGCAGGTGTTTAGCGTTATTAAAAGTTCTTTACAGTATATGATTTGTTCGAAGGGTGATTCTCTGTATTCGGCGAGGCAATTAGTGTAGTTATCGATTTCTTTTTGGCAAGGTTTCTTGTTATTAGATATTAAACCTCCGAGCATATTGTTGATAAAATTAAGCAATTTTTTTTTTAAATATTTACAAGTATAAAATAAGTACTTATAGATATCTATCTTCTTTATTATAAAATGGGTAAATTGGACATTATTATAGGACCCATGTACGCTGGAAAAACTACTAGGTTAATAGAAATATACAAGAGGTATAAACTCTGTAATATTCCAGTTTTTGTAATTAACCACTCTTCTGATAAAAGATACGGCCAAACTGACCTTCACAACCACGAAAACGTAACTATACCATGCGTGCAGTGCTCTGATAGTTTGTCCGACCTTAATAAGAGTCATAGGTCGCAATTAGAAAATGCGAAGGTGATTCTCATAAATGAGGCGCAGTTTTTCGAGGATTTGTTTGTTTGGGTTAAGGCATTGGTTGAAAAACGGGTCAATTCACCGGATGTTTATATTTTTGGGTTGGATGCGGATTCAGAGAGGAGGGAATTTGGTCAAATATTGTCTCTTATACCGTTGTGTGATTCTGTTACGAAGTTGAATGCGATATGCGTTGATTGTAGAGACGGGACGCCAGGTATATTTTCTTATAGAATAGTTGAGAATGACGAACAAAAGTTTATTGGTGGTGTAGAGTCGTATAAAGCTCTTTGTAGAAAGTGTTATAATTCTCAAACGTCTAAGGTGGTTTCAAATAAAAAGGCAGATATTTATTGCGATGTTGAAGATGTTGTAGTTTACAATAATATTCGTGCTAAATTCTAATTAATAAATATTCATAATTATTAATTTACAATGCAAGAAGAAAATAACCAAGATTCTCCGAAAAACATAACTAAGGAAACTAACGAAAAAGCCGTCAAAGAAATGTCGGAAGCTTTGAGCGATGCGTTAAAAAATAAAGTTGATGATGCGGCGGATTCTTTGGAAGAAGTGGTTGGTTTTGATACGGATTTTTTGAAGGATATAGCATCTAAGAATAACATCGGTAATTTGACGTTGCCTGTGTTGAAAATAGTAAAGAACACCGTAGATAAACATTCGAATGGGAGGCCAATAGTGGAAATAAGTACTATTTGGACTATTTTACAAGTCGTAATGGAGATTATAAGCAGTTTTAAACAAGAAAAAAAGATACCAGGTTCTAGATGTAAGCAGTTAGCATTGCAGGTGTTGAGAGTTTTAGTTGAAGATTTTGCGGAAGGAAATGATAAAGTAGAGTGTATGGCTTTATTAAAATCGAGCATTCCAGCGGCCATAGATTTGATAGTTGGAGCTTCAAAGGGGAAGGTAAAATTGAATAGTAAGTTGTTGGATTTCAATGGGGATGATGTATTAGATATGCGAGATCTTTCATTTTGCTCTAAATTTATGACAAGATTGTGTTGTTTTTCGAGTTGTTGTAAGAAGAAATAAATACGTTCATAATTAATTGTAATAAAACGTTATATATAGTAAAGAATTATAAAATATGTCACAAGACACCAGATTCAGGATGATATGTAATACGGTATTTTACTCATCGATAATAGGTTTGAAGTTTATTATGAATAGGTTTAGACCGACTATGTATAAGAGTTTGGGGTGGAGTTTGGTGGGGTATTTTTTGGTAGATCTTCGAGGGTTGGATTTATTGTATATAGTCCATCATTTGTTTGCTATGACGAGTTTGATGGTGGTTATGGGGAGTAGCTTGGAAGAAGTTAGAGATATAAAGAGTGTGAATGCGTTGATAGATACGGAGATATCGACGATATTTTTGAATATGTATATGTTATCGAAAGTAGATGTGTTTGGGTATTTATTTTTTGTGAGTTTTATGTATTTCAGAATAATAGTTTTTTCGAGGTTAATGATTTTGGATTATCTAACGCATCACATAGATATATATTCAGTGTGTAAAGAGAATTTTGTGATAAGTGATATGGGTAATTGTATGTTTTTTATGAAGGGTGTATTTTATTTTTTTATGGGGTTGAATTCGTATTGGTCTTTTTTTGTGGTAAAGAAGTTGGTAAGAAAGTTAAAAATGCTCGCTTAAAGGTTAATTATGTTCTTTACAATCTTTACAATCTTTACAAAATTTGATATGTCTGTTGTAATTATCGGTGGCATCTTTTTTGGATAGTTCTGCGTCTGGTGAGTTTTGGAAATTCCAATTGGGGAAATAAGTATTGATCCATTTATTAATCATAATGACGCCGAAGTCGCTTTCCGTGGGAGTAGCGTATTCGAGGTTGGTATTGGCTTTGTTAATTTCTTGTTTGTGGACTAAGTAATCGTCTGTGTTGAAGAAAGCGGAGCTCATTTGATGGCTTTTAATTCTATCCTGGATACTTAAATCTGGTTTTTTATTACAAACGAAAACACGTGTTTTGCCTGTGGTGACGGGAACGCAAAGTATGGTTAAATCATCTATCCAATTTTCGTCGTTTTTTTTGAATAGTTTGTATATAAATGGGGAAATGTAGGTCATTCTACCAGTTCTGGGTGTTCCCCTGACAACGTCTTTAAATGAAATGGAAATTCCAGTTTCATCGAATTGCTCTAATGTCATTGGTATTGAACATCCGTCCGTTTTAACGCTTTGTAAATCTGCGTGGGCAAAGGGTATGTGTGCGGGATCGAAGAAGTTTTCGAGTAGAAAGTTCCAACTGTAAGGAACTTCTCTGATGTATGGAATTGCAGATTGGGGAAGAATGTTGTCGTTTGTGATGTGGGAGCTGTTATTTTCGAGTGGGTTTAGTAGGGCCCATAGAATGTCGGAGGTTTCCATGGTTTTGTAGTTATTGAGGGTGTATTTTTTACAATTGGAGTGAGTTTCCTGGGGGATGTGGGTACATATTCCGTCGGAGTCGTATTTCCATCCGTGATAGGGGCATTCAAGGAGGTTGTCGATGATTGTTCCTTCTGAAAGGGGGGCAAGTCTGTGTCGGCAGATGTTATCTTGGACGACGAAAGATTTATCTTTTTTTTGCCATATGACGTATTCTTTGTTGTTGATGATAATGTTTGATAGAAGGGGGAGACTGTGTATGGAGCCGATGGGTGTCCATGCGAAAGCGGTGGAGATAATGAAAAGGGGGAGGAACATTGTTTTTAAATAGGCGTGATATATAAATTAGGGATTTTTGTTTAAGTGGGATGTGAAAAGAGTGGAAAGGTCGGTGGTATTGTGCGATATTTTGAATTTGGAAATGTCGATGCCGTTTTTGGGTAGAAATTCGGAGTCGACGATTTCCTTTCCGTGTATTTCGTTGATATCGGAGTTCCATATCATTTGTTCGATGGTTGCTCCCATTATTTCGGCGTTCATACATTGGTCGTAAGTGCCTATACCCCTTTTAATAATGGCGTCGGTAGCAAGGGGGAAATCGGTCCAGAAGCTGGCGATAATAGGTCCGTGAGGAATAGAGTGGGCAAGAGATTTCATGAAGGTGGTTTGGCAAAGTTTTGATTGCATGTAAGGTAATAGGAAAATGGTTTTATCGTCGATGACATATGGAGGGGAGTTGAATAAGATTGCGCCTTTTTGTTTGATTATGTTAGGTAGAAAATATTTTGTTATTTGAATGGGGCCAATGGCGTTAACGTTGAAAAGAAGGTCGATGTGTTTTTTATTGACTTCGTAGACATTGGATGTGATCAAGGCTCCGGCGTTGTTGATGAGGTATTGTGGGTTATATTGTTTGTCGTAAATATTGTGAAGGAATTTACGTATGGAATATTTGGAGTTAAGGTCGAGTTCCATGCCAATGATGGGGCTAGTTGCGATGTTATTGGCTTGTAAATTTTCGGCAATGCTCTTGGCTTTTTGAATAGTTCTGCTGGTGATGATGACGGGTATTTTGCGGTGATTGAAGATTTTGGCAATTTCTTGGCCTACACCGCCGGCGCCGCCAGTTATGATAGCTACCTTATTTTTGTGTATGGAGCGTAACATGGGTATTAGTAAAGGATAATTTAAAATAACTAGGTAAATGAGCGAAATAATCATTTAATATGGCGATATTAAATGGTTAGTGCGATAAAGAGGGTTTAAGCAGCGAAAACGGCGTCAGATAGGAACTTGGGTAAGTTTTGGGAGAGAAAGTCCCATTTTTGGGTTTTGCTTCCGAAAGAAGCGATGCGGTTGTATTCTTTTTTGAGGTATTCGTTGTCCATTAGCTTGTTAACTTTTCCTCCCAAGTAGTCCCAAGCCCCGGTAAAATCCTCAGCTTGGTAAGATGTGCTGGCGATACAAACCCAGTAAATGTATATACCGACGGCAAGACCTAAAAGGAATAAATTATCGATATAAGAAAGAAGGTTGGTAATTTGTTTGAGCATGGTTGTTGTTAAAAGGTGTCAATATTTTTATTTTTTGGCGGATTTGAAAAGAATAATTTTGGAAGCTTGTTTAGCCATTTCGTAGTCGAAATTTAGACGACGTTCGCCGTCGTAAAAAAGATACAATCCGGCTAAAATTTCAATTTCGTTGAGGAAAAGATTGTTGATTTTAATGACACCCTTATCAATACAGCAACCTATATCTATTCGGGTTAAATATTTGGGCATTCCTTTAAAGAAAGGTTTAATGACATTGTGAACTTTTCTGGCGAATCTTTTGGCTTTGTATAAGGATGCGGCGTCGGATAGTTGAGATAGTCTGGATGTTCCGTTTGGGAGGGGTGTTTTCCATTCAACGATGGAGTATTTGTATTTTTCGCCAAGGTAGTACATGCGTATTTGTGGGAAGTTGACTTCGAAGTCGGTCATATATTTTTGGAAAACGATGGCGGGGTATTTATTTTTGCTGTTGAAGACTTTTTGTATGTATGATTTTATGCTTTCACGTGTACCGAAGTCGTGCGGTCGTCCAACGTCGCCGCTGTCGGTGCCGTGGACGGGTTTTCCGAACATTTCTTTCCATATTTTAGAAATTTTCCAAATTTTGTTGGTGGTTTTATTTTTGTCAAGGTTAAATTCTTTGCGTGAAATGCATAAAGTGGGGGCGGTGTTGATGCCTTTTTTTTCGAAGAATTTGTAGTATGCGCATTTGTCGTAGACGAGGTGTTGGTATTTGACGGGAGGGAACATTTTGGAAGCGTTTGAATCGATTATGTTTTGGTATTTTCCGTTGGGTATTGTTTTAGTGGATAGGTGTTTAATGGGGGGTCTGACGAGTTTATCGAACCAGTGGTGGAACACGAAGTCGCTTCTTTTGATGAGAGCGGGTGTAATTTTATTTGCGGGGACGATGAGGAGTGTAATATTTTTTTTTTGGAGGAGCCATTTTGTGGCGAAGGCGGTAGCTATATCGATTCTGATGTGGTCACGTGTATTTTTTTTGGTTCCGTTTTCGTTGACGTGGTATTTTTTTGGTATTTTTTGTAGCCATGGTCGATTTGGTGTTATTTTTATGGTATCATTGTAGGTGGATATGTATTTATTTCCTTGAGGGCCAACGATAAAAATCACTTTCATTCTTTAATAAAAAGCTATATTTTTTTTTAGGATATAAAAGTTTGGGAATAATAATAATAATATTAATAGTTAAATGTCGAGATCAAGTTTATCGCAAGATAATATAGAGACATTCAACAGAAATTTGTCAAGGATGTTGGATACAAATAGGAGAATACTTGATTTTAACATAACAGCCGCTCGATACAGTTATTCTTTAATAAATAGAGAACATCACGGGTTTTTAGAAGCACACCGCCCCTTGGGTCCACAACAACGAAATAATATGCAACCTATTCGAACGAGAATAACTAGAAGAGTTAATATACAAAGACCCGAGATGGTAGAACGAAGACAGCAGAGAGAACCATTGGTTCACCCAGAGACGCCAGATGAAACGAACGAAACGAACGAAACGAACGAAACGAACGAAACGAACGAAACGAACGAAACAAATGACACATCGAGAGTAAGGGCACGGAGTTCTCCGGATCAGAATGAGCAGGAGAATCCGTCGACGAGGAGGAGAGTAGAAGTGAATATAGATGAACAAACGTTGAATCAAGCAAATTTCGAAGGTAATCCATTGGAGATGTTTTTAAATTTTGCGAGAATGTTGAATCAGCGAAATGAGGTGGATGACACGATTGAAAACGGCATGTCGCCAGCGCAGATAAGGGAAGCTACGACATCGGGGTCGTATTCTGAGGTCCGTGGAGAGACGGATGAAACATCTGA
>MDSY01155659.1_pt1 | contig 13305 bp, 14 predicted proteins | sample 811131 | NCBI WGS metagenome assembly MDSY01 (sample SAMN05326643, study PRJNA326480) | marine metagenome | isolation source: seawater | place: Atlantic Ocean: South West | collected 2010
GATGATCTGTTCCTCGGTAAATTTGCTCTTGCGCATTGTCTGTCTCCGTTGCGACAGACTCTCCATTCAAGTGCGGGACCAAATGGGTCTCAGGTCACTTTGTGAAAACGATAGGTGGGAATCGGCAGGCGTGTTTTCGCTCATATGGTGACGATAACCGATTCAGCGATGCCGCACATCCACCCTTCCAATTCCCCCCAAAATGAGCCATAAGCCGCCGCTTGAGGTGGGCCTCTGGACCTTGACCCTGCTGGACGACATCCCGGCTGTGGCCAATGACCCCGGAAAACACCGAAAAACCCCGCCAAATCAGGCGTTTATGTAAACCCCGCCGCAAGGCGACAGTACGAAAGATATACGATGTCGATCACCGCTGAGAAAAAAGCAGAGCTCATCACGAAATTCGCCACCAAACCCGGCGATACGGGCTCTCCGGAAGTGCAGGTCGCGATCCTGACCGAACGGATCAACAATCTGACCGACCACTTCAAAACGAACAAAAAAGACAACCACTCCCGCCGCGGCCTGCTGGCCATGGTGGCAACGCGCAGAAAGCTGCTTGATTACGTCAAGGGCAAGGATGAGGCGCGGTATACCAAACTCATCGCCGAACTGGGCATTCGCCGCTAGGGCGACCCAAAACAAGCCCGCCGGGCAATAGGGCCGCGGCGGGCTTTTCGTATGTGAAGAAAGACAAGACGAAATGTTTAACAAGCAATCCGTGTCGCTGGAATGGGCCGGCCGCACGCTGACGATTGAAACGGGCCAGGTGGCCCGCCAGGCCGATGGCGCCGTTATGGTGACTTACGGCGACACGGTCCTCCTCGCGACGGCCGTCTTTGCGAAGGAAGCCAAGCCCGGACAGGACTTCTTCCCGCTGACTGTCAACTATCAGGAAAAATACTACGCATCGGGCCGCATCCCGGGTGGCTACTTCAAGCGTGAAGGCCGCCCGACCGAGAAAGAGACGCTGACCTCGCGCCTCATCGACCGCCCGATCCGCCCGCTGTTCGTGTCCGGCTTCAAGCATGAAGTCCAGGTTGTGCTGACGGCTGTGTCCTACGATCTCGAAAACGATCCGGACGTGCTCGGCATGATCGGCGCCTCCGCGGCGCTCGTCCTTTCCGGCGCCCCGTTCATGGGCCCGATCGGCGCAGCGCGCGTCGGCTACAAGGATGGCGAATACCTCATCAACCCGAGCCAGATGGACCTTGAAGAGTCCGAGCTGGACCTCGTCGTCGCCGGTACCGCCGACGCCGTGATGATGGTGGAATCTCAGGCCAAGGAACTTTCCGAGGAAGTCATGCTGGGCGCCGTTGTCGCCGGCCATGACGCCATGCAGCCGGTGATCGATGCGATCATCGATCTCGCCGAGAAAGCCGCCAAGGCCCCGTTCGACTTCGAGCCGGTGGACAATTCCGCCGCCATCGCTGCGATCCAGAAGATTGTCGGCGCAGACCTGTCTGCCGCCTACAAGATCACCGACAAGCTGTCGCGCCAGGCCGCCGTTGGCGAAGCCCGCGACAAGGCGAAAGCCGCGCTGGTGGGCACTGAAGAAGAGCCGGGTGAAATGTCCGGCGACACCTTCAAGGCCGCCTTCAAGGCAACCGAAGCCGCTGTGGTTCGCGGGGACATCCTGAAGACCGGCGAACGCATCGACGGCCGAAAGCTGGATCAGGTTCGCCCGATCGTGGCCGAAGCCGGCTTCCTGCCGCGTACGCACGGTTCTTCGCTGTTCACCCGCGGTGAAACGCAGGCGATCTGTGTGGCCACGCTGGGAACGTCCGATGACGAACAGTACATCGACAGCCTCGACGGCACGCGGAAGGAAAACTTCCTCCTGCACTACAACTTCCCGCCATACTCCGTCGGTGAAACCGGCCGGATGGGCGGTGCTGGCCGCCGCGAAATCGGCCACGGCAAGCTCGCCTGGCGCGCGCTGAAAGCCGTTCTGCCGGATCACGCGGAATTCCCGTACACGATCCGTCTTGTCTCCGAGATCACCGAGTCCAACGGCTCGTCCTCGATGGCGACGGTCTGCGGCTGCTCGCTGGCCATGATGGACGCCGGCGTGCCGGTGACCCGTCCGGTCTCCGGTATCGCCATGGGTCTGATCCTGGAAGGCGAAGAGTTCGCCGTCCTGTCCGACATCCTGGGTGACGAAGACCACCTCGGCGACATGGACTTCAAGGTCGCTGGTACCGAAGTCGGCGTGACCTCGCTGCAGATGGACATCAAGGTCGCCGGTATCACCAAGGACATCATGGAGAAAGCCCTCGCCCAGGCGAATGGCGGCCGGATGCACATCCTTGGCAAGATGGCCGAAGCCCTCGGCGAAAGCCGCGGCGCGCTGTCCGAGAATGCTCCGCAGATGGAAATCATCAAAGTGCCAACCGACAAGATCCGTGACGTGATCGGCTCGGGCGGCAAGGTGATCCGCGGCATCGTGGACGAGTCCGGCGCCAAGGTGAACATCGACGATGATGGCACCGTGCAGGTCTCCGCGCTTGACCGTCCGTCCATCGACAAGGCCCTGCAGATGATCAAGGAGATCGTTGCAGAGCCGGAAGTCGGCGAGATCTATCAGGGCACGGTTGTTGGCCTGAAAGACTTCGGCGCCTTCGTGAACTTCTTCGGTCCGAAGGACGGCCTCGTCCACGTGTCGCAGATGGCGAACGAGCGCGTTGGCCATCCGAAAGACGTGGTCAAGGAAGGCGACAAGGTCTGGGTCAAGCTGCTCGGCTTCGACGACCGCGGCAAAGTCCGCCTGTCGATGAAAGTCGTCGATCAGGAGACCGGCAAGGAAATCTCCGAAGACAAGGACGGCGAAGAGGAATAAACCTCTCCCCAACCGTATTCAGAAGGCCGCCCCGAAACGGGCGGCCTTTTTATTGCCCAGATATTTTCCGGAACCCGGCCGCATTTCGCGCGTCAATTCGCTCAAGCAACAAGAATTGATGAGCCGAACACATGCCTGCCTGCAAAACTCATGAAGCCTCCCGTATTGTCTTTGCGCCGGAAGACACGCTTTACGGCGCGATGACGGACCTGGACCAGCTTGCCCTCTGGCTGTTGCCGGATGGGGAGGATATGCGCATCGACAAATTCGATCTGCGGCCGGGCGGCACGTTCCGTGTCTCTTTCGGCCGCGATGGAGACTGCCCCGTCGAGGCCATCAACGGGCGCTTTATCGACATCATCAGCGACCAGCAGATTGTGCAGATCCTGGAACTCGACTCCGCCTTGCAGGGCTTCACCGGCACGATGCGCGTCACATGGAGCCTTGAGGACGTCGCGGAGGGGACATGCTTGCGGATCGTGGCCGATGACACGCCGCCGGGCCTGGACGCCGACTGGCTGGTCCGCCAGTTCGAGTTGACGCTGGACAGGCTGGCCACACTGGTGGAGCGCATGCCCAGTGCCAGCATCATCTATTCCGAGGCCGGCGCCCAGCCCTGCTAAGCGTTCGCGTCAGACAGCGCCTTCGCAACCGCCGCGATTGTTCGCTTCACATCTTCCTCATCCGTCCGCCAGCTGACGACGCTGACGCGCATGGCGTGCTGGCCGTTCCAGGTGGTGGGAGAGAAGAAGGCCTCGCCGCTCGCGTTGACGCGGGCGATGATATCATCGGTGAAGGCGTCATTTTCTTCCTTGCTGGCACCCGCCCGCTCAAACCGGACGAGGCCCTGATTGAGCACGGGGTCGTTCAGCGCCTTTGCGCTGGCCCCGGGGACGGAAAGGGCGCCGATGCCTGAGACCAGCGCGTGGCAATGCTCGCAACAGCGGTCGATCAGATCCGCCACGCCTTGCCGCCCCAGTTCCTGCAGGGCCGCATAGACGGGGATCGCCCGGGCCCGGCGGGAGAGTTCGAGGTTCCAGTCATTCGGGTCCCGCGCCTCCCTGCTGGGAGAGAGATAGGCCGCGCCCAGCGCCATGGCAGCGCGGTGGGCTTCGGCATCCCGCACAAAGGCAATGCCGCAATCATAGGGCACGTTCAGCCATTTATGGCCGTCGGTCGCCCAGCTGTCGGCAAGCTCGATCCCTTCGGTCAGAGGGCGCAGCCGCTCGCTCACCCGCGCGAACAGGCCGAAGGCGCCATCGACATGCACCCAGGCGCCTGCCGCCCTCGCCACCGGGATCAGCGCGGCGAAATCGTCGAACGTGCCGACATTCAGGTCCGCCGCGTTCAGGCAGAGAATGATCGGCCCGTCATAATGGGAGAGCTTGTGTTCAAGGTCGTCCAGCTGCATGTCGCCCATCGGGCCGGTGTCCACGTCCACGATGTTGGACTGGCCAATGCCGAGATAGCGGATGGCGGAATCGATGGAGCCGTGCCGGTTGCGGCTGGTCAGAACGCGGATCGCGGGCGCGCCAAAGAGGCCCTCTTCCTCCACATTCCAGCCAGCATCGGCAAGCACGCGGTGCCGCGCCGCCGCCAGCGCCGTGACGTGCGCCATCTGGCACCCCGTCGTGAAGGCGAAGGAGGCGTCTCGCGGCAGGTCGAACAGATCCTTCAGCCATTCGCCCGTGATCTCCTCGATCATCGCGGCGGCCGGGGCGACGGAGAACAGGCCGACATTCTGGTCCCATGCCGAGACAAGCCAGTCGGCGGCTGTGGCAGAGGGCAGGGACCCGGCCATGACCCAGGCGAAGAAGCGCCCGCCCGCATTGGCGTTCAGGCCCGGCGTGGCCTTCGCGGCCAGGGCGTCAATGATCTCACCGGCGTCGCGGCCCGTTTCCGGCAGGGGCGCCTCAAATGCGGCGCGCAGCTCTGCCGCGCCCGCCTGCGCCCCGGCGGGGCCGGTGTCCAGATTTTCCAGCCATTTCCGGGCATGGTGCCGGGCGCGCTCGAATGGGTCAGACATGTCGGCCTCCTTGAGGGTCCGTCATACGCCCATGCCATCGTCCCGCCACCCGGAATTTGCGTCGCACTGTACAGGCGGTCCGGGCAAACATGTGGCCCGGGCAGGCAGGCGGGGGTTTCCCCGTTGAACGGGCAGGGGGTTTGCCGCTAAAGCCAATGCATGACCAAGCGCAAATCCTTCCTCATCGCGATGTCCGGCGGGTCCGGCTCCGGCAAGTCCACCCTGGCCGAGGCGCTGCTGGACCACCTGCCGGACGGCAAGGCCGTGATGTTCGGGGAGGATGCCTATTACCACCCGATGAGCTTCTACGGTGACCCGGCGAACGAGGAAGAACGCCTCGCCCTGATCGCGACCATCAATTATGACGCCCCGGCCTCCAAAGAGGTCGACCATCTGGTGAAGGATCTGCGCGCGCTGAAGTCGGGGCAGGGGATCGACCAGCCCATCTATGATTATGATCGCCACGACCGCAGCACAAAGACGCGCCGGATCGAGCCGGCGCCGGTGCTGATCCTGGAAGGCATTCACGCGCTGTCCATGCCCAAGATCCGGCCGCTGATCGACCTGTCGGTCTATGTCGACACGCCGGACGATCTGCGCCTGGCGCGCCGGATCCGCCGGGACGTGGTCGAACGCGGGCGCGATGTGGAAAGCGTGCTGCAGCAATATCTCGGCACCGTCCGGGCGGCGCATTATCGCTGGACGCATCCGGCGAAATTCGAGGCTGACCTCGTGATCGCCGATGAAGGCCTGCCGGCCTATGGCAATGTGCGGCCCACGGGCGAAGCGCTGGAGCGGATGCTGGCGCCTGTGCTGGCGCGCCTCCAGACTGCCGGGGTCACCTGATCCCTCCGGGGCTTGTAACTGTTCTGTTCATGTTCGGCGCGATACAGTGCGCAGATCATGACGATGCGCGCGCTGTTTCTTGCGATGGGATTCCTGTTTGCGGCCTTGCCGGCGGCGGCGTGCGACATGGATGTGCGCCATCGCGGCCAGACGGTGGCGGACTATGTCGAAACCGTACAGCCCTGTCTGCGGCAGTGGCCGGCGGGCTATCTTGCCGATGCGCGGATGGAGGTCGATTTCCTGGCCCGCGTGAATGACGAGCGTACCTCGCGTGGGCTGAAACCGCTGCGCTACCGCCCGGAACTGCTGGACGCGGCCCGCTTCCAGAGCCTCGACATGGCGTACAATGGTTTCTTCGGGCACCAGAGCCCGGACGGGCGTCACCATGATGCGCGTGTCGCCGCCTTCGACCGCCGTGCCCTGGTCAAGTACAGCGCCGAGAATGTCGCCATGGTGGAAGCCGTCCGGAGGCGGTGGAACCAGCGGGATGCCGTTGCCCGGCTGCATGGCAATCTGATGGACAGCCCCGGCCACCGGGCGAACATCCTCAATCCCGATATTACCGACGTTGCGATGGGCGTGGTGCGGACGAAATCCGGTGTCTGGGTGACGCAGGTCTTTGTGGACCTGACCGGCGCGCTCCCGGCGCCGCTGCCGGTGCGCATGCGGCCGGGCCAGCGGCTGGACATGACGCCCGCCCTGCGCGGCTGGCACTTCCAGAATTTCGGCGCGAAGCAGGCGGGCAACCGCTATGTCGCACTGGGGAGGGCGATTCCGGCAGGCCTGCATGGGGATATCGAACTGACCGCGAATGGCCGGATGCGCGGGGAACAGCCGGGCCTCTACTACACGATCCGACTGCCAGGTCCCGCGGTGACGGTGGGGCGCTAGGCGTCAGAGAAAGCCCGCAATTTCCGCCAGCGATTTCTTGATCAATGCGTGCTTCGGCACCATCGTGCCGTCTGCCGGGTGGCCCGCGACGAGGATCAGGAAGGGCTTCTCCGTCTCCGGACGGTTGCAGATCCGGTTCAGGAATTTCATCGGGTTCGGCGTGTGCACCAGCGTGGCGAGGCCCGCCTCATGGCAGGCGGCAATCAGCAGGCCCGTGGCGATCCCGACGCTTTCATGGATGTAGTAATTCTTGCGGTCTTCGCCTTCGCGCACGCCGCCGCGGCGCTGGGCAAAGATGCAGATCAGCCAGGGCGCAGTTTCCATATAGGGCTTGTCGGCATCGGTGCCGATCGGGGCGAGGGCGTCCAGCCATTCCTCGCCCGCGCGGCCGGAATAGAATTCACGTTCCTCGGCCTCGGCGGCCTCGCGGATTTCGCGCTTCTTCTCTGCGCTGCCGACGCAGGCGAAATACCAGGGCTGGTGGTTGGCGCCGGAAGGCGCAGAGCCCGCCGTACGCACGCAGGCCTCGATGATGTCTTGCTGCACAGGCTTGTCAGAGAACTGACGGACAGAGCGGCGGGCCGCCATCCGGTCATGGAAGGCGAGGGCGCGGGCCAGCATGTCGTCTTCCGGCAGGTCGGCATAGCCGGTCAGGGGCACATGGGTGTCGGGCGAGGTTTTCATGCCTCACCGATACCATGAGCCTTTTTTCCGGCAACATCACTTACCGGTTATCGAACTCGGCACGGACGAGTTCCAGCCCCCGCCGCGTGATGCGGTAGGGCCGGCCGCCCTGCGAGGCGATGGGGCGTTTGCGCTTCAGCTTGCGGACGAGGCGCAGGCTGAAGCCCGGATAGCGCCAGCCATCGCGGGCGAAGCAATGCAGGTCTTCCGGCTTGTTGTGTTCGTTGCGGATGATTTCGATACGCCCGCCCTGTGCGAGCAGGTGGATTATTCTTCCGGCAACTCCGGCACGCCGACGGCGTGGAAGCCGGCGTCGACATGGATGACTTCGCCGGCGATGGAGTGGCCGAGCTCCGACAGGAGGTAGAGCGCGCAGCCGGCGACGCCGGACATGCGGGTGTCTTCCTTGAGGAGGGACCAGTCGCGGCCCGTGCCCATCAGGCTCTTGCCGCCGCGGATGCCGGCCAGCGACAGCGTGCGCATCGCGCCCGCGCTGATCGCGTTTACGCGGATGCCCTGATGGCCCAGGTCACGCGCGGCGTAGCGGGTGGAGGCTTCGAGTGCGGCCTTGGCAACGCCCATGACGTTGTAGGACGGCACGGTCCGCTCGGCGCCCAGATAGGTCATGCAGATCATTGCGCCGCCATCCGGCATGATTTCAGCCGCGCGGCGGGCGCTGTCGATGAAGCTGTAGACCGAGATGTCCATGGCGCGGCGGAAGCCTTCGCGGGTGGTGTTCTCAACCATGGAGCCGACCAGTTCGTCCTTGCCCGCAAAGGCGATGGAGTGGACGAGGAAGTCGATCTTGCCCCATTTCTCCTTCACGGAGGCGAAGGCGGCGTCCATCGAAGCGTCATCGGTCACGTCGGCGGGGATCATGAAGTCCATGCCGATGGACTCGACCAGCGGGCGCACGCGGCGCTCAAGGTTTTCGCCCTGATAGGTGAAGGCGATCTCGGCGCCCTGGGCGGCCAGCTGCTGGGCGATGCCCCAGGCGATGGAGTTCTGGTTGGCAACACCCATCACGATGCCGCGCTTGCCCTTCATCAGGGTGCCTTCGGGCGGGGTCCAGTCATCAGCCATGGCGCGAATCCTTCCTGCTTATCCTTGAAGAGAACGGCTAGGGGGGCGGTTGGCCCCCGTCAAGCGCGCTGGATCAGGCCGGCTGGTCCATATTCTTCAGGCCGACGCGCATGTCGGTGGCGGTGTAGACATGCTCGTCATCGACATAGACGCGGCCATCGGCGATGCCGAGGACCAGCTTGCCGCGGCGCACGCGCTTCATGTCGATTTCGTAGCGTACCAGCTTCTTGTCGGGCGTGATTTCGCCGGTGAAGCGCACATCGCCAACGCCGAGGGCGCGGCCCTTGCCGGGGCTGCCCGACCAGCCAAGCCAGTAACCGACGATCTGCCACATGGCATCAAGGCCGAGGCAGCCCGGCATGACGGGGTCGCCCGGGAAGTGGCATTCGAAGAACCAGAGGTCCGGCGTGATATCGAGTTCGGCGACCACATGGCCCTTGCCGAACTGGCCGCCATCCATGGTGATCTCGGTGATCCGGTCCATCATCAGCATCGGCGGGGCCGGAAGCTGGGCGTTGCCGGGACCGAAATAGCCACCCTTGCCGGATTCGAGCAGGTCTTCCTTGGAGTAGGAAGATTGGGGCGTGTGAAAGTCGTGCGGTCCGGACATGCGTAGTTTTCCTCAGCGTCTGTAACCGGACTTGAAGGCACTGGACCGCCCGGATTGTCAACTCATATGGCGCTGTTTTGGCCTCAGAGGCCCGTTTCACCGGGGTCGGCGCCCCACAGCGACGGCTCGGGTGCATAGCCCCGGAAATCCTGGGCCCGCACGCGGCACCAGCCCCGTGTGCAGGCGCCGAGATCGACCAGAACGCCCCGTCCGAGATCGGCCACAGCCTCTGCCCCCGGCATCGGGTCCTGGCGCAGCACGGTGGGGGTTTGCACATAGGCCTTGTGGCCGTCTTCCAGCATGCGGGCATGGACCCAGACTTCCGTGCCGGATGGGTCGCGTACGCGCCGCCAGTTCTGGCTTTCCTTGATCACCAGCAGGGGCAGGCCCTTGCGCTGGTACTCCCACAGCACCGGATGCTGTTTGGACGGGCCCGCCCGTCCGTTGACCATGGCAAATTTCAGCGTTTCGAAACGGGGGACAGGTTTTCCCGAGAATCGCGACACCCGCACCAGTTCCGGTGCCTGTGCCATGGCGGCCCCTCCAAGGAAGAACACGGCCGAGATAAGAAAGGGTGCCCACTTCATGTGCATCTGCTTCCAAAGCGAATTCTGCGACAAGATTCCACGCTCTGGTGAATTAGCCGTAAAATCTTCGGCATTGGCGTTCCGTCAGGGCTTTGCTAAGGCCTCCGCAGAGTCGAATATAAAAGATACAAAGGGTGCTCATGCCGACCAGGAAGCTGAAGATCGTCGTCACTCGCAAACTGCCGGCCGCGGTGGAATTGCGGATGAAGGAGTTGTTCGACGCCCGCCTCAATGAGGACGATCACCCGTTCACACAGGAAGAACTGGCTGAGGCGATGCAGACCGCCGATGTGCTGGTGCCCACCGTGACCGACCATATCGACGGCCGCCTTCTGGCGCGCGCAGGCGAGCAGCTGCGCCTCATCGCCCAGTTTGGCGCTGGTGTGGACAATATCGACGTGCAGAGCGCCATCCAGCGCGGCATCACTGTGACCAACACGCCGGGCGTGCTGACCGATGACACGGCCGATGTCGCCATGTCGCTGATCCTTGCTGTGCCGCGCCGCCTGAATGAAGGCGCGCAGATCATGGATGCCGGCGGTTTCGATGGCTGGACGCCGACCTGGATGCTGGGCCGCCGCCTGGCCGGCAAGCGCCTCGGCATCATCGGCATGGGCCGGATCGGCCAGGCCGTCGCGCGCCGGGCAAAATCCTTTGGTCTGCAGATCCATTATCACAACCGCAAGCCGGTCGGGGCCCGGGTCGAAGAACAGCTGGAAGCGACCTATTGGGACAGCCTCGACCAGATGCTGGCCCGGATGGATATTGTCTCCATCAACTGCCCGCATACACCGGCGACGTTCCACCTGATGAATGCCCGCCGGATCGAGCTGATGAAGCCGGAAGCCTTCATCGTGAATACCGCCCGCGGTGAAGTGATCGACGAGGCCGCGCTCGCCCGCGCCATCAAGGCCGGCAAGCTGGCCGGTGCGGGGCTCGACGTGTTCGAACGCGAACCGGCCGTGAATGAAGAGCTGATCGGCCTGCCGAACGTGCTGCTGCTGCCGCACATGGGTTCGGCCACGATCGAAGGCCGTACCGAGATGGGTGAGAAGGTCATCATCAACATCAAGACCTTCGCCGACGGCCACCGCCCGCCAGACCGGGTTATCCCCGCGATCCTCTGAACTGGTGCCAGCTAGCGCTTTGCTTTCCCGAGGTTACGTGCGCGTGCGCGGACGGAGGCGGCCGGATCTTCTTCTGCAAGTGCGAGGACCTTTTCGGCTTCGGCGGTGATGCCCGGATCGCGCTCAGCGAGGTGGCAGACAAGATCCAGTGACCAGGCCCGCAGGAAAGGGCGCCTGTGCGCCAGCAACGGGCGGGCAAAGGTGAGGAGGCGATCTGTCACTTTGTCAGGATAGGGCAGGAGGCGTGCACTCTGGCAGATGTGCAGCTGTGCATCCCAGGCCGTGATCCGGTCGAGGTGGTTTGCCAGCGTCACGCACTGATCCGGGGCAAGCGCCTCACCGTTTTCGGCGTGATGCTTGATCAGCCGGGTCGCGCCGGACGAAACCGCATCGTCTTCATCCGCAGACAGATCTGCCAGCATATCGAAATAGGTCTCGCCGGATCCATATGTTGCCGCCGCCTCAGTGAGGACGGAGGGCGACTTCCGGTCAAAAGCGGCAAGCTGGTTCTTTAGCGCGTGTGGCTCCGTCATCGCGCTTCCGATCCCTCATCAGTCCAGCGCGCCAATATAAGGCAGGCCGCGGTATTTGCCGGCGTCGTCCATGCCGTAGCCGACGAGGTAGCGGCCCGGGGAATCGAAGGCGCAGAAATCGACGCCTTTCTCTCCGCGCGGGGCCCAGGGCTTCTGGGTCAGCGTGCAGGTGATGACTTCCTTCGCGCCCTTGGCCAGAAGGTGATGCTTGGCGAAATCCAGCGTCCGGCCTGTGTCGAACACATCGTCCAGCAGCAGCACGCCGCGATCCTTCACCTGCCGCGACAGGTCTGCGCGCACGACCACGCGGCCGGAGCTTTCGCGGGCATCGCGATAGCTCTCCAGCCAGATCACATCCAGCATCGGGTGAATGTCGCGCCGGGCCAGCGCCTTCATCAGGTCTGATGTAAAGGGCGTTGCGCCGATCAGGATGGAGACAACCGTCCAGTCGCCAGTCAGGCGCGGGGCCAGCCGGTCGGCCAGTTCGTCGATCCGGGCCATCAGCTGGTCTTCGGGGACGATTACCTCGATGTTCGTGTTGTCGCTCATTCCGTCTCGTTTCCGTCGGGCGTTTCAGGCGCCGCCTCGTCGTCCGGGGGCGCCAGGGCGTCCCTGGGGGCGTCCGCCCTGTCGACCAGGGACAATTCGATCTGGAAGCTTTCCATGGGGGCCTGTTCCAGCACGACCTGAAAGCGGCCGTCGGATCCGGCGGACAGGCGGGCTGGCTGGATCGCACCGTACCGTGTGGCGACCGTCCGGCCACGCTCGTCTTTCAGGTCGACCTTCACCAGCGGGGTGTTGACCGTGGAGCGGGCCACGTTTTCGGCCCGGCCGGAGACGGTGACGACGGGGATCGTGTCGTTGAAGGTCCGCGAGCGTTCGATATCGGCGAATTCGATGCCGAACCGGTTCACCGTGAAGCCGGCCATCTTGTAGGCGCCGGCCGCTTGCGGAAGCACTTTCACCACATCATTGCGGAACATGATGGCGGCGACGCCCAGCACAAAGAACAGGACCGCCGTGCCGATCCAGGAGAGCAGGGCCGCCGTGCGGCTCTTGCGGCGGCGCTGTTCGCGCACCCGTTCACGGTAGATTTCATGGGCGGCTGCCGGGTTGGCGCCGGCCTTGTCTGTTTCCAGCCCGATCGGGGCGACAAACCACGAATGCCCGCAGGCGGCGCACTTCACAGTGCGGCCGCTTTCACCGATTGTTGAGTCATCGGCGAAATACTGTGTCTCACATTTCGGGCAGGTGAGGATCATGCCTTGGTCTTTCCTGCAATTCGCCTCAATAATCCAGCCATCCGGGCCAATCGATGGAGCCGATGAACCTCTCGAGACTCGACCCTTTTGACGATATTGCTGTGCGTCTGGATAACGTGTCGTTACGCTACGACACTTCGGATGACGTTCTTAGCGGTATTGATCTCAGCCTGAAACAGGGATCTTTCACTTTCCTGACAGGCGCGTCCGGCGCTGGAAAATCCAGCCTTCTCAAACTGTTGTACCTGGCGCTGAAGCCGACACGGGGCGACGTTTCCCTGTTTGGCCGTCCCACGGGGCGCCTGGCCCGCGACCAGCTGTCGGCGATGCGCCGCCGGGTGGGGGTCGTCTTTCAGGAGTTCCGCCTGCTGGAACACCTGTCAGCATATGAGAATGTTGCCCTGCCGCTGCGCGTTGTGGGCCGCAAGGATGCCGACTACCGGGCCGATGTGGAGGAATTGCTGGCCTGGGTGGGCCTTGGCAAACGCCTGCACGCCCGCCCGCCGACGCTGTCAGGCGGGGAACAGCAGCGCGTCGCCATCGCGCGCGCCGTCGTGACCCAGCCGGACATCCTGATTGCTGACGAGCCGACCGGTAATGTCGACCCGGAAATGGGGTCGCGCCTGATGCGTCTGTTCCTGGAGCTGAACAAGCGCCGGGGCACGACGGTGATCATCGCGACGCATGACCTCGGCCTCGTGCGGCAGGTGGAAGCGCCTGTTTACCGGCTGAACAATGGCCTCTTGGTGCGCGACGTGGAGTATGGCGGGGACGGCATGGCCGGCCGCCGGCGGACCGACCCGACAAAGGCGGAAGA
>MDSY01082993.1_pt1 | contig 13303 bp, 10 predicted proteins | sample 811131 | NCBI WGS metagenome assembly MDSY01 (sample SAMN05326643, study PRJNA326480) | marine metagenome | isolation source: seawater | place: Atlantic Ocean: South West | collected 2010
GACTTCACGGCTTCAACAATCGCATTGAGATCCTCAAAATCACGACGCAATGACTGCGCACTCGAACTCACAAAATTGATGGGGTTGTTCAACTCATGAGCAATTCCAGCCGTCAACTGCCCGATGGATGCCAGCTTCTCGCTTTGAATCAACTGCTGTTGTGCGGATTGAAGTTCATTCAATGTTCCCTGCATAGTCGAGTTGATTTCTTCCAATTCGAACGTTCGTTTTTTCACGCGTTCTTCCAACACCACATTTTGATCTCGGACAATTTTTTCATTCACTTGAGCCAACTCCAATTGCTCTTCTCGTGCTTTTGCTCCTTCCCGCTTCAATTGATTGATGCGACTCGCTAAAGCCAAAGACAACAAAATGACTTCAAAGGCACTACCCAAAGGAAGTGCGAAGAAAGTCCACTGATTGTATGGGATCAGGCCTGTATCCTTCAAAACAAACACCAGTACCGCGGCGATAAACACGGAGAATGCAATCAGAAAATACCGCGCAGGAGCGTAGCCCTTGCGCATGGTTATAATCGCTCCAGGGATCAGAAAGAAAATAGCGCCCGCGCAAAAATTGATGACGCTGTAACTCCATACCAACAAGTCAAAAACGGTCAGAACGAAAGCCACCACATAGAGCACGAAATAGACGTTCAACAACTTGTGCAACCAGGGAACGTAATGGCTCAAGCGCAAGAAATTCTGGGCAAAGACGATGGTCGTCAAACCGCTGAACACACCGAAAAAATGGGTCAAACGAAGATTCAACCAGGGTACATTCTCAGCACCAAATACCGGAGCGTATCCATTTAATACCAACTGAGTACCTCCAACCATGAGGATGTAAATGCTGTATTCCAAATAGCTCCGGTCACCAATACTCAGGAAAAGAAAGAGATTGTACAACAGCATCACCAGGATCACGCCGAAGTACGCCGCAAATAAAACGTCGCGTTCATGTGCTCCACGAAGCACCTCGCGCGGGCCTGTGATGCGCAATGGTATCAGCAAAGGCTTAGAAGATTGCAGACGAAACAATGCCTGAAGTTCTCCGCACTCCACCAGTGGAATGGGGAATGACGGATACGTGCCAATTCGAGAATCCACCGGTGTCTCGTGAAAAACGCCCCGTTCATAGGTGGCTATGATTTCGCCGTCGCACACCATGTAGCAAATCAATTCGTCGATTCCAGCATTCTGGATTTCAATCAATTGACCATTCTCTATGCGTGGATCAAGCTTTAGTCTCAGCCACTGCGTGTCATTGGACAAACCCAAATTGGGCACGACTTCAGTGCGCGGCACCCACTGCTCAGAGGCTGCCAAATCATTCACCTGAATCAACTCGGGAATTTCTTTTTGAGACAGCGACTCCAAACGCTTGCCAATGTAGCCTTGTCCTGTAAAAGAAGAAGACCAACCGAGGAGACAAAGAAGCACGAAGAGGCTGCGGCTATTCCATGCGATGATTGACCATCGAAACCTCTTTTTGCTCATCAAACTTCGATTTTGAATTGCAACTTCAATTCCCCTTTGGGCCCTTGAACACGGTGAACCATCCCCTCAGGATCCTGCCAGATTCCCTCCAACATCTCCTTCACTTCAGGATTTGCTATCTCCAATTGTTCTGGAAATGTATACCGTGCGATTGTTGCTCGAAGTTTCGGAGTCGGGTACGTAAAATACCCGTCGTTACCGATCCCTTCTTCAGTCAAGAACCCCAGTGGTGCTTGCATGCGTCGTGTCACCGGTGACGTGAGGGCAAACAAATGCCTTCCGCTCACCATGGTCAGAGTCGCCATGGCCGCTTTGATCAGAAAGGTTGCTTCGACGCCCATTCCTGCCAACTCAATGCTGTTCCACATTCCTCCCAACTCGTAAGCTCCTTCTTCAACGAAAGGCGCCATGAACGCTCCCAAATTAGGATCTTGGTTGCCAATCGCTTGCATCAATGGCATGGATTCAACAGATTCAGCCAAGTGCATACGTGCACCTCCCAAAATGCGTTCATCGAAGCCATCCACTCCAGATCCATTGGCAATTGCTGCAACGACTAACACGTTGGGGTTTCCAATCCAATCCCGGTTGAACGTAGCCAATTTTTGGATTCCATACGCCGCTAAAACAGCCTGATGGCCATCCACTAAGGCATGGCATCGCTCCGGATATTCATCCGCACGAAATACCCTCACCTCGGCCTGAGCAATTCGCTCCGCCTGGCGGGCTCGATCAATTGACGGATTCAGAGAACTGCTCATCCAATGCGAGGTATAAACGGGCATCCGGCATGGACTCACCCAGTAAAATTTTACGCGTTGCTTGGGTAGCGAATGCTCCTCCAGAGGCCACGTCTGAATACAACTGCGGCCACCCGACCAATGTCTGACCCACTTCTTGCAGACTTGCTACACCGCGTTCTGAAGCCTGGGACAAATCCACAAACAAGTCCAAATAAGCCGGCTTCCATCCAGGAGCAACGATGAGTTCCGTCATCATGGCTTCATCAATACGGCCGTGCAGATACCCTGGTGCAATCGAATCTGGCTGGTCATAGCGCTCAACGTCAAGCATGCCTCGGTCTGAAGTTTCCATAATCACGGGAAGCTTTCTTTCACGCGCTTCCATTCGAATGCGTGCCTTTATGGAGACTTCATCACACGCATCGCAAACGACATCCAATCCCTCCATGAAGGATGAAGCGTGTTCTGCAACGAAGCCATTCAAATGAAGTTCGACGGGGAAAAACGGATCAATCTCGGCAATTTCTCGTGCAGCAACGACTCCCTTGGGCATCCCCAGCGAGTATATCCCAGTTCGAATGCGGTTCATATTGGACAACTCCAACGTATCAAAATCAGCCAAACGCAGTCTTCCACAAGACCTTTCCATCACAAGAGACAGTGCATAGGAGCTCCCGACAGACAAGCCTACAATTCCAACCGTTTTTTGGCGCAACACAGCTTGCTCTTCACGGGTGATTCGATTCCGGTTCCGGTTCGTCCGGAGTTCGATAAAACCTTCTTTGTCGAGCACATGCACCATCATTTGACGCCAAGGATACCAGACCCAAACACCGCATTGCTCCCAGTCTCGACCATTGACATACGCCTGAACCTGTTCTGCGAGTGCCGCCGGATTTTGTTTCAAGGCTGGCTGACGTGTCACCAACAGCTCTATCAATTGATCTTCAAGGGTATCGCATACCTCACGCATTTCGCCCGCAGATCTCAATTGATTCCAGCGCAAACGGTCTGAGGAATTAGCTAACTCCAACAATTCAGGAGTCCACGAGGCGGTTGTGTACGATGCGTGCAAGAGAGACAAGTTGAAACTTCAAGTTCTAAGGAATAATGCCCCTTCACACAGCACACATGGGATGTTTTGAACATCTGTTTTTTCGGAACCACGCAACTTTCTCACAAACCTGCCGTAAGAGTGAGGCAGTAACAATTTGTAACAGATGACGCCCTTTCAATCCACACCTTCTATTTGGATCGCCTTTCGCAACCAAGACGTGGCCAGCACTCTTGTTGAGCGAATGCAGCCTTTTGCTCACGGCAAAAAACTCCAAGATGTGACTGTGGATCTATTGAAGTTCATGGGAGAAGTGAGCCGCTATCATCTCATTTGGCTGCTAGTCGATCACGACTCGAGTTCAGATGAAGAACTCATTACCATGGCGAAAAAGGCCCACGAGCAAAATGAGTTTTTTCGGTGTGCCGTTGTCGGTGCAGAGACTCCTGAAATTTGGCCCGCAGGCACGATTCACATGGACTCGAATTCACTTTCTACGGCCATTTTGGACCGCCTACGAAATGAGTCGCAAGCCTTGCGCATTACGAATAGTAGAATTCGTCACATGCGACGATTGCAAAACCGTTGAGCTATCGGCCCTCGTAGACACGGATGTGACCTCTTGCGAGCACATTGGCCATTTGTCGAATAGCCACCATGGCCGCTTCTGTTTCAACTGAGATCGTTTCCTTTTTCATTCTCAACACCAGCCAACCGTACAACGCGGTTAGCATCTGCTCCGTGGGATGCATCATGCTTCCTGCTCCTTGCTTTTTCTCTTGCAATTCCGTTAAAAAAGGCTGGGCACTTTCAAACGTCTTGACGTAATTCGAATCCTCCATAGGACCGGTTAGTAGATCATGCAAAAGCGCCAATTCAGTCAACGTTTCGATGGCATGTGCTACATGGCCCTTTTCCTGCAACCCTTCCTTTTTCATGTCCTGCGTCAACTTGAGCAACCACTCTAAGTCTGGGCTATCAACCCCGTTGAACATCGAGCGTATGGCTCCCACCTCAAAATCGGCTGCGCGCGCCAAATCCTCCATTTGCCAGACAAACAAGAGGTATTCGACGATATGAGACTCGCGCTTGTCTACTGCTGTGCTCATAGGGTATCCGAAGTCGAGGCCTCGTCAGAAACCTCAAGTTGTAAACGACTATTTAAAAACTCAAGTAAGGGCCCTGTGACATCCCAACCCGCTGAACCGTACAAAACACCTTCGCCTGACTGCCCCCAATTGAGGACAACATCGATGTTTCTTTCAACGGCAAATGCCTCCACCTCCGCGGTCAACATGATCGTCACTTCCGCTTGCAACGAGGCCTCCAAATCAGCCAAACGATTCGTTCCCTCCTGTTGCATTTCTCTCAGTGAGGTTTGAATTTCGCCCAGGCGACTTTGAACCATCTCAATTTCCTCTGCATTCGCAGCTGCCGAATTGGCATAATCAATCAGTTCCTTCGCTTCCGTTTGCAACGGACTGCTTTTCGATTCGATTTCAGCCTGAGCTTCCTGCAAAGCGATGAATAACTTTTGCTCTTGAGCAGCGATGAATTCAAATCGACTCTGGATCGAGTCCCCGTGAACAAATGCGATAACAGGCGTTGTTCCCGCCTGCAATTCTGGAGAAAGGGCTTCCGTTGGATTTTTCACCGTGACCCATGTGAGTCCAATGCACCAACAGGCCAAAACAACCAACAAGGCTACTACCAAACGATTCATTTGTCTGAGGTATTTAATTTTTGATGGGATTCTCGCATGCTCACAAACCTTAACAATGCCGATTCCGAAAGGGCTTTTCCCATCGCTTCGACTTCTTCCAAACCACTCACTTCATTGTGTCCCACCTTAAAAACCTGCTCGTACCGATCCAATTCAAACCGTAGCTGGTACTTTTCATTCCAACTGGAAACGGTAATGCGCATCAAAGGATGTGGTATGTGAGCTAGTGTTCGCATGAGTGGGAAAATGCGCTGCGAAGATAGAACTTAGGCGTCATGTCGAAACCGCAGAATCCACGAGCTGAATTTGACCGTCTTATGCAACAATGCAACCATGCCAGCGTGAGGGAATTGGCGTGGGCGGTGGGCAGCTCACCCCTGCTTTCTAACACTTCAGAAAGTGCGATGTTGAATGCTGATTTTTTCAACGTTGCATGGCAAGAACGCGTCGATTGGCTGCACGAACTCGACGCATCCTCTGAGCAAATAGCCGGTTTATGCGCTCACCTCGAATCGGGATCGAAGCGCCTCGGTAAGCGATTTGAACGGTTGATTTGGTATTGGTTTGAACAGCACCCTGCGTGGTCCATCCAAAAATCCAATTGGGTCATTTCGGATTCTGAGAGGACGGTCGGAGAATTTGACTTGATTGCCCTGAACCACGAGACCGGAGAGAATTGGCACATCGAACTGGCATGTAAATTCTATCTCAGCACCCGAAAAACACGACAATGGAGTGATTGGAAAGGGACCAATGTCCAAGATGACCTCCAGCATAAGATGGATAAATTAAAACAGCAACTGAACCTGAGCCACCATCCAGCCTCCATCGAACAGTTGAAGGCCAACGATATCCAAATCCATCGACGTGCTGGGTGGTTAAAAGGATGGTTTTTCCATCACTTTCGGGACATCTCCAGTCCAATTCAACCCCGATTGGCGGAAAGGCACTGCAACGTGGGGTGGTGGTGCACCCAAAGTGAATGGCATGCTTGGATGAGCCAATCCTCCGGAGGATGGCTGGAGCTTTCCTCACTTGAATGGCTGCAACCTGTGCACGCCATAGAGCATGCTCCCCAAAGTGCTGCGCACATTGCACAGCGCTGGATGAGTACCCCTCTAGACAAGGCGCAAATGCTTGCCCAAGTCATCGAAATCGACCAAAAAAGAGTCGAAGTTAGTCGCGGATTTGTTGTCCAAGATGATTGGCCTGGACTGCACCATCGGCAATGACCTAATTTCGCAACGATTCGAATACGGTCCCGGAAATCGGGTTAAACCAAAGAACGCCGGCCCCGTCTTTCTTTTTAACAGCATTTTTTTTATGAATTCCATACATCCGATGCGTCTGTTGCTTCTCGTAGGAGCAATTTTATGCAGTCAATTTCTAGCAAACGCACAGCGTGCCGGAGGGCGTTCGGCGGGAAGCACTCCCCCAGAAATTGGAGAAGTTATGGGGCAAGTGGTGGATGCTGTGACTAGTGAACCGGTCCCCTTCGCTGCAGTTTCAGTCATGAGCCTTCGCGACAGTTCGATTGCCGGCGGGCAGCTCGCAGACGAAAACGGTCAATTCTTCCTGAAAAATATTCCGCTTGGACGTTCCAGATTGCAGGTCAATTTCATGGGCTATGACCCTTGGAAGTCTGCCGCGTTTTCTCTTTCTCCTCGAACGGCCATTGTTTTCGATGCAGGTGTCATCCAGCTGCAATCACGAATCAACAACCTTGAAGAAGCGATCGTTTTGGAAGAGGCCAGCACGCTCGAAATGCTCATCGATCGTCGAGTTTTCAACGTTGGCAACGACCTATCCGCAGCAGGTGGAACAGCCAGCGAGTTACTTGTCAACGTCCCCTCTGTTTCTGTAGATATCGACGGTAACATTTCTTTGAGAGGGTCATCGAACGTACAGATCCTCATCGACGGGAGGCCTTCCGGAATGACCGGAGCGACTGAAAATGCTTTTTTGGAACAGATTCCAGCGAGCGCCATCGATCGGATTGAAGTGATCACCAACCCTTCGGCAAAATACGATCCTGATGGAATGGCGGGCATTCTCAACATCATTCTGAAGAAGAACAAACTGCAAGGATTTCATGGCCAGTTGCAGGCGACACCGGGAACTGGAGACAATTACAATAGTAGCATCTCATTGAATTTTAAAAATGAACAGTACAGCCTATTCAGTAGCGCAAGTTGGAACCAGCGCGATCAATTCAATATAGCGGAAACATTCCGCCGATTCGATGCGATAGACAGCACATCTGAATTGACACAAATGAAGGATGGCGACCGATTGCGCGCGAGCCTCAGCGGTAAAATCGGCGCGGAATGGTACCCTTCACCTTCTGAAGTGCTTTCCGTCAGCGTCAATTTCTCAGGCAACGAATCCACGAGAACAGGGACAACGCTCAATGACGAGGATTGGGACACCGGGTACCTTTTAAGTACGGAACGATCGGACACGAATGATTCCAAAGGAACCGGCCAAGACATCGATGTGAGTTACCGCAAAGAATTTGAGAACAATCCTTCCCACTTCTTTCGAGCTATGGTTCGACACTCCAACTCGGATTCTGACAACGAGAATTTCATCATAGAATCACTTCGTGGACTGGACGGAATGTCCATTGCGGACACGAACATCCAACACACTGCTCGAATCCGCACCGTCGCGCAAATCGATTTTGAAAAGCCACTTCCGAACGAAGGCAAGTGGGAGTGGGGTCTGAAGTCCAATATCAGCAATTCAACCGATGAGTATGTCTATCTCTCTCCTGATAGCTCTGTTTGGGAAAACGGCCTTTACGTCCCGATCAATGCACAGAGAAGCGGGTACGACTTCAACTACCACGAAGAAGTGCACGCCGCTTATTCGACGTTTGGACGCAAGTGGGGAGTCTGGGGAGTGCAGAGTGGATTGCGTCTAGAGCAGGTCTTCACCTCGGCGACGATTACAGGAGAAGACCCTTTTAAAAACGATTACTTCTCCGTTTACCCCTCCTTCAATATTTCAAGGCAGCGAAGTGATGAGGTCAGTTGGATTGGAAGTTATAGCCGTCGTGTCAACAGACCGCGAGGACGGCAAGTTTCGCCATTTATTGACGATCGAGACAACCGCAATATTCGTACTGGGAACCCCGAATTAAGACCGGAATACACCCATTCGATGGAATTTGGACACCAGTGGTCCAAAGGCCGGAAATCAATCACGACCTCCCTTTTTGTAAAGCAAACCAACGACGTCATTCGACGATTTTCAACGGTAGACGAAGCTGGAATTTCAACATCGTCCTACCTCAATTTGGACGCAAGAAGAGACGAAGGACTCGAGGTAGTAGCCATGTCTTCTTTAGGACGAGGCGGTTCATTCCGTTTTACAGGCAGCGTGTACCACCTAGCGAACTCCGTCGGGGATGTAGAGAATGCGTCAGACAATGAGGGATGGTCCTATTCGGCCAACGTTTTCGCAAACAAATCATTCGGCACAGATGGGCTTTGGAAATGGCAAGTCAATGGAATGCATCGCGGCCCTTCCGTCACGGCTCAAGGCCAATTCAACGGCTTTACGTTTGCGGATGCTTCTTTACAACGCAAACTATTCGACGGGAACTTGACGATTACCTTGAAACTCAGCGACGTCTTCAATACGCGACAATGGTCTTACAGTTCCGACTTCCAAAGACTCTATCAGGAAAGTACCTACAAGCGGGAATCTCAAAACCTCTTTCTCACCATCTCCTGGAATTTGGGTAAATTGGAAGCGGGCAAAGGACGCACAGGACGTCCCAGCAGTGGAGGGACATCAGGAGGGATGGACGGCGTTGATTTCTGATTGACGCTCCAATGGATAAGATGAGGTTTTCCACGGACGCTTCAGCACGGGCGGAAGAGGTGAAAACCGCTTGGTAAAAGCATTTACCACGGCATGAAACAGAGGGTTTCGGAATTTCACATCGCATTGCAATCGCCGGGGTAAAGCACCGATTGAGGACTTCACATCCAAAGCGGTACGTCCCATGTGCAACTCTTTCGAACCCGCCATTATACCGAGTTGGATAAATTCAAGCAACATCCGCTGGTAGATCGCGTGCGATTTTGTCAGCTCGGGTTTGAAGCCCACAAAAAATGCTTCTGTCGCGTCAGAGGTGACATATGCACATTGAAAACCAACGCGCTTGCCTTCTAAAACATAAACGGAAACAACGAATGCTTCCCCCCAGAAACGTTTGGATTCGATCAATTCCTCCAGGTGCAACGAACCCAACCGAAAGCCAGAACGCTCAAAAACCAACCGATACAATTCAATCAATTCGTGTCCTTCTTCCTGCAACTGCTCGAGAGACCACATTTCAATTTCAAAATCTTCAGACAACGATAGAATGCGCTTGAACTTGGTTCGAGATTTGGTCACAAGTGAAGGCATGCAATCTTCGAGCGTGTTCCACAAAGGATCGAGATGCACGATCATCTCTGGATCGAACTCCATCGGAGTCCATCCAGGGAACAAAGCCGACTTGCTGGCTCCGTCCCGAATGACAGTATCCTTTGCCATGACAACTTGCGGTATGCGATTCCCCCAATCACTGGCAGAATGAAACATGCTGTTTTCGACGCAGTCCTGTTGCTGTTTATAGGAAACATCCGGTGTAAATCGAAACCCATGGTCTCCACTTCCGAGGGTCGTCCCCATAACGCGAACAGAAAATTTCAGTCGGCCTGATCGCCCGTGCAACAGGGAGCTCACGGTATCAAACACAAACGATCTACTCTCCAAGTGACCGGACAAATTCACACTTTCTGCCACAGCATCTTCTACAAATGAAATTCCTTTCAACTGGCCTTTAAAATGCCACATTAACGCCGCCACATTACGTGTTTTCGACGAAAGCAAAGAACGGACCATACGCGAGTCCAAGAAAATAGACGGGCGATTTGAACGTTCAATGAGCTCATCCCACTCCATCCAATCAACGACATCGAGACCGGATTCATTCCAATACCAAGAGGCTTCCCAACCCGCTTGAAGTGCGTAAGAACGGTGTGAATTCAATTTACAGGAGTCTCTGATTTCATACCTCGTCCCATCCAAAACCCACCACCAACAAACAACAGCAACAGGAGATTCGCTAAGCCACTCCATCCCGCAGACGATGACTTTTGGTATTCCCAAACCACCTCATGCAATCCACTCGGCACACGCAATCCGCGAAAGACATAGTTGACCCGGATCGGTGAGACCAATTCTCCGTCTACTTTGACTGTCCATCCAAAGGGATACCACATTTCAGAGAACACGACCAGTGCTTCTTTATCTATGTTCACCTCGTACTCAAGAAAATCCGGAGCATAGGACATTAAATCCACTCCCCCATTGGCCCCCGGTGACAACCCCTCCATCTCCGTCTCAAATTCTTGGTGAATGACGCCCGCTTTTGAATCTCTTAAAGCGGCCACGGCGTCAATCTCCTGATCAGGCGAATCTGCAAAACTCCAATTCGTGGCCACCCATCCGGCTCCATTTGGATTCGACACCGGAAGCGGTTCGTCCATTTGATCAAACAAGATGTAGCGGGTGTTGAGCATTTTGTGAGCGATCAATTCACTCATGCCCTCGGTCGGAGAACGCTTTTGCGCAACGTCTACAAAACGCATGCCTTCTGGCAACAGCACCCGATCAATAAAATCTTGATACCGTCTCAGCTTGGCCCCGTGATAGCCGCCTACACTCTGGAAAAAATAGGATGTCTCCGCATCATTGAAAGGTGACCCCCACTTGAACACACGAAATGGATCGGCAAAGCGCAAAGCGCCGAATTGAGCGATCACTTCCATGCGCTCTTTTTCGGAGCGAGTCGTACGTTTCCCATCAAACAACGACTCATAGTGAGTCAACAATTTCTGCGCGTCGTCTTGAATTTCTGGGTGCTGTGCACTTTCTACAGCCAACAGCCCCATCATAGCTGGAGATGGAGAAAAGGGGAATTTAGCGTCAGCCGACTTGACCCAGTTTCTATAGACACCACTGGTCATTTCGTCGTTCGAATAGCGACGGTCTACTGACCACAAATCGGCCAACCCCAAAAGAACCAAGGCTGCCAAAAAGAGGTGGTTTTGCCGCCGGATCTGCATCCATGCTGCGACGACCAAGCCGGCGACCAACCACAGTCCCATGGTTCTTAAGACGTCAGCTCGAAATAGTTCGATACGCGAACCAATCGCTTGCCTGAAGCCCAATTGATCAATTGCTCGGTCCGGACGAATGGAGGATTGAAACTCAAAGAACGTCTCAGGGACTGCATAAAAAGCACCAAACAATGCGAACAGGCCCACAAACCCTGCCGCCCATCGACGCAACGCTTTTTTTCTGTCGCCTCCTACCTCTTGAGCTAAACCAAGCAACTCGCGCAAGGCAAGACCTGCTCCCAAAACAACGGATAATTGCACGACGACCAACATCATTTTCGTGTCCCTAAACTGGTTGTAAAACGGAACGGAATCAAGGAAAAATTCCATCAAAGCCGAGGGTTCTCGCCTCGAAAGAAGCACCGCCAAAATTGAAACCAGCACTAGCGGCCATTTCAAACGGTCCCTCCCTACAAGCAGAAAAACCAGACACAGCAAACAGGCAATGGCTCCAAAATAGAATGCTCCACCCGAAAACCGCTGTTCGCCCCAGTACAAGGGGTCGTTTCCGCCTTTAATATCAGGACACATGATGGACCACCATTCCCCTGCAGCCATGCTGTATTCGAGGATGTAATCCGTTGCCAATCCCTGATTTGACTGGGCCGCATCGACGGCCAGAATTTGGTCACCGCGCATTGTATGCTGTGCGTATGCCTTCGTTTCAATGAGCCCAGGCAAGCTCGGTAGAACACCAACAATTCCAGCAATCATAAGCCAAAGAGTCGGCTTTAATACGCGCTTCCATTGCCTCGATTCACGACCCAATCCGACGATTTCCGTAATCCCTACTCCCACCATCAGAAACAATAAGTAGTACGTCATTTGAGGATGGCCTGCGGCAACATGCAATGCCGTGAACAACGCGGCCAATGCAGCCCCTCTCCAAACATTGCGCCGATAAGCCCAAATTACTCCAGCTATAACTCCTGGCATGAGGGCTATGGCGCGAACCTTGGTGTTATGCCCAGCACCCAAATAGAGGATGTTGACAGTAGAAAGCCCAAAAGCCACAGCACAAAATGTTGCAATCAATGGGTTCGCTCCCACGGCTAAAGCAAGCAGATATGCTGCCAACATCGCCCACCAGAGGGTCGCTACGGGCGACGAACCAAATACATTCTGAACCAATCGATGCAGTTGACGGGAGACTGACAAAGAATCTGGAGCCTTGGAAATCTGATCCGATGGCATCCCTCCAAACATGGAGCCCGTCCACCCACTGTGCGCGCCGGTCAGGACTTTGTGATCAGACAACTCCTTAGACATTCCTTTGAATTGCTGCACATCTCCTTGCCGCAATTGAAAACCGTCAAATGATTTCGCGTAAAAAAAACAGGCCACAAGCGCAAAGAAGGCTAGCGCCAATAGGTGAGGCCATGCTCGTTCGAGCAATGAACGGAATGAAGAGCGATTCATGAACTTGTAGGGTGTGGTGGCCAACAATTTACGACGCAAGACTTGAGCGACTTATTCCTTGTCCTTCAACTCCTCAAAATCCACGTAATCCCCCAGTTTTTGATCCTTTGGGGATGGAGACTCTTTAGGCGTTGAACGGGGAGACTGACCGGTTTGGGTCGGCCCTTGGCGATTCGACCACCTGCGTGCCATCCGGTCCAACCATCGGAATACAAACCAAATGAGAACAACAGTCCCAATTGTACGGATCAATCCTGCTAACATATTTACTTGCTTAGGTACAAGTTACGTTCGCTATACACTTTTCGAAAGAATGGATCTTTCAAATTCGGAATGAATTGAATGCCCTCGCCAGTAGATTTCATTTCAGGACCAAGCTCCTTGTTCACCTCAGGGAATTTCTCATAAGAGAAAACAGGAATCTTCACGGCATACCCTTCCAATCTTGGCTCGTGAGGCAAATCCTCCAGCTTCGCAGCCTTCAGCATCACCTTGGTTGCATGATTCACGTACGGCTCACCGTATGCTTTTGCAATAAAAGGAACGGTCCGCGAGGCTCGTGGATTTGCCTCAATGATATACACCTCATCGTCCTTGACAGCAAATTGGATATTGATCAACCCCACTGTCTCCAGCGCAAGCGCAATCCGTTTGGTGTACTCTTCGATCTGGGTAATGATCAA
>MDSY01152206.1_pt1 | contig 13302 bp, 10 predicted proteins | sample 811131 | NCBI WGS metagenome assembly MDSY01 (sample SAMN05326643, study PRJNA326480) | marine metagenome | isolation source: seawater | place: Atlantic Ocean: South West | collected 2010
GCCATTTTGTTGAATTTGGTATTGTATTTTTAATGTTTACAATTGGTTTGGAATTTAGTTTACCCAAGTTAAATTCAATGAGAAATATATTGTTTGGTTTAGGAGGATCCCAAGTCCTAATAACACTTTTCGTTGTCATAATGTGTGGTGTTTTTTTTGGATTGCAATTACCTTCAGCATTTATTATTGGCGCAGCACTTACGATGTCATCTACAGCGATAGTATCTAAGATTTTGATTGAGAGATCAGATTTAAATAGCCGACATGGGAGACTATCCATTGGGATTCTGTTGTTTCAGGATATTGCGGTGATATTTATTTTAATATTGATTCCTGTATTTAATAATCTAGAGGCAGATTTATTTAAATTGATTATCTTTGCATTATTAAAAATTGTTTTTTTATTATTTATTGTGTTTAAGGCGGGCAAACCAGTGATGAACTTTTGGTTCGATGTTGTTGCAAAAAATAAATCGAGGGAATTATTTGTGTTAAATGTTTTAATGATTACTCTCATTTTCTCTTATGTAACAAAAATGGCTGGTTTATCATATGCTCTAGGCGCATTTCTTGCTGGCATGATTATCTCCGAAACTCGATATAGACATCAAGTTGAATCAGATATTACTTCATTTAGAAATATTTTATTAGGCTTATTTTTTATAAGTGTCGGCATGATGTTAAATATCACGATATTTAAAGATAATCTCTCGCTAATTATTTTATTATTCTTAACTTTTACAGTTTTTAAAATTATTCTAATCACTGCTTTAACAACCATGTTCAAGTATGAGCTAGGTGTGGGGATTAGAACAGGAGTCATCTTATCTCAAGCTGGAGAATTCGGTTTTGTAATTTTAGCGCTAGGTCAAAAAAATGCAATTATCACAGGGGATATATTTCAAATAATATTATCTGTATGTTTATTATCTATGTTGGTAGCACCAATATTGATTCCGTTCAATGGTCGAATAGCTAGATGGATTGCGAAAGGATATTCAAAAAAATCAGAAACTCTTGTTAAGCAAATTGAAGGGGTAGGACATGATTATTCAGAACATGTGATTTTATGTGGTTACGGGAGAAGTGGACAATATCTTGGAAGATTTTTAAAAGAGGAAAATATAAGTTTTATCGCAATCGATATGGATTTAAATAGAGTAAGTGATGCATCCATTGCTGGAGAAAATGTTATGTATGGGGATGCTAGTAGAAGGATTGTTCTCAGAGCAGCAGGAATTGAAAGAGCAAAGGCAGTAATCGTTGCATACACAGATGACAGATCAACAGAAAAAGTGCTTAACGTTATTAGAGAGTCTTATCCAATTTTACCGGTAATTGTCAGAACTAAAGATGAATCATCAGTAGATAAATTACAAAATGCAGGAGCAACAGATGTAGTTCCTGAGGTACAAGAGGGAAGTTTGATGCTAGCGTCACATGCACTTGTCTTGCTTGGAATACCTCTAAGTAATGTAATCAAAAAAATAAGAATCTTTAGAAGTGAAAGATACAAAATGTTTAGAGGATATTTTGCTGGGGCAACGGATGTTGATGAAGAGACTTCTAGTCAAGACTTACCTCAACTTCACTCAATTGAAATAAAAGAATATTTTTCTATTTGTAATAATTTAATTTCAAATATATCTTTGAAGAATTTAGATGTTGAAATTCAATATATAAGAAGACCTAATATGTTAGAAAATATTGAGCCAAGACCAGATATTGTATTATCCGCAGGAGATATATTAGTAATTATAGGCACTCAAGAAAACATAAATTTATTTGAAAAATATACCATTAATGGAGAATAGATAGTGTCTGCAAGAGCCGTAATTATTGGCGGAGGAGTTGTAGGTTGTATAACTGCAATCAAACTTAAGGAAAGTGGATACGATGTAACTGTAGTGGATAAATCATTTGTAGGGGAAGAATCGTCAGCAGCAGGAGCAGGTATTATTTTTCCATTATTGCCATGGAATTATGAACCAAGAGTATACCAATTATGTTCAGGGGCATCAGGCTTCTATAAGAATTTATCAGAAAAACTAATTAAAGGCGGATTTGGTGACCCAGAATTTATTGAGTCAGGCATGATTTGTATTGAGCCATCAGATAAGAAAGAGATTGTGCAATGGGCTAAAAAAAATAATTTTAAAATTAAAGAATGTTTTTATAATAATAGCCCCTCATGTGAACTTGTAAATGTTGCACAAATTAATCCAAAAAAATTAATGATATCTCTGAAGAATTATATTTCAGAACTTGGGATTAAATTAATTGAAAAATGCAATCTACAGAAAATCCAAAAAAACTTTAATTATTCAAATGGATGGCCAACTGATAATAATGACTTAATTGAAGGAGATATTTTTATTGTTACTGCCGGAGCTTGGAGTTCAAATATAATAAATAACGGCAAAAAAGAAATTTACCCTGTTAGAGGGCAATTAATCAAATTTAAAAAATCAAGCATAAAGCTTGATAAAATTTTATATTCAGAAAATTTTTACTTACTGCAGAGAAAGTGTGGAGCAATAGTGGCAGGGAGGACTATTGAGAATGTTGGTTTTGACAATACAACTACAATTCAAGCAGCTTTTGAGTTAAAAGAAAAAACAATTAGCCTTATCCCAGAATTAAAAGAATCTAAACCCTTTGAACAATGGGCAGGATTGAGACCTGGAATAAAAAATAATATTCCACTCATAAAAATGGATAAATTCCACAAAAATATTTTTATTAATTCTGGACATTATCGATATGGAATCACAATGGCACCAAAATCGGCTGATGAAATATTAAAATTAATTTAAATTTAGGAAAATATGGAAAGAATTAAAATTATTTGGAGATTGGTCGATGGAAAGGTAGGCCATGAAAAACAATCCCTAGCATTAGTGAATAATATAAAAAGTCATACAAAGTGTAAGGTCTATAATGTTGATGTTCACAAACTTCAGAATCCTATTATCAGTATAATATTTAAAAGTTATAATTTACCAAAAGGTATTGATAATCCAGATATTGCTATAGGAGCAGGCCATAAAACACATTTGTATTTATTGGCAATTAAAAGATGTTTAAATGCAAAAATTGTAGTCATCATGAAGCCAAGCCTACCCCATATGCTTTTTGATTTGTGCATTATCCCAAAACATGATTGTATAAAAAGCAGTGCTAATATCATTACTACCCAAAATAGTTTAGTCAGCTTCAATTCGAATCTTAACAAAAAAGAAAATATAGGTTTAATTTTAATAGGAGGACCCTCCAAGCATTATTTTTGGGATTCTAAGTTAGTTTTAGAAGAGATAAGTAAGATTTCAAAGAAATCTAAGTTTAGAAGGTTATTGTTGTCTACCTCAAGAAGAACGCCATTTGATTTTGTTGACGAATTAAATAAATTAAACATTTCTAATATTAAAGTCTATGAACATTTAAAAATTAAAAGTGACTGGCTTAATAAACATATCAATAAGGTAAAGAATATTTGGGTTACGAATGATTCGTATTCTATGATAACCGAAGCCCTATCAAGTGGTGCAGATGTAGACATCATAGATCTTAAAGTAAAACAAAATTCAAAATTATCTAAAGAGATAAAAAAAATTAAAAATAATATTAAAAGAAAAATACCTGTTCAAAATGAAGCGGAAATAGTCGCTAAATTTATTAAAAAGATATGGTTTTAAATAAAAAAATTTCTGTCTTACAAGTATTACCAGATCTCAACTCAGGTGGTGTTGAAAAAGGTGTTTTGGAGGTTAATAAGTACCTTATAAAAAAAGGACATCGTTCTATTGTGATATCTAATGGCGGGAGGATGGTAGATGGGTTAATTAGTGATAATGGAGAACATTATAAGTTAGCAGTAGGTAAAAAAAATCTTCAAACTTTATTTATAATCCCAAAACTTATTAAGTTTATCAAAAAAAATAAGATTGATGTTGTCCATGCCAGATCAAGATTACCGGCATGGGTATGTTATTTTGCTTTAAAATTTATTGAAAAAAATACTTGTCCAGCTTTTATAACTACATTTCATGGGACGTATTCTGTTAATAAATACAGTAGTATTATGGCAAAAGGAGATAAGGTAATAGTTGTCTCTAAAACAATAAAAAAATATGTTTTAAAAAATTATAAAGTTGACAAAAAAAAACTATTTCTTAATTATCGAGGTGTTTCAAAAAAAGAATTTTCTCCGAGATATTCTGCTTCTAAAGAATGGTTAAAAATATGGTATGAAGAATTTCCTCAAACCAAAGAAAAAATAATTTTAACTATTCCAGCAAGGATTACTCGAATCAAGGGACAAGATCACTTTATTAAGGTTATTGATAAAATTGTGAAAAAATATCCAAATATTCATGGTCTTATAATTGGAGAAGAGAAAAGCAAAAGTAAATATATGAGAGAATTAAGAGATCAAGTTACAAGTTTTGGCCTCGATGAAAATATTACTTTTGTTGGTTATCGCAAAGATATAAAACAAATAATGTTCATTTCAAGATTGGTTTTCTCATTAACAAAAGTTCCAGAGGCATTTGGTCGAATATCTCTTGAAAGTTTAAGTTTAGGCGTTCCTGTAATAGCATATTCTCATGGGGGAGTTAAGGAGCAGCTGAGTGAATTACTTCCGGAAGGGCTAGTTAATGTTGGAAATATTAATAATGTGGCTAAATTAGCTTGTAAGTGGATAAATAAACCACCAGTAATAAAAATCAATAATCATTTTACATTAGAAAAAATGTTAGAAAATACGTTAAAAATATACAAAAAAATGGTAAGAGAAATAAAAAATGAGCATTCTAAGAAAATATAATCAAATAAAACCAAAGGTAAAAAATTTCTTAAGAAAGAAGCCTTTTTTGTCTCTTGACGAATTTAAAGGAAGAAGTGAATGCTTAATTGCAGGGCCATTTCTTGGTGAGTTTGGTTGGGAACTTATGCAGTGGCAAGGTTATATAAGACAACTTTCAAAATTTTATAAAAAAACGATTGTTTATGGCAGAGCTTCCTCTTCATATTTATATGAAGATTTTGTATCGGAATTTAGAGAATTAGACGTATCATCATGGGATTCAAATGCATATGAATTAAAAAATTTCAATTACACTAAATGGGCGGAACAATTCGAAGGGCTAGATATACTTCTTGCAGACAATAGATGTAAAGAGCTTCAAGGATTATTACATCAAAAATTTATATCTTTTGGAAAGAAGAAGAAAGAAAATGGATTTGATTTAATTATTCATGCAAGACAAATTCCAATTTTTGATGGAAGTAAAAAGAAAGCGTTAAGAAATTGGCCGTTAGATTCATGGGAAAATGTATGTAATTCTTTATCACATCTAAAAATTGCAGCAGTTGGCATAAAGGACTTATCATATGCTCCAAGAAACGCGCAAGATCTTAGAGGAATAGAAACAGAAAAACTATGCTCTATTTTAGCAAGTTCAAGGTGTTGTGTAGGGCCCTCATCAGGCCTAATGCATCTAGCTAGCCTTTGTAAAACTCCACATTTGGTTTGGACTTCAGAATATAATGGCTCTAAAAGGTTCGGGGGCGTAAGTTATAGATATCAAAGAAGTTGGAATCCTCATTCAACAAAAGTTAAAGTAATTAATGAAGAGGGCGATCAACCCTCATATGAGTATGTAAAAAATGAAATTTTAAATTTTTTAAAATAAAAAAATACATTAATTGAGATTCAAAAAATAAAATATCAATGAAAAAAAAAGAAAATATATTGATCATAAAGCATGGTGCGCTAGGTGATCTTATTCAGGCTGATGGAATATTCAAGTCAATAAGGTTAAAACACATATATGCCAATATAGTATTAATTACATCTAAAAAGTTTTTAACATTAATGGCAAAGAGCCCATATATTGATGACTTTTTGATAGATGACAGACTTTCCTTAATTAACATAAATTTTTACATTAATTTCTTTAAAAGAGTAAATCGATTTAATTTTTCTGTTATTTATGATTTACAAAATTCACATAGAACATATATTTATCAAAAATATTTTCTGCGAAATGCAGAATGGGTAACAACAAAAAGAAAAGACCATAAAATATCTGGACTAATGGGCCTAATAGAAATGTTAGAGAAAAATAATTTAGAAACTAAGGATGCTTTGAAACCTAACATTTCTTGGTTATCTTCAGATGTATCAGGCATTTTAAAAAAAAATAAAATTTTTTCAAGATATATTGTTCTTCTTCCCGGTTCATCAAAAGAACATAAACAGAAGAGGTGGCCTTTTTTTGGAGAGTTAGCAAAACTTTTTTTATTAAAAAAATATCAAGTAGTAGTAATATTAGGTCCAGAAGAATTAGAGTTAGAACAATCAATGACAGGAATAATTTTAAAAAATATGCAGTGGAGTAAATTATCAGGCGTTATAAAAAAATCTTATTTTGTAATTGGCAATGATTCAGGACCTAGCCATATTGCCTCATGTTTAGATATTAATGGATTGGCTCTGTTTGGAGATTCAACGTCACCATCCAGATCCGGATTAAAAAAAAGTAAATTCGATGTTTTACAGGTAAAGGATTTAAATAAATTAAGCCCCGTTGAAGTGTTTAAAAAAATGATTAAAAATCTGAAAAAAAATTAATCATGCTTAGTTTTATATAAATTATTTACGGCAAGCATAACCCCAATCAATAACCATACAATAGCACCATATTTATTTGAAAAAAAACTGGTATTTGATGCAATTGGTAAAAAACAACTAAAAATTATACAAAATATTAATGAAAAAAAGAACCATGCCTTTTTTAAATAAAATATTTTAAGTGAAGAGAATGCTAAAGAAAAAACCATAGTGTAAAAAATAAGATATCCAAAAATGCCTGTCTCAGCTAATAACTGTAATGAAATATTATGAGGATGAAAACAAGCTGCATTTCCAAAAGACATATAAAATTCTGTAGAAACATTAGCAAAGGTATTACAAGCTTCTCTATATTTATGAAGCCCGACACCATAGTAGGGCGACTGAATCCAAATTTCGTAAGCTGTTCGCCAAACAAATCCATAATCTGAACTTTTCCAATTAATAATTTTAGTTATAGTTGAGAAAAAAGATCTCTCCGTTATACCCGGGAAAAAATAAGAAAAAATTAATAAAAATAAAAAAGAAATTGAGGAAAAGGTAACTAATTCACTTTTTGAAATTACTTTATCAAGAATCAAACCCGATAACATAAATATAATACTAAAAAATATCAATAGAAGAGCCATTCTTTCCCCAGTAATAAATACAGACAGAAGCAATAATAAAGAAAATATAAAAAAGCATACTGGGATGTAGCTTTTGAATAATTTTAATTTATACTGCAAAACAAAAAATAATGGAGGCAATAGGGATAGCTTGGCAATCCAACTGCCAACGTGAGGTTTCCCTTCAAAAGGTCCAGTTAGTCTACCTGTAGGAAGTTTTTGAAAACCGAAAACGTCATACTCGAAAAAAAATTGCCACCAGGTATCAAAAATTATAAAAATAAGTATTGCTATTAAGGAAAAAAGAAATTTTTTAAGAGATTTTAAATCGTTTAGAATCCAAAAAGCTAATGCCATTGCAAATATAGGCCATCTAATAAAAAATAATGAGTATGCAAAGGTTTCAGATGGATCAATGCTCAATGCCGAATTTAAAGTAAGGCAATAAACAGAAAAAGCTAAGGCAAAGTAGAACCATTTTTCTTTTGCCCATTCCCACCCAATATTTTTATATGAGTGATATAAAAATAAAATACTAATTAAGACTATTGTGACATCCGCCAAAGTTCTTGAGAATATTAAAAGCATAGGGAGAAGATAGGGAGAGTAATTTTTTACACTAGCAATCATGATTTAAGCTCGCAAATAAGTTCTTTCAATGGCTTGTTCCAATCCCCTAAGGTTGATTGTCTAAAAATTCTAATTGATGGATACCACGGTGAATCTTTTCTTTCGCTCATCCATAAAAAACTTGATTTTTCCGGAAGAAGTAAAAAAGTTTTTTTACATAGTGCGCCTGCTAGATGCGCGATTACTGAGTCAACAGATATTACAATGTCCATCATTTTAATAAGTGATGCAGTATCAGAGAAGTCACTTATTGAATTTTGATGATTAATAATTTTAGAATTATTAAGTATCTCTAAATCTTCATGAGGCATCTCTTTTTGAAGAGAGTAAAATTCAAAAGGAAGAGACAATAATTCAGAAAAATCATCAAGTGACATACTTCTGTTATGGTTATTTTTATGTAGTGGATTTCCAGACCAACTCAAACCTACTCTCAAATGATTACTATTTTTAAATTTTTCTTCCCAAATTTTATTTTTATTTAAATTTGTTAACAAATAAGGGCATTTATTTGGAACATTTGAAATTTCAGTTTTGAAGGCAAAGGGAAGGCTCATAATAGGAGAATAAAAATCAAATTCAGAGGGTTGAATATTTTGGTCGACTACCTCTATCTCAACATCCTGAGAGCTTATTAATTTATAAAAAGGCTCTGTGACCTCTAAAATTATTTTTTTTGGGTTTAATTTTCTTAATAAAACTATATATCTATAACACTGAATGAAATCTCCATGGCCTTGTTCAGGATATATAAAGATGACTTTATTTTTTATAGATTCATTTCCAAGCCATAATTTTTTTGGGTATGTTCTGGCCCATTCTTTTGCAAAGCTTTGCCACCTATATTCATATAGTTCCCACCCATTTTTATAATTCCCTTGATAAAGATAGAGTACAGATTTATTCCAATAAGACTCTGGGAACTTGGGATCAAGGGAAATACATTTATTAAAATCTACCAATGCTAAATTTAATTTTTTTAATGCCTGAAAAGATAAACCACGATTACTATAAAAGTATCCTGTAGTTGGTGATTTATTTATGCATAGGTTGAAGTAGTCAATAGATTTGTTGAATCTATTCATTTTGAAAGCAGCTAAACCAGCATTGTTATAGAAGATTGCAATAGTTTTATCAATTTTTATGCATTTAGTAAAATATTCCAAAGCATCCTTTGCTTGACCAATTTCTAGTAGGTTTACTCCTATGGCATTTAAAATTTTTAAATTTCCAGGAGCTAATTCAATTGCACTCTTAAAACAATCAACAGCCTCATTATGAATTTTAAGATTAGTTAAAAGCTCTCCTTTTTTTATATAGGCTTCTAGGTACTCCGGAGCTTTTTTTATTGTTATTGTAAAAAACTCAAGAGCCTTCGGGAGATTTTTATGATTAAGATAAGCATTTCCTAGATTAAAACTAATCATAGGTTGGTTTGGATTTATTTGTAGTGATTTTTCAAGCAATGAACATCCTTTTTTATCCTCACCTATTTGGAGATTTAAGGTCCCAAGACTATTAAATAAGTCAGCACTCTCCGGATATTTAGAAATTAAATATTCAAATCCTTTTTTTGCATTTCTTAAGTCCCCAGATTGATGAAAGTGTATGCTTTCTTGAAATATATCATCATCATTTTTTTGTTTATTTGATACCATAAATTAATGTAATCATTTGGTCCAATTACCTGATTTGCCTCCAGATTTTTTCAATAACATAATTTTTGAAATAGATAAATTTTTGCTAAATGACTTACACATATCATATATTGTTAGCAAGGCGATAGAAACAGAAGTGAGGGCTTCCATTTCAACTCCTGTTTTACCAAAACATCTAACTAATCCTTTACAGTTAATCATATTATTTTTATTATCAATAGAAAATTCAATTTCAATTTTTGTAAGATTTAAATTATGTGCCAATGGTATTAAATCTGAAGTTTTTTTTGCTGCTTGGATACCTGCAATTTTAGATGTTGATAGAACATCACCCTTCTTATTCTTATTTTCAATAATTGCGTTAATTATTTCCTCATTAAGTATTATAGATCCATGAGCAATCGCTTCCCTTAAAGTAGTGTTCTTTTTTGAGACATCAACCATGTTGGCATCTCCATTTTTATCAATATGAGTAAACATATATTTTTCTTCCGATATAATTTAATATTATTTCAATGATAATATTAATCTATGAAAAAAACTTTATTATTATTTATTTTCTTAAGCTCTATTGTATTGCCTAATAATTTGCCTGAATTAGGTGACTTCAGCTCCTCCAAAATAAGTGAAAATGAAGAAATTTTTATCGGGAGACAAATTTTATTTCAAGTTAATCAAAGCGATAGCATTATTCGCGATATTGAGATTTCAGACTATCTTGATTTATTGGGCCAAAGACTCATAAATGCAAGCACAGACCCTGCGAAAAAGATTGAATTTTTTATTGTGAATGATGCATCAATAAACGCTTTTGCAATGCTTGGTGGTGTTATAGGAGTTCATTCAGGATTATTCCTCGCTTCAAATACAGAGTCAGAGTTGGCTAGCGTTATAAGTCACGAGATAGCGCACATAAATCAAAAGCATATTTCAAGATTTTTAGCACAACAGGAAAGAGCTTCTTACCAGTCAACTTTTCTTATGGCTGTGGCACTCTTATTGGCTAGATCGAATCCTCAACTTGCAAGTACGACTATAGCTGGAGCTTCTGCAGGTTCAGTTCAAGGTGCTCTTGACTTTACAAGAGAGAATGAGAAAGAAGCAGATAGAGTGGGAATTCAAACATTAAATAATGCTGGCTTTGATGTCAGAGGCGCCCGTGATTTTTTTGAAACACTTAAAGAAGCTAACCAATTTTCTGGCGGAGCGGCACCAGCTTTTTTACAAACCCATCCTATAACAAGTAACCGAATAAGTGATATTGAAGATCGATTAAAAGATTATCCATATAAGCAAAGGGTTGGCAATCAAACTTTTCACTACGTCAAGGGTAAGTTAAAAGCTCTTCTTGGAGATAAAAGTAATACGAAAGATATTTTAGAGGAAAATATTAAAAATAAAATATATATAAACGAAGCAGGAGAAAGATTTGCTCTTGCATATATTTATTTAATGGATAATAAATTTATTAAATCACAAGAACAGATTCAATGGTTATTTGATAATGAACAATCAAACCCAATGTTAAGTCAGCTTTATATAAATTTTTTAATAAAAACAAATAAAGCTACAGAAGCAAAAAAATTATACATACAAAATTTAAATCTTTTTCCATCTAACCGGTCTTTTGTATATGGGCTTGCTGATTTATATTTAAGGACTCAAGAAATAGAAAAAGCAATTAAACTTCTAAAAAAAAATGAACAAAAATTCTCACAAGACCCTATTCTTTATAATTTATTTGCAAAAGTTTATGCAAAACAAGGAAAGAAATTACTTCAATTTGAAAGTTTAGCAGAAGCCGCTTATTATAATTTTAATCTTCAGGAGGCTATTATGAGGATGGACTTGGCAATTAAAGCTAATGATGGTGATTTTTATCAAAAGTCTAGAGTAGAATCGAGATTAAAACATTTCCATAGAGAGCAAGAGCTTCACACAGTCGATAATTGATAGGTTTTACTTATCAATACGATTTTAAGATAAAATTATACTAAGCAACCTAGATAAACTATTATGCATAAGTTATTAACCAATTATAGGAAAATTTAATATGTCTTCACTTATAAATACAGAAGTAAAGCCTTTCAAGGCAACAGCGTTTCACTCTGAAAAAGGTGGCGTTGAAGTGACCGAAGCTGATTTAAAGGGAAAATGGTCCGCTGTTGTTTTTTATCCAGCTGATTTTACATTTGTTTGTCCAACTGAGCTGGGAGATCTTGCTGATCATTATGAAGAGCTACAAAAAATGGGCGTAGAAGTGTATGCAGTATCTACAGATACACACTTTACACACAAAGCTTGGCATGACGTATCAGAAACAATTAAAAAAATAAAATTTCCAATGATTGGAGATCCAACAGGTGCAATATCAAGAAACTTTGATGTAATGATTGAAGAGGAAGGGTTAGCGTTAAGAGGCTCATTCATAATAAATCCAGATGGAATCATTAAAACTGCTGAAATAAATGATTTAGGTATTGGTCGTTCAGCTGCAGATTTAGTAAGAAAGGTTCAGGCAGCTCAACACATTGCAGCAAACCCGAATCAGGCTTGCCCTGCTTCTTGGAAACCAGGAGAAGAAGCATTAACACCATCACTTGATTTAGTAGGAAAAATCTAAAGCTTCTATATCTTAGTTTGGTTGGGTGCACATTTAGCCCAACCAAAGATTTTTCGGGAATAAAGAATACTATTTATGTCACTTTCAACTGAAATTAAAACACAATTAAAACAATACTTAGCAAAGCTAAAGTCAGACGTAGTGATTGAGGCATTTGTGGATGAAAGTAAAGTCTCAACAGATATGAGCGAATTATTGATTGAATTAGCAGAAATGACTGAAAAAATATCTCTAAATATTCACAAAGATACATCTGAGAGAACGCCTTCTTTTAAAATAAATAAACCCAATGAGATAACAGGGATTCAATTTTCGGGAATTCCTTTAGGACATGAATTTTCCTCACTAGTGTTAGCTTTATTGCAGGTAGGTGAACATCCATTAAAAATTTCAGAAGATTTAGTCGATCAAATTAAAAGCATAGAAGGAAAATTTGTTTTTGAGACCTTTATTTCATTGACTTGCCACAACTGCCCTGATGTTGTTCAAGCACTAAATGTCTTGGCTCTTTTAAACCCTAACATAACCCACTGTATGGTGGATGGATCATTATTCCAGGATGAGGTTAAAAGAAAAAAAATAATGTCAGTCCCAACAGTATTTCTAAATGATATTGAGTTTGGACAAGGTAGGATGGTATTAGAAGAGATTATCAATAAGATTGACACAAAAGCTGGTGAAAAAAAAGCTGATCAATTATCTCAAAAAGAGCTATTCGATATACTTATTGTTGGGGGAGGTCCAGCTGGGGCTTCAGCTGCAATTTATTCCGCAAGGAAAGGGATAAAAACAGGAATTATTGCTGAGCGTTTTGGTGGGCAGGTTATGGACACACTGGGTATAGAAAATTTTATTTCAGTACAAAAAACTGAAGGTCCAAAGTTAGTGAAAGCGCTTGAAGAACATGTAAAAGAATATGACGTTGATGTAATAAATCTTCAGACAGCAAAAAAAATTGTAAAAGTAAATGATTTATTGTTTGAGGTCCACCTAAGTAGTGGAGGTATCCTAAAATCTAAGTCAGTCATTATTGCCACGGGAGCTAGCTGGAAGGAATTGGGTGTTCCTGGAGAAAAAGAATTTAAGGGGAAAGGAGTAGCCTATTGTCCTCATTGTGATGGACCATTATTTAAGGGAAAAGATGTA